>Ga0099364_10009839_pt1 | contig 13233 bp, 16 predicted proteins | sample TergutTh196P3_FD_73070 | JGI IMG/M metagenome (GOLD analysis project Ga0099364, IMG submission 73070) | Microcerotermes parvus P3 segment gut microbial communities from Pointe-Noire, Republic of the Congo - Th196 P3 | ecosystem: Host-associated > Arthropoda: Insects > Digestive system > Gut ...
TCTCGATAAACGCTTGCATTTGTTCCATTTTCATTTCCTCCATTTGATTCATGTTCATTTCCTACTATTTTACATTGCCGTGTGTGTAGCCTATATAATCAAAACTGCCCATCTTGCACACGTGATGATATCTTTCTGAACGAGAATAGCTCTCTCTCTGGGTGCGTTCATAGTGGTCACACCAAGTCCAACCTAAAAAGCCCACACAGTTATAATGCGTCCTAAAATAATTATTGCAGACTTTCGGGTCCCAGCGGTTTTCCGTACCTCCGCCCGACACTACATCCAAGTCTTCTTCCGATAACACGCCGCTTTTCGTCATTCCTGCCGATTCGCATGCCGATTGATAGTCCTCTACCGTGATGTTGTAGCCGTATTCGGCTGCCAAAGCAACAACTGCCTCCTCCCCCGCACCCGTAGCCCCTAATTCGTCCAACTTTGCCATTAGAGCGTTGTCGCTCTTCGCCTTTTCGATAAACGCTTGCATTTGATTCATGTTCATTTCCTCCTATTTTACATCGCCGTATGCGTCGGCTATATAATCAAAACTGCCCATCTTGCACACGTGCCGATGCCCTCCTAAACGTTGTTCCGTGCGTTCATAGTGGTCACACCAAGTCAAACCCAAAAAGCCCACGCAGTTATAATGTGTCCTATTATAATTATTGCAGACTTCCGGATTCCAACGGTTTTGCGTAGCTCCTCCACCTCCGGACACTACATCCAAGTCCTCTTCCGCTAATTCGCCGATTTTCATCGCCCCTGCCGATTCATATGCCTCCCGGTAGTCTTCCACCGTGATGTTGTAGCCGTGTTCGGCGGCTAAGGCGACTATTCCCTCCGCATCTAATTCGTTCAGTTTAGCCAACAGGCTACTGTCACTCTTCGCTTTTTCGATAAACGCTTGCATTTGATTCATGTTCATTTCCTCCTAATCTTCTACGTAATAATCATAAATTCCCATTTGGCAAATATGGCGGTCGGCTACTAAGTGGTCTATAGCGTGCCTGCGATAGTGTATACGGTAATGGTCGCAGTAAGTCATTGCCAAAAAGCCCACGCATCTATACTCCACCTTAGTGTAATTACAGCACACTTTCGGGTCGTATCGGTTTTGTGTACCTCCGCCTGCTACAACCTCCAACTCTTCCTCTGCTAATTCGCCGTTTTTACACTTACGCGTACCTGCCGCCACACACGCCGCCCAATATTCTTCCGCCATGATAGAAAAGCCGTATTCGGCGGCAAGAGCAACGATTTCCTCCGCGCTTGCACCCGCCGCCCCCAATTCGTCCAACTTTGCCATTAAATCCTTGTCATTTCTCGCTTTTTCGATAAACGCTTGCATTTGTTCCATGATACACACCATGTGTGGTTTACCACGTTCCTTTCTTGATTTATTAAGCCGCAACGAAACTCTTAACACTTTGCTTTGTCTTTTTGCCGTCATACTGCGTTGATTTTTACTCAAATATAAGCGTATATTCTCGTAAAAATCGCCTTGTCTGCCGACAAAAATTCTGCGGCAAATAGTGTCAAAACTTCCGTTGCGGCTTAATATTTTCATCCTTTAAGAGGTTAATCCGTGAAACGGCAGTGAATTTCCGTGTTCATCGCAATTATGGTAATAATTGTCGCAATGTGATGTATTATAGCAACGGCACATAAGCCAATTACACATGATAGATTCATTCCGACTGCTGCATGGTCTTACATAATCTGAATCACCTCTTTTGCTATGCGTGTCGCGCCAAGCAAATGTGTCTTTTCTGTTAATCGGACCTTGGTAGTTGGAACCACTGAGATTGCGATAGTCAAAAACACACATTGCGAGTCCGCTGCCGCCGCCCGATACCTCTTCGAGCTGTTCCTCACTTAGCTCGCCGGTTTTGCTCTCGGGGAGTACTCCACCGAGAAGCTTGTTGACGGTGATACCGTTCTCTTTCGCAAGTGCCTTAAGCTCTTGCTCCGCCGCCGTCCTGTCCTGAATATCCTCGTGTTTTTTAATGATTGCCTCGATTTGCCCCGCAAAGGGATTGCTTTTGATTTGCTCCATAGTTTACCCATGCCCTTTCTGCACAAATGTGCCATAAAAATTCGTTTTCCCATTTACATAGATTTATTTTTTCAAACTTGATACCCTCTCACCTATATTCCGCCCATACTGACCCCAAATAATTAAACCTGCCCATACTGCACCGATGCCGATATAAGCCAAAATCTTTATTGCCCTCGATGTCCCGCGAATAGTGGTCACACCAACACCATGTCAGAAAGCCCACGCATCTATACTCCACCTTAGCGTAATTACAGCACACTTTCGGGTCCCAGCGGTTTTGTGTGCCTCCTCCGGCAACATCGTCCAAGTCCGTCTCCGCTAATTCGCCCCGCCTATGCGGACACGACTTTGCGGCGGCCTCGCGGCAGTCTTCCACTGTGATAGAAAACCCATGTTCGGCGGCTAAGGCGACTACGCCCTCTGCACTTGCACCTGCCGCTCCTAATTCGTCCAACCTTGCCATTAGAGCGTTATCGCTCTTCGCTTTTTCGATAAACGCTTGCATTTGTTCCATTTCCTCACGTATAATAGAGTTATCCCAATTTGGGGATGGCTCTATTATTTTCCCCTTTCATAAACTTTGATTATTTCTACGGGAGTAGCTACCCGTATGATATAATAGATGTGGCACTGCGGATTTGTATCATTTTGGTACGGCATTGACCGTTTGGAGGTGACTCAAACCGCAGGCTCTGTCTTAAGCCGTGTCAAGCAAGCATAGCTTGCTCTTCGGCAACATTGTTGATAAGTTAGTTAACGCTGCAGACGGCACGGTTCGCTGTGCGCACCGCTTGTTCTGCATAGACGTTTAATTTACGTGTATACATGGGCAGATGACCTGCGACAGACCGCTTTAGTGCTAATAAAAATTTTGGAGGACTGCTTATGATTTATGCAGGTATCGACATTTCCAAGTACAAGCACGATTGCTTTATTCTCACGGATTTAGGCGAAGTGGTGAACGACGGTTTCTCGTTCACCAACGACACCGAAGGGTTCGCGCAGTTTCAAGAAGTGCTGTCGGGTTTTTCGCCCGACAACGTCCGAATCGGGTTTGAATCCACCGGAAATTACGCACTTAATCTGAAACTTTTCCTTGAAAAAAACGGCTACACTTTTATGGAAGTTAATCCGGTTCTTGTCAAGGAATACATTAGAAGCGAAACTTTACGTCGCACGGTAACGGACAAAATTTGTGCCAAACATATTGCGGGGTATTTATGCGAAAAGGCTTTTCGTCCGCATTCAGTGGGCTTTTATGACACTTTCGCTTTAAAACAACTGACACGTTTTCGCAGTAGCTTAGTTTCCCAAAGAAGCCGCTATTTAGTTCAGTTGACTAATGTTCTCGATTGTATTTTCCCTGAGTTCAAGCCGCTTTTCAGCAACAAATTTTCGGTAACAGCTTTGTATATTCTCAGCCACTATCCATCGCCCGAAGCAATTGCAAATATGAACTCACGTTCCTACGATATACTCCGTAAGAAGTCACGTGGACGGTTTTCGTTGGACAAGTTCGTCCAACTTAAATCTTTGGCGAAAAACACGGTTGGTGTTTTCAATGATTATTACAGAATTGAGCTTGAAACCTTGCTTGACCTATACAATCAAATTGACGGCAAAATCGACCAAGTCGAAACCGAAATAACCAAAGCTATTCGAGAACTAAATCCGCCAACGCTGTCTATCAAAGGAGTTAGTGAGTTTTCCGCCGCTGTAATTGTTTCGGAGTATGGTGACTTTTCTCGTTTTGCCAATCCCAATAAGATGTTGTCTTTTGCAGGGCTTGAACCCGGTTATTTTCAATCCGGAACACTTGAACACAATGGTCGAATGGTTAAGCGTGGTTCTTCTCATCTGCGTTGCGCATTAATGAATTGTGCAGGCGCTATTCATATTCACAATGAAGTTTTTGCCGTATATTATCGCAAAAAACGCAACGAAGGTAAATCTCACCGGGTTGCAGTTAATCACATCGCAAAAAAACTAATTCGCATCATCTTCGCCTTAGAAACCAAAGGCATGATGTTCGATGCTGAACTTCTCCGATAAATCAACAAGCGGTTCGCGAAAACGAAGCCGTAGGCGAGGTTGAGGGAACTGCTTGTTGAAAAAATCGCTCTCCCAGAGGGCTTGCTTTCCTATACTCTATTTGATTTTGAAAAAATTTTTAATTATTTTTCAAAAAGGGGTTGACAAATGATAGTTAGTCACCTCCTGTATATATTGTAACACGTAATATTACGTATGTCAAGTGTTTTTTCAAAAAATCTTTTAAATTTTTTTACTCTTTATAAAAGAGGTGTTTCACATGAACCTTTCAAGGCGAACGGAACTCATAATCAACATCAGCAACACAGACATTTCCGCTGACATAAACAAATACTTCATCAATGCAGTCTACACCGAGCATTCCGAGGACAAAGCAGACGACTTGCGGCTTGAACTCGATGACAGGGATTCACACTGGATTAGTTGGCTTACAGGCATGAAGGGCGCGGTTATTTCATGTGTGATTGTGCAGAGGAATTGGAATGGTGACGGGGGAGTAACAAGTGCGACTACATCATGCAATACCGCCGGAACAAATCACGGCTATTCAATGAATATGCGAAACCGCGGAAACATTCTTTGTAGCAGCAAATATTTCAAATCATCAGCACCTGCTTCCGATGTTGTTGCGATGAGTTTTGAACTGCAACAGTCTCCGACATCTTTTCGTCTCAATCAGATGAATACGAACGAGGAAGCACGTACCAATCATGGTTATTTGGTATTAGCACCAACAAATACAACCACCGCAACGAACGTCGGCAATGGGATGGTATTTGCCGGCGGTCAAAATGTGAGGGTCGGGCTTGCCGGAAGTTCAGACAAGGCGAACAATTCGCCAACACCAATCCGATGCACTGCAACAGGCTTTGAGTCGGTCAGAGAAGATGCAACAAACTACGTATGCGATACGTACATAAAACTGCCGAATCCGGTCGGTAGCGGTGTACGTAACGAGCAAATGAGCTTTATCAGCTTATCCTTGCCGGGAGCCGAGAACGCAACCGATTTTGAAATAAGCTATTACGGGAATGATGCATTCGGAAATCCGGGCGACTTGATGATTATGGGCGAAACTCAATATGAGGTTTTCGTGCAAGGACAGGCGGGTGATCGAGTGCGAAGAATTCGTTCGTATATTGGCGGAATCACTAATGGATTGCATGATATTGTCCCGAAATGGAGTGCAAGCACCACCGGTGCCGGAATTGTGAAATGCGGCTCAAATGCAAGCCAAGCGGCCGGAAACTGTAACGGCAGCGGAGGTTACGTTGAGGCCGAAATCAGCGAATCATGGAGAAACACCACCGACTATGTTATTTGCAGGCACGATTATTGGACGAAAACCAGTTACAACGACAATACTTTTGACCCTGTAGGCAGAAACCCAAATCGAACACCAAACTCTAATGCATCCGGCCTATGGCGGTGTGCGATAGACTCATCAACAACAGTTCCGACCCCTGCCGGACATAGACCTGCCTTCAATTAAAGTTTCAGCTTAAGGTTCACGACAAAATAATTATTTTTTCTTGCATTTTTGTAATTTATGGTGTATAATTAAGGGCAGGATAAAAAAGTGAGGTTTTGGGCATGAGTAAAGAAAATGCAATCAAACTGTTTCAGGAAAAGTCAATTCGTACCCATTGGGATGAGGAAAACGAGAAGTGGTGGTTTTCAATCATAGACGTTATAGCCGTTTTGACCGATAGTGCAGATCCATCGGCATACTGGCGAAAGCTAAAACAGCGGCTCATTGCCGAAGGCAATGAAACCGTGACAAATTGTCACGGTTTGAAAATGCTCGCTCCTGACGGCAAGATGCGGCTAACCGATGTTGCCGATACGGAGCAACTTTTGCGACTGATTCAGTCAATCCCGAGCAAGAAGGCCGAGCCGTTTCGAGTGTGGCTTGCTCAAGTCGGAAGCCGATACATAGATGAAGCAACCGATCCGGAATTGTCGATTGAGCGTGCGATTCAAAATTATCGCAGACTTAATTACTCGGAAAACTGGATCAACCAACGCATCAAGTCGATTGAAGTCCGCAAAGCACTCACGGACGAATGGGACAAAAGCGGCGTTCAAGAGGGCGAAGAGTTCGCTACGTTAACCGACCTCATGACTAAAACGTGGAGTGGCATGACAACCCGCGAGTACAAGAATCACAAGGATTTGAAAAAAGAGAATCTCCGCGATAACATGACTAACATGGAGTTAATTCTTAATATGTTAGCAGAGGCTACAGCGACGGAAATATCGGAGATTGAGCAACCAAAAGGCTTTAATGAAAGTGCAAAAGTCGCCAAACGCGGAGCAGGTGCCGCACGTGTCGCACGCAATCAAATTGAGCAAGAAACCGGCAAATCCGTTGTCAGTAAACTGAACGCAAAAAACTTAGGGCAGATTAAGTTGATTGCCGAAAACGATGGAGAAGAATAACGCTTTTGCTCTACTGACTTGAGCCGATTCGCGTGCTAAACTCGAACTTGTTTAAAGCACAATACCTGAAGTTGCGGTTATTGGGTTCAACACGGCATTTTCCGCCATCATCAAGATTTGTTGAGGTGTTTCCGCGCAATGTCGAAAGAACGATAATCATCGAAACGTAATTTGAGCGAACTCTCGCAGAACCGCCTGTTACGTCTTCTGTTATGCTCTCACATCGCGATTCGTCGGAATTCCATATCTCCCCGAAAGGACAAGATTGTTCACCGTCGCCTGTATTATTTCCTATTCTTTGAATAGATTCAACCACCAATTCGGCATTCGTGCCTTCCGGCAAGAGTTCAACACCATTCTTTATAGCTGTGATGTCTGCTGTACTTATACGAATTTGAGGGCCGGTACTTATAGAGAAATAATTCTCAACATTAAATCCGCAGAGGGGGCTATCAGTTGCGTGATTAATACTTGAAGTGCGTACAAGCCTGAATTGTTGCTCTAACACGTCACCGTTAGTGTCATAAGCCCAGTTCATCTCTCCATTAATGCCATTCCTTTTTGTTAGCCAAATATATCGGCTGACAGAGGTGCAAAAGACTCCCCAACCGTCGCCTGTCGCCCCGTTTACGGCACTGCTGTTTCGACTACTGCGAATATCTTTGATAATCAGGTCTGTGAGTTCTCGCCCTTTTTGATCCATATATCGAAGGGTAAGCCCTCTTTGATAAATGCCCGTCATGCTGATAGTTATCATAACAATTGAGAGTAGAAGAAACGATACAAACCCCATTGCGATTGATAATTCTACTATAGTGAAGCCTTTTTTTGTGTTTTTCATAGTTATAATCCCGGAGTTGTTAATCTTATTGTTGTTTCAAGTCGAGAGGTTCTCCAGCAGGTGTGAATATGCAAATTGTGGTATCGCGGATTGTCTACTTTTGCACCGGACGTATTCGACTCTGCAACCATGAAAGCGAAGATGCCATGTGCGGAAATAAGGTTGGTAGCCGGACTTGCAAGCTCCACGGAAATCAATATTTGCAAACTGCTAAAATATCCAGTAATTTAGAGGGTTCGAGCAGGCAACATTATTCCCGAAATAGGAGTTTTCACATTATTATCAGCCTTATAAGTTTTAATATTATTGATAACAATTTTACGAATCATATTCAAATTTTGTTGAACATTTTCGTCTTGAATACGGCAATAATCTTCTCCGAAATGAACATCTAAAAACCAGTGCATAGTTTCAACGGTCCACTCCATTCGAACGTGGTGAAGTAGCTCTTCTGCCGATAAACAGCGACTTGAGATGTAATAGTGCCATTCGTTAGTTGTTCCGTTTTTTGTGGTAAATTGAGTGTTAACAGCACCAACACAAACGACATAACAACCATACAACCCTCGATTTTGAGCAATTCTAAAAGGTCACGCACAGCGGGAATTTCGTTGCTTTTATCGTTTACAGTTGTCTGTCCGAGTGTGATACCGAGTTCGGCAATTTGCACACTTACGATGTGAAGCGGTCTATCATATTTATCCATTTTTCCGGTAGAGCGAATCGTCTTTCCGTCAAACGAAGCGGTTAGATTTTTCCATGATTGAGCACCGATAAAGTCCTGTATCCATGCGATAAAACAACGGTTAAATGATTTTGGTTCGATAATTTTAAGTAAACAAGTCAGCCAAAAATAACACGGTATTTCTTCAACACCATAATTATCTTTTAGAAACTTTTTTACCCTTTCATTATCTGCCCACTTGTGGATTTGCATGATGTTTTTCAACCCGCAAAAAGAACCTAAAATAACGATTGTCAACGCCTCCCAAACGCTGCATTTATATCCGTTATATTCTTTTGTGGTTTCTACATCTTTGAAATAGTTTGTTATTATATTTTTATTATTCATATCTTTTTTATATCACGTTTTTAAGGGTTTGTCAAAATTGATTTCCGTGCTGTCGGCAAAATCACTGATTTTTGACGGTAAAACATAGTCGTCGATTTTCAAATCACACGCGGCAACTCCGTAATCATTTTTGCAACAGCTTCATTATCTTTGTAACCGGTCATTCCGAAATGGTGTATAAAAGTTTTGATTTTCAGCCGTTTCACTTCATTCAAAAGGGCGAGTTCGGCATCGCCTTCAGAAAAAATATATTCGGCGTAGTAAAGAAACTGCTCCATCATATGCGACAGTATAACAGAATAATTTTAGAGGATGAGAACGGTAAAAAACGGGCGTTATCAATTAGGGAAATCTTCTATTTAGAGAGCAATCGCCACTATATAAAGTATCACACTTCGGTTAGGGAAGAGCCTTTTCAAATTCGCGGGAATATGAAAGACGAAGAGGTGAAATATTCACAGTATGACTTTGTACGAATACATAAACAATACTTGGTGAATATGCACTATATTAAGGATATTAGTATGGCTAAAGAGGAGGTCGTGCTGGAGATTAACCGCCCGTTCCCCAAGCTACCGATGAGCCGAAACTACAAAAAAGATGTAGAAAGTAAGTATATTTTATATTTGAGGACAAAGCCATGATTGTAATTTTGTGGACGTTATTTGAACTCCTTGTCAATTTATATCAAGGTGTTATGGTTTCTTATTTTACCTATAACTTTTTGGCTACAAGCGAAACAAGACCGTTTTGGAAGTCTTCCGGGGTGGCTTTTGGTATTGTTTTAGCTGTTGCTATTACAGTTACGAATTTTATAACTGTATTTGAAAGTTTTGGGATTGCGTTGTTTATTGCAATTACGTTCATATATTCCTTGCTCTTTTTGAAAGGCACGTTACTAAGAAAAGCATTTGTAGCCTTGTTTCCGTTTGCGATGATTGCAATTATATCAAGTTTTTTTATCAACTTTTTTGCAACCCTATCTAATAAGCCTTTATTGGAATTGTTGACCGGCGTACCCGGATTTTACAGATTTGCGTTGCTCTTAACCGGACAGATTTTTATAGCATACTTTTTTATTACTACCCTCAATACATTAAAAAAGAAGTGCGATTTAGGTAAATTTGAATGGCTACTTATTTTTGTGATTTTTATAATAAGCATAGTCATTGCTCTATTTTTGAATCTCATTGCTCTTGACAATATAATCGACAGAGACCGCCAATTTATAGTTATGTCAATCGTAGGGCTTGCGGTCATGAACATCACCACCTATTATTTAGTAATGAATTTGAGTGTCAAAAACAAAGCTGTGAAAGAAAACGAATTATTGAAAATTCAACAAGCATATGAACGCCAGTACATCAACAACGCAAAACTTGAATACGAAACGATTATGAAACTCAAGCACGATTTTAAGGCTCACTATGCTGTTTTGCACACATTGCTCGTTGATAACAAAGTAGAAAAAGCACTACAACATATCGAACAAAATTCCAACACTATAAATGCAATCAACACATATATCGAGACAAATAATGATGTTGTGAACGCGATTATAAATCTAAAAGCCACTACAGCCAAGGCTTTCGGGATTCAGATTTCTTGTGCTTCTGTTTCAGACTTCACTGGGATTGACGATATAGACCTGTGTAATTTATTAAGCAATATGCTTGAAAACGCAATAACCGCCTGCGTTGATAATGCAAATGTTCATTCCGAAAAGCAAATACACCTCAAAATATCGGCTAACGATTTAAGGTGTGTTTTCAGCATAAAGAACACTATAAACAAGTCGATATTAACGAACAATCCGAATTTACACACAACTAAAAAAGACAAGAAAGAACATGGATACGGCGTGAAGATTATTCGTACAATTGCCTGCAAGTATGACGGGCAATACGACTTTTATGAGGAAGATGACTTTTTCTATTGTACGGTTACGTTGAGAAAAAAGTAAACGCCTATGCATCTTATAAAACAAAGTACGCAACTCTCGGTTTGTCCTGCGGATTCGGCTGGTTCATATCGCTTCCCCCATAAAGTTGCGTTTTTCGATATATATGGGGATTCCGTGCCGATTATTCGCACTGCTTACACTTTTTGCGGGGCTTTTTTTATTGGAGCTTTTCTTGAGTAACATCAAACCTCAATTTGAACCAATTTACCATAAGCGATTTCGTCCCGCAACAACCCACCCACATAAGCAGAGCTTTCCCTATAAAGCCCGGTCTCGCTGTCACATAATTTCTCGAAAGTTTCGGAGTTATACAGCGTATCCATCGCATTTTCGATTGTGCAGTTCTCTTCAACCAAATCAGCTATTATATCTTGCGTAACACCCTCGATTAAAGCCTTGATTTTATTCATATCACACACCATGTGTGATTTATCGCGCACCAACGAGTGGTGAAATCGCGACCTTTCACACGCGTCCTTTCTTGATTTATTTTCAAACTAATCATTCGTAGACTGTAAATATTTGAGCGACTTTTCTGTGTGAAACGAGTATTGAGAAGTCAACTCTTTGTACTCCAATCCACGAATTAACGCCTCAATATCAATAAGCCCACTTGTGAATGTGCGGAACAAAAAGGCAATATCATCGTTTGCAACAGCACCGAAAACGATGTCGTATTTGTTGTCATGGTTGCACAAAACATCTGATATTTCAGAGAACCGCCTATTGCGATTGTTCAAAACAAATAATGCCCATTCTTTATTAGGGTTCTCGAATAACAGCGTTTTTATTTCGGGACTTTCTAATGCCGTTTCGTTAAAATCAAACGCAGAAACGCACGGCACACCGCCGTACAAACGCGCTACTCTTCGAGCCATCTGCTCCGCTTGCTCTCTAATATCAGTGAGATAGAACCCCTTGCCGAAATCCTTGTAAGGGCGGCATTTCGAGAGGTCGATTCCCGTAACTTTGACATTTGAACCGTGATAAAGAATCATTGCAGAATCCCTCCGTTTTGTAGGCAGACTCTCTCCAAGTCGTCTATCGCCTCGTCAAGACTTACCGTGTGTTCGATTTCGTAATGCTCCAAAAGGAAGTCGATGCCACCGAATTGCGCCAAGAAACGGTACGCCGTTTTAACGTCAAGCGAAAACCGCTCCGCAAAATCACTAATGCAGATTACCATGTAATTGACCGTGTTTCTTTGGTTTTTAGAAGTCATCAAATCACTTTCCCTATCTCATAAATTTGCTCGAGTTCATCAGGACCGAAGTGCCGTCCTTTTTATTATACCGCAAAAGAGTCGATAAGTCAAGAGCAAAATCGCCTGCTCGAAAATTTTGCTGAATTGAAACACTAATTGTCCCGCGAACAAAAAATGGGCTCTTCGCTATTTTACCGTGGCAAGCTGAAATCGGCTAAACTAAAGCCCTGCTTAATCCCCTCACGCAAGTAGACCATCGCCTTCAAATGTGATTTATTAGGAAAACCACGAGCAATACCTTGCACGGTCTTGATAATGCTGTTGATACCCTCGGCGATGCCGTTAGTGATGCGACTTTTGAAGTATTGAAGAATGCCGTACCAGTGCTTTTCGAGTGTTTTCACGAAACGCTTGAGAGGCTCTAGATTGGATGCCCACACGCTGTCAGCCCATTGCTATTATTGTTTTTCGCTTACTCATTTTCCTGGTTAGTTTAGTCGTCTCATCGTCCATTGTATTTCCTAAATTAATTATTAACTTTATTAAAGTATAAGGGGTTTCATTGTCGCAGTCAATCTATAGTATTCGACCCTGTATTGAAATCTCCTCCGCGGGGAGGAGATTGTATCAACAAAAGTTCGAATGACGCAGTGGTGATATTAGCAAGATTGTATCGTTTTAAACATTTCTCTTATAGCACGATTTGCTTCTCTTTCGTATTCGGCATTCGTATCGTTGGCATCGCCATAGATCGAACCCAAGGGCAACCTTTCGTGATTCGTAAAAGGTATAAACCAAAAATCACCAGCTTTTGGGACATCAGGAACGGCGAATGTGTCTTCCGACATACGCAGGAGATAGGTTGCCGAATATTCAGTAAAATTAGAGTCAAAGTCTAATATGAACTCGACATCTGCATCTGCGGGCTTTGCTACGAAATAAATCGCACCGTGGATTGCGTCATTTCCGGGGTGCATATCCTCTACTATCTTATATCGGACATCAGTTATCGTATCGGGAATTTCAAACTTGATGCCCCATTCATGAATAACAAGATAACCTTCTTCTTGATAATCATCCCGCTCCCATTTCGTCAACAAATCCCCATTGCCCTCGAACAGCCACAAGCCATCCGTCAATGCGATATCAAAATTCGCAGTCATCCGCTTCAGCACACGAGTCGCCTCATCACCCTCCCCGCGAATCAACGCATCATCGCCCGCCCGCAGAATTACAGACGGCATCTGCCATTTGAACGGCTCTTCAAGGTCGTCGGTGAGGAACAAACCTTTTGTGGTGATAGCGTTTCCGGTGGTATTGCTGAGTTCGATTACTTTGACACCGTCAATTTCGATTACGTCAATCGCGAGTCCGCCGTCAGCATCGCTGTTCGTAGACACGGGGAGGTCGAATCGCATGAGGTCGGCGGATTCAATCGGGGGTGTTTCATCTTCTTCGTCTTCGATTATGTCTGTCGAAATGCCTTCGTCTTCCTCGGACAGATGGATAATTTTGCAGTCCGTTGTGTCGCAGTCATTGCATTCGTCGGCAGTCTCCGTAGTTGCGATAAACGCTACGCTTACAAGCAGAAAAAGTGCGC
>Ga0099364_10009840_pt1 | contig 13232 bp, 7 predicted proteins | sample TergutTh196P3_FD_73070 | JGI IMG/M metagenome (GOLD analysis project Ga0099364, IMG submission 73070) | Microcerotermes parvus P3 segment gut microbial communities from Pointe-Noire, Republic of the Congo - Th196 P3 | ecosystem: Host-associated > Arthropoda: Insects > Digestive system > Gut ...
TAAGACGTTCAATAAAAAAAGGAGAAACTCCCAGGTCTTCAAATGAATTCACATATACTCCGTATGAAGAGGCTTAAGTACCCAGCTTTGTCCTGATATCCTGCAATGTACGCTTGGTTCTTTTCTTTAAAATCTTGCTGTTTATTTTCCACCAGCGCTTGTTTGTCAGAAGTTCCCATACAGGCATGCGGGGAGGCCCATATTCTTCATAATATGATTCCCGGGCTTCGTTATAAATTTTTTCAAGTCTTTTAGTTATCTCATCAATTGACCAGGGATTGGCATGTTCTTTAGCTTCTTCTGATTTTCTTAAGTAAAGTTCTTTGTCTTCCAGTAATTCCAAAACCCTATTTGAAAATTCTATTGGATCATTTTTAACCATAAAGCCGCCATTGTCTCCGCCCATAACCGTAATGGTTCCAAGCACACCTATGGCAACAACAGGAGTCCCTGAAAGCATGGATTCAATGGTAACAATCCCCTGTGTGTCGGTCAGGGAAGGAAAGACAAATATCTCTGATATACCATAGGTTAATGCCAGATCCTTGCGTGTCATATAACCTGTGAACACGCAGTTATCATGAATCCCCAACTGTTCAGCCTGTAGCTGCAGGGATTCAAGGTCAGGGCCGTTACCTGCAATCAGCAGTACAAGGTCTTTGTGTTTTTGTAAAAGGCCTGGCATTATATTTAAAAGAAAGGCAATATTTTTTTCTTTTGTAACCCTTCCGGCAAAAAGCAGGATTCGTTTTCCTTTAAGTAAAGAAAAACGGGCTTCCAGATGCTCTCTGAACAGGGCCAGTTCATTTTCTCCATGCTGAAAAAGCGAAGGCTCAATCCCGGTTGGCAAAAGACAGGTTAAAATGTTTTCCTTGTATTTTCCCACAACTTCTTCTATCTGTATTGTTGGAACTATTACCCTGTAAGACCTCCTGAATATATTTTTTTGCAATATCGTTACAGACAAGGAAACCAAAAAACCAGGAATAAACGAAGGTAAATAATTTGGAACATAATCTTCCCACATTGTATGAAAGGTATATACTGCCGGAATATTATGCATTCTTGCATAGAGAAATCCAAATTCAGCTATCATAAATTCAGTATTTATATGAATGATGTCTGGTTTGAATGGTTCCACTCTTTTGGAGACCCAATACCATTTATTGATTTTTGCAACCCGATCTTCCTCGGATATGGGGGTAGATGTAGAAGGAACACGCAGGATTTGCGGATCGTCATTCCGTTTTTCAGCCTCAAACATGGAAATTGGCACATCATAAGTTTTTTTTGGATATTCAGAACAAACAATAAGAACCTCATGCCCTTTACGAATCAGGGCACGGGAGAAACTATCAACAGATACAGTAACACCATTGACTCTTGGCCAATAAGCATCTGTAAACATGGCAATTTTCATAATATATAGTATAATATAATAATGAGTGAAAATGAAGTCCTTGAGATTCCATTCTTTTCTCTGGAATATGATAAAAACAAGGCCTGTTTTTTAAGAAAAATCCCGGCCAATGCAAAAGACCTTGGAAACGGCTGTTTTAATATTAACGGAAAAATATTAAGTCTGCCATTAAGCGCAAACAATAGAATCCTTGAACAATACGAGATCAGGGGAAAAGAGCTTTTATCTCTTATACGCAGGGCTTATAATCCGTTGATAAAATCAGGCCCGGAAATAGCTGAACAGGAAGATCGCCTGATGGTGTTAGGCTTTACAGGTGACTCAAGTATTTTAAATGAAGTACACCTTGTTCTGCACATGGGAAAGATCCCTAAAGAAAAATGGCTGCCACTTTCAGGGCTTCCCAATCACAGGCTCTATGAAAACCGCATCTACGAAATTATCCCTGAAGAAGTTATGGCATTGTTTACGACAGCAGGGAACGAGTTTGAAGGAATGAATCAATCACTTGTTTTGCGCGGGGAAGAGATTCCGGCTTTTGCAGATGAACACGCAAGGCTTATCTATGTTTTTGCAGACAAAGCACTTTACAAGCTTCTTTGCCAGGACAATGTTTTTGTAAAAAATGAAGACATAAGCCTTGTATTGAGAAGCGAAAACACAATGGTTTATCCTTCATTAAAACACGGGGACAAATATTATTCAGCACATAAGCTGTCAATGCATTTTCACCGTAAATATTTTCCATTAAAAAACAATTGGTTAAGACGGGAAGACCTTGAAGCCATGGGCATGGGCCCGCTTGGCTGTATGATTAACGCTGAATCCCTTGAACCATATACGCAAAAAACACAACAGGATCATTTGCAAAAGGATATTTCCATAATAATCGATCATGAGGCAGGCAGGGGTTGCTTTACAATAGAAGCAAAGTTTCAAAACCTGCCTGCATCCAATTACAGCACAGAACAAAAAGAGTTTTTTCTTGAATGTAATTATACAAACCCGCAATTTATACCCATTGATGAATTCACTGATTATGATAATTTACAGGAAGCTCAAAAAGATTATTTTATATTTTGGAGATCTGAATTCCGTAATGGCCGGACAAGGGAAACTTCTTATGGCTATATACTTCTTTATACAAGAGAACTTCTTTTGAATATGGACACAGAAGCAAGTGCAGAAAAAACACTTGGAGAACTATTCCGTTTATGGGATGCTTACAAAGATTTACATTCAAAAGCATTTGATTTATATATGGACTGGCTTTTGGACTTTGCCGTGATAAATAACGCAATTAACGAGGCTTCGTTTTATATAAAACTTTTTGAAGCTGGCATGCAAAAATACACACAGGGAGTTGACTCCTTGCAAATAATAAAATCAAAAAAAACACAGCTCTTATTCGATCTTTATGTTCATAAAAAATATATTGAAGACAATAACATAATTCAATCAATGGATTTTATTCCCATTCTGACTCAGTTCGAAAAAAATGATGCGCAGCATTTTGAGGAATCCCTTAATAATGCTGATATGTTTTTGCGAAAAAACTATGGAAAAAAACTGCTAGAGATTTTTTACCCTCATCCTCCCTCAAGAGAAACATTTGTTTGTTTTAACGGCCTTAAGGGCATGGGTTATTCGTCATACACAGCATTATGGCTTTCATTCAGCAGTCATAAAGCATTAATAAAAACACTTTCCTCGATTGATGAGTTCAATAACAAGCTTCTCCTGCTCAATAAAATTAATCAGAAACTTGAGGCAGAAAAAATCAAACGCCTGCGCGAAGAATCAGATGCAGTTATGGAAATGCTAAAAATAGATAAATACGAAGAAAATTTTGAATTACCGGAACTGAAATCGCATGAACCGGAAATTGATTTGCACAGCAGCTCAAAAATGACTGTAAAAACTTCATTCTCAATGCAGGAATTTATCGACAAGCTAGATAAAGTATCGATAAATTGCCTTGATTTTATATCACGGGATTTGAGCAATGAGGCAGATTCATTTGCACGCAGCAATGATACTATGCTGGAATTTATAATTGACGAGATAAACAGGCTTTTTATGGAAGTAAGAGGGGATCTATTGATTGAAAACAGCCTAGACGAAAGGCCGCAAATTCAGGGAGAATACAAGGACGAGGTTTTATGGGCGTTAACATTCCGAAACGCTTAAGCGCAGCAATATTAAATTCTCTCCAGGCAGGGGTTGTCCCAAGGGTAGGTCTTGAATATGTAGCTGTAGGGCGCAAGAGAGAAATAGAAACAGTCCTTAATGACCTTGAAATAATAAGCCAGGCTGGTGCGGGTTTCAGGATTATCACAGGCCGTTACGGAAGCGGCAAGAGTTTTTTTCTCCAGGCCATACGAAACTTTGCAATGGAAAAGGATTTTCTTACAGCAGATGCAGACCTTTCCCCGGAAAAACGCCTTTCTGGATCTCACAGCCAGGGCCTTGAAACATACCGCGAACTTATGGAAAGGCTCTCCACAAATGTAAGACCACAGGGAGGCGCTCTGGAATCCATGTTACAGAAGTGGATAATAGCTATAAAAAGCGATCTTGTTAAGGAAGGAGCAACACCTTCAGACAATACATTTGATTCAAGGGTAGAACAAAAAATATTCGAGGCATTAAGCGAAATCGAAAACTTTGCACACGGTTTTGACTTTGCCGCTGCTGTGTCTGTCTATTATAAAGCCTATGTTGAGAGCGATGAAAAAAAGAAACAAGCTGCGCTTCGCTGGCTTCGCGGAGAGTATTCCACAAAGACAGAAGCGCGCGCCTTTCTGCCTGTAGGCGAAATAATCACGGACGAAAACTGGTACGAATATATCAGGCTTTTCGCAGCTTTCTCAAGCAGGATAGGCTACAGGGGTTTTCTTATTTTTATAGATGAATGTGTAAATCTGTATAAAATTACAAACCGCCAGTCAAGGGAAAAAAATTATGAAAAACTTCTTGCAATGTTTAATGACTGCCTGCAGGGAAAAGCGGAAAACCTGGGTATATTTATTACAGGAACCCCGCAGTTTCTGGAAGACGAGCGCAGAGGCCTTGCAAGTTACGCAGCCATGAAAAGCCGTATTCAGGACAGCCGTTTTGCAAAAGAAGGGTATCAGGATTCAGGAAGTCCTGTGCTTAGGCTTGAGCAACTTAGCAGGGAAGAGCTTTTTATACTTATGGAACGCCTGGCAGGGATCCACGCAAAGCACTTTGAGTATGAACAAAGTCTTGGAGATAGAGAGCTGGGTGAATTCCTTGAGCTTGTGCTTTCAATTCCAGGAGCAGATGAATTTCTAACGCCCCGCGAGATCACACGTGATTTTCTTGGGCTTCTTAATATATTAAAAGACGATCCTTATGCGCGCTTTGATGACATAATCAGACAGGAAGAGTTTGCTTCATATTCCCAAAAAGAAAGCGTATACGCTGATTATGAATTATGAAAAGCAATTTCTCCCTGCTGAACGAACGGCTTAGGGAATATATATATGAAAAAAAATGGCCGGCCCTAAAAGGAATTCAGGAAGCTGCAATACCGGCAATCCTTGATACACAGAACAATATACTTATTGCAGCAGAAACAGCATCAGGTAAAACTGAAGCCTGCTTTTTTCCAATTATCACACTGATCTTAAGGGAAAGGGGTCTTCAAAAAGAATCTGAAAATGAAGAAACAGGTATTGAAGTTTTATACATAGGTCCGTTAAAAGCACTTATTAACGACCAGTTTGAAAGACTTGAGCCGCTTCTTCATGAACTTGATATCAAATTATGGCGTTGGCATGGCGATGTAGGGAAAACCCACAAGAAAAGGCTTCTGGACAATCCAGAAGGAATATTGCAGATAACACCAGAATCTCTTGAAGCCCTGCTATTGAGGCAGGGTGTAAAAATAAAAAGTCTTTTTAACAGGCTTAAGTTTATTGTAATTGATGAAGTGCATGCATTCATTGGCACAGACAGGGGTGCGCAGCTTATATGCCTGCTTGAAAGAATACAGGAAATGGGTGAACAAGCTTTGGATCAAGCCCCGCGGCGCATAGGGCTGTCAGCCACGCTTGGGGATTTTAAATATGCTCTTGAATGGCTTGAAGCAGGTAAAGGCAAAGGAACAATATTAATCAATGAATCAAAAGAAAGAGATGCCCCTGGCCGCTGCCTGTCATTGGCAGTTGATTATTTTACTAACAGCGAGCAATTTTATTCCAGCATATACGAACAATGCAGAGCGGATCATAATGCGCCTTCCAGGAAATGCATTATATTTACAAACAGCCGTGTTGAAGCAGAAGAAGCTGCGGCAGCATTGAAAAAAATTGCAGCCAGACAGAACGAAGAAGATCATTATCATGTGCATCACGGAAGCATAGCAGCAACGCTTAAGGAAGAAGCAGAAAAGAATTTAAGGGAAACAGAAGCCAGCCAAACCATTACTGCCACAGCAACCCTGGAATTGGGTATAGATATTGGAAGGCTTGACAGGATCATTCAAATTGGAGCGCCCATAAGCGTCAGCACATTTGTTCAACGGCTGGGACGCTCAGGCAGGCGCAGTGGTGTGTCCCAGATGTATTTCTGCTCCATGGATAATCAGACGCAGCAATCCAGTTTGCAGTCAGGTAGTTCAGCGCTTGATAAAATTCCATGGACATTAATTAAAACAATTGCAATTATCGAGCTTTATCTTGAAGAACAATGGATTGAAAACATAGAATCAAAACCTTTGCCCTTAAGCCTTCTATGTCATCAAACATTAAGTATATTGGCTTCACTTGGTGAACATAATACAGAAGAAATAATTAACCGTATTCTAAAATATCCGCCGTTCAACAATATTAAAGAGAATGATTATTATGAACTACTTGATTTTCTGGAACATAGCGGCTATATAGAAAAAACAGAAGATGATACATTAATACTTGGGCTTGAAGCAGAACAGATTGTAAATCATTATTCATTTTATCCTGTGTTTCCGGATGAATCAGAGTTTCGTGTAACATTTAAGGGAACGGAAATTGGCAAGATAAACTTTATACCTCCGGAAGACTCTCTACTTGTATTGGGAGGCAGCAGTTGGAGGGTTTCAGATCTTAGGCTTAACAACAGGGAGATCTGCGTTGCACCTGCCAGGCTGTCTGGTGAAGACGCGCTCAATGAAACTGCCCGAATATGGCGCGGAGGAAGCAGCCTGCTGCACACAAACATAGTAAGACGCATGAGGCAGGTGCTTCTGGAAGAAAAGCACTACAGGTATCTCTCAGCTTCTGCAGCTCTGCGGCTCAAGCAAGGAAGGGATTATGCGGCAAAACAGAATCTTGGGAAAAGCCTTTTTATTGAACTTGAAAAAAAACTAACCCGAAATCTTCCATTTGCAGAAAGCGCCAAAAGCAGTTTTATTTTTTTCCCCTGGCTTGGAAGCATGGGGATGCGGACGCTTTCGCTTGTAATGCAGAATAAAGTTATACGTAAAGATTTAAAATTATTATATATGGAGCAGATAAATCCTTATGCATTCAGAATTGTATCTGATTTTACAAGCGAAAGATTCAGACGCATGCTGAATTACCAGATTTCTATTATTGATGATCCGGAAAGTCTGCTTGAAACAAAACGGATTCCATATACTGATAAATATGATTATCTGCTTCCGCCGGGATTACTAAAAAAACAATATGCAGCAAATATGTTAAGTATCGAAGAACTTAAATCATATGTCAAATTTTCAAACTAATTTACTCTTAACTTTATTAAATCTAATCTTTTCTTGGTATTAAAAAAAGAGTAATCAATGCAATAAAAAGGGATGTAAGGGCTACAAGAGTCAGAGCCTGTGTTTCAAAGGCTCCAAGTATACGGCCTGCAATCATATTGCCCAGGACAGCACCTAAAGCGATCTCGCAGGCAACCATTATTGTAATGGATGTAGAGCGTACATTTATTGGTGTAATTTCATTTAAAAACCACATGCGTCCGGAAAGACAAAGAATAAATCCAGGTGAGCCTATAAGATGAAAAATTGTAAGCGAGAAAAGTGTATTGGAAACGTAAAGACCTGTTAAATAAACAAAAGAAAAGCAAAGGCCTGCCAGCATGAGTTTTTTTGCGCTTACAAATTTTCCCATAGACCCAATAAGAATAAAGATAGGAATTTCAATAACACAGCGCAGGCCCTGAATCATGGGTACATCACCTGTATGGCCGCCAACCTGGGTTACATAAAAAACAATGAATACAAAAGCAGGTTGCGTAGCCAAAGAAGTAAAAGCTGCATGAATAATAAAAACAATAAACTTTTTATTTCTTAACAGGGAGAGAACTTCTTTCTTTATATTATGTTTAACTGTATGTGCGTGCAGTGTATCGTGTCCGCCTGCAAGCAGACTGCTATTCTCCCACTGGCCTTTTGAAGCAAAAAGTCCCCAAAGTATTGCCCCTGCGCAAATACAGATTGAAATAGGGATTATTGCCATAACTCCCCAGGTATTGATAACACCGCTGTATATTATGGATAGACCGCCGTAAAATATAGAACCTGCTAAACGAATATGGCTGTACTGCAAGCGGGGTATGGCACTGATTTCAGACAGGGTATGGCTGTCAAGCAAAGAAATGATACTGCTGCGGAATATGGCTTCAGTGATCAATAAAACTGCTGTAACAGTTATACTATCTGCAAAAAGAACACTGCCAAAAAACACAGATGAAGCCCCAAGACAAAAACATATAACCTTGCGCGGGGAACCAATCTTGTCACTCAGAAGACCCCATACAGGCTGGAACACCATGTTGATAACAGCACAAATAGCTGTAAAAACACCTATCTGGGAACTTGTTGCGCCAATGCTTTGCATTATTAAAACATGGGATAAGGGCCCAACAATGGCAGCCCAAACAAAACCCACAAAAAGAAATAATTTAATAACAGGAGGTTTTGGCATATTATGTGCCTATATTAATGGTATTGAAAATCAATATCACATTATTCATTCATTAAAATATAGCTTAAAGAAGAGGAGGAATTCTACTGGGTTTTAAATCTATTCACCTTTAGGGCTTATTTTAATACTTTCAATTTTTCAATATTTTCTATATTATTAATATATGAATCGAAACATTAAAAAGTTATTTTTAATCCTGGCAGTTGTACTTGTTATGCTCTCCTGTTCAAGAGCAGACGAGATTTCACTTGAAGAAGCATATGCCCTTTCTGTTGAAGGGCTTGCAGAGATGCTTGCAAGAACTGTTACAAGGCCATGGGCCGGGGAAGATTTTATCCCGGGCAGGCTGGGCGGCATCTGGAATTCAAGGCTTACTGCGGATCCAAAAACCTTCAATTATATTGTTGCTGACGGCGATGCGTCTTCAAGAAATATTCTTTTAGCCATGAGCGACTATCTTCTTGACTACGATGTTGTAGCAAGGGAATGGAAACCGCGCATTGCAAGCCCAGAAATTATCGTGAACGAGGCTGCCGGAACACTAAGGGTGATCTATACGCTTAGGGATGATCTTTACTGGAGTTATTACGGAACAAATCGCAGGGTAAGGGTAACAAGCGATGATGTTATTTTCTGGTATAATGAAATTGACGGTAACCCTGACTTTCAGACTGTTGGATATCATGGTCAATACCTTACAATGGAAGACGGCACAGAAGCCCGCATAACCATAGAAAGGATCGATGACCGCCGCTTTGCATTTAATTTTCCAAGGATAATCGCAGAACCCCTCCTGTCTACAAACACAAATATTATACCCCGCATGGCTTATCAGGAAGCACTAAGAAGCGGCGGTGTTGAAGCAGCCCTGGATATATTTAATATACAGACTGACCCAAGGCTTATTCCGTCCATGGGAGAGTGGTTTCTGGTTGAATACACACCTGGGCAGCGCATTGTCTATGAGCGCAACCCGGATTACTGGAAAAAAGATTCCAACAATCTTTCCATTCCCTATGTAGAGCGAAACATCGGCCGCATTATACAGGACACAAACACAGCCAAGCTGCTGTTTTTACAGGGTGAACTTGAAGGTTATGGTATTAGACCTGAGGATATGGATGAAATTATCAACAGGCCAGGAGATGATTATACTGTTTTCAATGCCGAAGGCTCACTCTCAGCTCCGTTCTGGACCTTTAACCAAAACCCTATTAACCAACACGAACCCTGGTATGAATGGTTTACTCAAAAAGAGTTCCGCCAGGCAATGAGCTGCCTTATAAACCGCGATCGCATTGCAGCCCAGGTTTACAGGGGGCTTGCTGAACCCAAATATGATATATTCCCTGAACCCAATCCCTTTTATAATGAAGATATAAAACTTAGATACCGCTATGATACAGCACGTGCAATTGCTTTGCTTGACTCAATAGGCATAAGACAGGACAGAAACGGCATTATGCGTGACAGCCAGGGACGGGCAATTGAGTTTGACCTTGCTTTCCAGACAGATGCAACGGTTTTTACTGATATGGCTTCTATACTTATGGATGAGCTTTCAAGGGTTGGAATAAAGCTGAATATACGTGTCATAGAATTCCAATCACTTGTAGAGATGCTTATGGGAACTTATAACTGGCAGTCAGTAATAATGCTTTTATCTGGTTCCCAGGTATTCCCGTCTCAAGGCGCCAATGTATGGCCTTCTGGCGGCAACCTTCACATGTGGAATCCCCTGCAGCAAACACCTGCAACAGACTGGGAAGCTCGTGTTGATTATCTTTATAATGAAGGAAGTTTTACCATTGACCCTGTAAGGGCAAAAGTATATTGGGATGAATTTCAGGAAATAATTCTTGAACAATTGCCTTTAATTTATTTAATGAGGGCAAGGAGTTTTACAGCCTTAAATAATCGCTGGGACATGACAAATGTTTATTTTGATAACCGCAATGGCCTTGAAACAAGTCATATATTTTTAGCTCAGTAAAATTTGGCTCATTGAGCCGCAGTCAGGGAGTGTATGAGATTAGCTTCAATAGCAAGATTAATCCTTAAACCCTTTTATTTTTTTAAAAGGCGCTTTCCCCTGCTCTCTTATATATTAAGCCGCTTTCTTACAATGGCTGTACTTTTGTTTTTTCTGGGCTTTGCGATCTTCGGTCTTATGGAACTTGCGCCAGGTGACATTGTAAGCCAGATAATGATACAGCAGATGTTCAGCGAGGGCAGCGGCCGTGCAGGACAAAGAGACCTGACAATGAGCGCAGAGCAGTTTGAGGCCCGGCGCGCCTACCTTGGACTTGACCAGCCCTTTTATGTCCAGTACTTCCGCTGGCTAAACAGAGTTGTTCTGCACGGTGATCTGGGTGTAAGCCTTATATCGCGTGCACCTGTTTCATTTTTAATTGGCACGCGTATATGGAATTCAATACTTTTAAATCTTATATCACTTGTACTTATAACAGTGTTCTCGTTTTTATTAGGCGTATATTTTTCTACAAAGGCAGGAACCCTGGCAGATCCAGCTGTAACATTTTTTGCCCTGACCTTACATGCGTTTCCGGGCATACTTCTTTTGATTTTGCTCCAGCTTTTTGCAGCTGTTACAGGGCTTTTTCCTGTAACAGCCTACCCTTCCTTCCCCTATGCTGAAGCTCCAACAAGGTTTGTATTTTCGTATATGCATCATATCTTTCTGCCGCTTTTGGCTTCTTTCCTGGGCGGCCTTGGCGGAACATTGCGCATGATCAGGGCAACCATGCTGGATCAGCTTGGCCAGCCCTATATCACAAGCCTTCGCTCGCGCGGTATTGCAGAATGGCGCATATATCTTGCCCATGCTTTCCGCAACACGCTTAACCCCTATATAACAGGAAGCGCGAATCTTTTGGCAGGACTTTTTTCAGGCTCTCTAATCCTTGAAATTATATTTGCTTATCCGGGCATAGGCCGTCTTATGTACGAAGCTGTCATTCAACAGGATATAAATCTTGTGCTTGCAAATACCATGTTCATCTCCTTCCTGGTACTTCTTGGTATGGTTATTTCTGATATTACCCTGGCCCTTGTTGACCCGCGCATACGCTATGGAAAGGAAAGCTCATGAAATATAATTTCATGTTCGATTTACGTGCGCAGTCATTCGACTGCGCTATATCGAGGTTATCATGAAGCGCTTTCTCCTTTATCTAAAGCAGCGGCCTCTGGCAATATGCTCGATCATATTAATTCTGATACTTTACCTTTTAATGGGTTTTGCTGAATTTATTGCACCTTATGGAGCCAACACTTCTTTCCCGGACCATACCTACCATCCTCCCAACCTGCGTTTTGCTCAAGGCGGCCCAAAGGCGCAAGAATGGCATGTAACAAATACAGTAAGCTGGAGTTATGTGCGTATCAGGGATCAATTTAATGACATCAGGTTTTTTGCAAAAGGCGAACCATATAGGCTGTGGGGCATTATCCCAGCCGAGCGCCATCTTTTTACAACTGCGCCGGGCGACTACCCCATATTCATCATGGGTGCGGACAATCTGGGACGCGACCTGTTTTCAAGGATCATATTCGGGAGCCGCATCTCCTTAACCATTGGCTTTGTCGCAACAGCAATCTCACTGTTACTCGCAATGTTCTTTGGAGGCATATCCGGTTATTTTGGCGGAATGACAGACTGGAGTATCATGCGCTTTGCAGAGTTCTTTATGCTCATTCCCGGCCTTTACCTGATACTGTTTCTGCGATCCCTTCTTTCGATTAACATGGATTCCGGCCAAGCCTATATGATGATCACCCTGATCCTGTCTCTTGTGGGCTGGCCTGGTTCAGCACGCACCATACGCGGCCTTGTGCATGCAATAAAACGCGAGGAGTTTATCCAGAACAGCCAGCTTGAAATGATCCCTTCCCCTGTAATTATATTCAAGCATATCATTCCGCAGATATCGAGCATTTTAATTGTAAGCATTGCGCTTTCCATTCCAGGCTTTATAATGACAGAGACTACACTTTCCTATCTTGGGCTTGGCATTGTTGACCCAGCTGTGTCATGGGGTTCTCTTATACGAAGGGATATTTCCACGGTCTCGAATCTTCAGGCCTTTCCCTGGCTGCTTTCACCAGTCTGGTTCCTGCTAGCAGTTACCCTGGCTTTTAATTTCTTCGGGGACGCATTACGCGATTATTTTGACCCGTATCATACGATATTCAGAAAACTTAATTTTAAATTTTTCACGCGGAGACGTTCACCCAGCACCAAATTTGGTGCTGGGCAAGAAGACGCAGAAGAAGAAAGAAAAGATATTAAATCTTCCTATCCTCTCCGTGACTCCGTGTCTCCGTGCTGCGAACCTAGTCGGTTCGATGTGTGTGAAAAAACTCAGGATACGGCCCAAGGTGCTTTGCTCGCTGTGCGGGATTTGCAGGTAAGTTTCTCTGTGTTAAGGGGCCAGGAGCGCATAAGCGTGCAGGCTGTGCGGGGTGTTTCCTTTGAAGTTGCCAAGGGCGAGATACTGGGCATAGTCGGCGAGTCAGGTTCAGGTAAAAGTGTGAGTATGCAGGCTTTACCAGGGCTGCTGCCAAGGAATGCCTCGGCTTCTGGCTCGGTTATGTATGAAGACAGCGAGATACTCGGCCTTCCAATAAAAGCCCTGCGTGAATTCCGCGGCAAAAAAATCGGCATGATATTCCAGGAACCAGGAAGGGCTTATGATCCCCTGCAGAATATGGAAAAAGTTTTTCTTGAGACATTCCGCAACTCTGACCCAAATATAAGCCGCGAAGAATCAAAAGAAAAAGCCGCTGATTTGCTTGCAGAAACAGGATTTGACAACGGTAAAGAACGGCTG
>Ga0099364_10009841_pt1 | contig 13232 bp, 12 predicted proteins | sample TergutTh196P3_FD_73070 | JGI IMG/M metagenome (GOLD analysis project Ga0099364, IMG submission 73070) | Microcerotermes parvus P3 segment gut microbial communities from Pointe-Noire, Republic of the Congo - Th196 P3 | ecosystem: Host-associated > Arthropoda: Insects > Digestive system > Gut ...
GCGGGAAGTAAGAGAGCGACGAGCATGCCGATGATGGCAATGACGACGAGGAGTTCGACGAGGGTGAAACCTTTTTTGCGGGCGGAAGGGGGCGTTTTGCGGCTTCCTTTATTGCCCCCCCCCCCCCAGTTTAACATTTTTTGGCGATAATTCTGCATAATTTGTTCTCCTATTTGGACTGGAATGATTGATTTATACCATAATGCGTTTGCGGCGTCAACAGGGGGGCGTGTCGCTTGATGCAACAAATCAGATCTGGTAAAATGAGATGTTAGAGCAATGCCTATGAGGTCCAATCATGTCCCGTTCCCTCGTCGGTCTATTCAGAAAAGAATGGCGGCAGCACGGCAACAGTGCCCTCGCCACGATTATCGCTTGCTTTGCAGTATGCGCTTTTGTCTTCGTATTGGCAGCGTTCGACGGCCATTTCGCCGCTCCCGAATTTTATCTCGGCGTTGCTCTCTATATCGCCCTGCTCTATACCTGGGCCATCGCGGCATCAATCTATGCCATCGAACACGAAAAAAACACTTTTTCTTTTCTGCGAAACCTGCCCGTCTCGCCGCTTACCATCGCCATCGGCAAAATCGGCTTTGCTCTCTGTGCAGCCGGACTGGTACTCGCCGCCAACCTCCTCTCCTGTGCATTATTCTGTGTCCTTCCAGGAGGAGTAATAGGACTCGGTGTACACAAGGACACGATCACCGTGATGCTCCTCGTTCTCGGTACAGGAATGGCCGAGATATTCGTCTGGAGCATATTCTGGTCCACCCGTTGCCGTAATTGCGGCCTTGCCACCCTTGCGGCCTGTGCGTGTGCAGTGCTTGCGTTTGTGATTATCCTCCAGTTTGTGCCTGGTAGTGCCAGCGAAATCGAAATGTTTTCGGCTGTCCAACCGATCCGATTGGCCGTAATTATGGTCGTCGCCATCCTTGCCGGCTGGGGAGCATTACGCTGGTTCGACTTCGGCATCAAGGATACCCGAAACGTTTGGATTCCCCGCAATTTCGTCTTTGCCCGCTATCCAAAGCAGGTGCAACCGCCCTTCCTCGCGCTCGTTCATCAGCATCTTCGGCATGTATCCCTCGTCTACCCGCTGGGAATCGCCTTTTTTTTCATTTTTTCGCTCGCGTGCATTCTCCAGTGTTTTTTAGACATCGCAAATTTTCTTCGGCACCTATTTCTTATTGGCTTCTTTATCGTTCCGATGGGCATTCTCATCTTTTGGGGAAACATTTTTGGACATGACCAACGGAATGGTTCCTATCGGTTTTTGGCGAGAATCGGCATTCACGCAGGCAAAGTTTGGTGGAGCCGAATGTTGCCCGCTACGCTGCTGTATATTCCCGTGCTCGCCTGTTTGCTCGTTTGTAAGTTTGTATATGCAGGTGGGAATGAAGAGTTTTTCTTCAACGCACAGTTTGCTTTTGTGGTTTGGCTGACCGTTTTGGCAACGGGAGCGTTGGGGTCCATTTCCTGCGAAAAACAAATGACCGGGATCGGCGCTACGATGATGCTGTGTTATCTGATTCTCTTTCCCTGGATGTTGTTGTTCCTTTTTTCCTTCGGAAGTTCGCCGTTGTGGACAACCGTACCGCTTGCACTTGCGTGCCTGCTTGCCTCCCGGCTTCGGGCGGGTGATTGGCTGCGGGAAATCAAAACTTGGCGAAGCCGGTTTATTCCACTCTTGCCTGTATTCGCGGCAGTACTGTTGGTGTTTATTGCAGTTCCATTCGTTCGGGTCTATTCCGTACCCTATGTTTCGTGGGAGCATCTCAATGCCTATTTGGCCGAGGCACCGAATTCGGATCACGAACTCCTTATGCAAAACTACACCAAACAGCGTGATTTCGCCCGATTGGTCTTTTCTGGCCAGATTCTCGAAAAAATACCCGACACGGATCCCGATTTTGCGACTTACTTTATGCTCCGTTTGATGCCGTGGGAAGAGGCTCGCCGGGAGCGGTTCTTGCGGATTCAAATTGTTGCGGCATTGGCCGAATCCGGTGCGATTCGGGATGACCGTGCGTTGTCCCTTTGTCGTTATTATGCGATGCAGGCGTATCCAAAGCATCACCTCAGGATGGGCCCCCCCGGTCCCGGCGGTATTTTCGACGATGTCTGGGGAAGATGGCACTGAACCGCAAGCGATTGATGCACGGGAATGAACACCATCGGCCCTCGTGCGCCGCGTTTGTTACACATCTTGACATTTCGCTGGACGGGGTTACAATTCCTGGAAGCACGGTGATCGTAGTTCAATCGGTAGAGCACAGGATTGTGGTTCCTGGTGTTGCGGGTTCAAGTCCCGTCGGTCACCCTTTTTTGCGTCGGAATACACCGACGGCACACACGGATGAATCTCGTAATCGGCGGTACTGGTTTTCTCGGCAGGGAAATTATCTGCCAACTGTTAGAACGGGGACAGAAAGTGAAAACTCTCTGCCGCCGACACGGGGATATACCAGACGGTGCCGAAGTTGTCATCGGGGACATCACCAATCCCGAATCCCTGAAAATCGCCTGCCAAGACGTCGAAACCGTCTATCACACCGCCTCGGTTCCGAGCATTTCCCTCCATTGGCAACCGTTTTACGAAACCAATGTTCTCGGAGCACAAAATGTCTTGGATGCCTGCAAAACCGCCGGCGTTCGGAAACTGATTTATACGAGCAGTGCCAGCGTAACATTCGACTGCAAACCGCAGCACGGTACGGATGAAACTTCCCCTTATCCCGACCGCTGGTTTGCCCATTATCCGCATAGCAAGGCGATTGCCGAAAAAATGATGCTGGACGCGTCCGATTCGCTGTTAACCTGTGCATTGCGTCCGCATTTGATCATCGGCAAACGGGATCGGCACCTGATTCCGCGGCTTTTACGGCGGGCGGAGGCCGGTCGGCTGTTCCGTGTCGGCGATGGGACGAACTTAATCGACATTATTTTTGTCGAAAATGCGGCACTCGGACACATTCAAGCGGCTCAGGCTTTGACGGATGCGGCGAGTCCGGTCAATGGAAATGCGTATTTTCTGTCGCAGGGCGAGCCGGTCAACTGTTGGGAATGGATCGACGAAGTCTTGGCGATGAAGGGCTTGCCGAAGGTTAGGCGTTCGATTTCATTCGCGGCGGCTTGGGCACTCGGCTGGACGCTGGAGGGCTTGTACAAGTATTGCCGACTGCGGGGCGAGCCGGTGATGACGCGTTTTTTGGCTGCTCAACTGGCAACGACGCATTATTTGAACATCGCCAAGGCCAAACGGGACTTCGGCTATGTTCCGGTCATTTCGATGGCGGAAGGGATGAAACGGCTCGCCGATGCGTGAGTCGGCAGATGCAAATTCGCCAATTTTTGCCTGCCCAATTTTGCCCATTCTACATTCCCGGCAGAAACGGCGGGGGGCCAGCGGCACCGTGCCGAATCAGTGCGCCCGACTGCCAAAGCCAGCCAAGCCCCATAAGAAAACGCAACAAAATGACCGATATGCCGAATATGCAAAAATGCAAAAACGCATCCCGATTCTGCAATTCCAGCTGCCAATACGCCAAAAATGATGCCAATCCGGCAAATACCGCAATGTAAACACAACTAATCATCGCATTGGCCTGCATTGCCGTCAGGAAAAACTCCATCACCAGCCACAAAATGCCGTACCCCGCCGCCACGATGGCCGCCTGACGGTACAATTCTTCGCCTGAAAAAGCAAAAATCTGTTCGCGGTCGCGAAGAATGTGATACCCGAACAACGTCAACGGAAATGCCACCAAGCAAAGCCCCAGCACGCCCGCAAGTGACCGCACGGTGTCATACATCGGAATACAGCCAATCAGGAATGCAAGCAACAGGACGCCGAAAACGCCCAAGATGCTGTATTTCACATAAATCGGCTCGAAATCTAATCCCAACCGCTCGATGGGATGCGTCAAAATCCGTTCTTCGCCTTTTGCCTTTATTTTGGCCGCGTCGGTATCTTGAATGTTGACGGCGGCATTGGGGATTTCAATCATTCCGCCGCAATTCGGGCACGGCCCCTTCAGACCGGCAAATCGCGGACTGACTTGGAATCGTTTCAAGCAACCAGGGCAAATGACGTGAATTGGCATTAGGTCTGTAATATAAGCGGAATACCGGTCGAATAGACTTGTTCGGAATTCGTCATTCCGGCGAAAGCCGGAATCCAGACATTGCGTGCGATGCAGATTCCTCTGGATTCCGGCTTTCGCCGGAATGACGGTTTTGAATGTTTCCGAATAAGTCGAATGATTGCGATTCTGCGAACGTTTGCCGTACTCACCCTTCGAGGTGCATGGACAGCGTATGTTTCGGCGGGGGAATCTGCAACAATGCGGCATACTGGTCGAATTCCACATCAACCCGTTCAAATAATGCCGTGAACAACTGGGGTTTATCGGGAAAACATTTCGTGAAGCAACTGATGCACAGTTCCTTGTCCGGCCAATCTTCGTAGGCAACCGACGGGAGCAATGCAGAAATGGCAACAACGGCTCGTTCTGGATTAGCGGCAAAATCAGCCGACGCTTCCTCGGCTTTCAGGTGATTGGACGTCAAATCAATCAATATCTCAGGCAACTTCCAATGTTGGCCGAGAATTAAGGCCGCATCAGCGTGATTCCAACTGAAAAACTCATCTTCCAGTTCGGAAAGCCGTTTTGTCCGGTTCTTTGCCAAATCGCCCAGCACATAACTGTATTGGGTCGATTTGACCTTCATAAGCAGGGGGATGGCCATATCCTGCAGGAGCGCACCGGCGAATGCCATTTCGGAGTCGCCTCGTTTCATTTCGAGCAGCAGGAATCGGGCAAACATTGCCCGGCGGAGCGAATCTTGCCAAAGCATACCGACCTCGAACGCACCGGACTTGCTTTTGGGAATCAGGCTAAAAACGGCTTTCCAAAGGACGAAGTTTTTGATGGTGCGCACGCCGACGAGTGCGACGCCCTGCCGGATATTGGCAATGGTGCTGCGGAAACCGAATGCGGATGAATTGAGGAATTTCAGGACCTGTACGGCAAGGCCGGGATCGGCTTCGATAGGCCGAATGAGGTCTTCGATATTAACTTTCGTGATGTCATTTTCCAATTTCAGGATGGACAGTGCGCTATGGGGCATTGCCGGCAGTTGTCCGGCAACCAGTGTTTTGCGTAGTTCTTCGCGGTTGGCTTCGCTACTCATATCGTCAGTCGATATTAAGAATACTTTAGGGGGAATACGGGGCCCGGCTCGCTCGGCGGGGCAATCTGTAACTATTATACCACTTTTTGTTGACAAAACAAGTCTAAAATCGCTTTGACGGGCTGCAGACCGCGATAGACTTGTGCGGAAACCCTCAATTCCAGCGTTGGCCGCAATGACACTTCCCGAACAGGTCTGTTGACCGATTTGAGGGACTTTTTTTCCTGCACACATTCTGATACAATGGACGGCGGTTCGGTATACAACTTGAAGAGGATTCACAATATGGGTATCATGGCAGAAGAAAAGATTTTTTTTCCCGTTGTCGAAGCAGCAAAACCACTCTTCGTCGGGATGAGTTTCGGAGGAGCATACCTCAAAATCGGTGTCATCGACAACGAAGGACGGACCGTCTCCTTCTTTGCAACACCGCATCTTGCGGAACAAGGGCCCGAAGAAGCAACAAAACACGCTGCAAAAGCACTCCAAGAAGCAGTCGAAAAAACAGGGACAACTCTCTCATCTATTGCGGCAACGGGATACAGTTTTCCCGGCACAATCAATCCAAAAACCGAAAAACTGCAACGCCCGCCGAACTTTCCCGACTGGCAGGATTACCCCATCGTCGCCAAATTGGCAGAATATACCGGCCTTAAATCCGTTATGTTTTTCAATGATGCCAATGCCGCTGCATACGCGGAATACTGGGTCGGTGCTGCCAAAGGATTACAAAGCGTTTGCTTACTCTTACTCGACCGCGGTGTCGGATGCGGAATCATCGTCGAAGGCCGCGAAATCAGAGGTGCAAACGGCTACGGCGGCGAATTCGGACACATTATCGTCGATCCCTCGCCCGGTGCAAGATGGTGCGGCTGCCTTCAACAAGGACATTTGGAGGCCTATTGCAGTTCGACGGCAGTTGCCCGGCGAACTCGCGAACTGCTCGATGTAGGACATCCGACCGTCTTGCTAAACACCGTAACACCGCAGGATGAAATCCTCGACATTGCCCGAAAAGTCTACGAAGCCGCTGACGGCGGTGATGAACTCGCAACGCATATCGTCCTCGATACCGCCCGATTCCTAGGCCTGGGTATCGTTACCCTGCTCCATACGATTGACCCGGAATGTGTTCTCATCGGCGGCGGTATGATGTTCGGCGGAAAAGGCTCCAAAGTCGGCAACATGTTCCTCAATCGAATCCGCGAAGAAGTCGAACAGCGTGCGATTATGGGATTGGGCAAGAACCTGAAGTTGGACTTTGCTGCCTTGGGTGCGTTTGCCAGTACGATTGGAACCGCCGGCCTCGCCCGGGAAGAAGCATTGCTCTTTTCCGTGATGGAGGAATAGAATTGTATTCAGAATTGGCCTGGACGTCCCCTCCGTCATCCCGGCGCAAGCCGGGAACCAGGGAAACGGTATGCACACCGCCTGGCTGGATTCCGGCTTTCGCCGGAATGACGATTTTGACGATGGTCACGTCGAATACACTTTACGCAAGTCTCACTCCGCTTGCCTCGAGTTCCTCCGCCCTTTTTTCGGAACATGCTTCGCAGCGGAATTGGGGATGCCTGTCATCCAATCGGTCATAATTTTTTGCCTTAACCAACCGATAGCAACGGCAATTTTGCTTGCCGCAATCGAAACACTGGGAATTTTCCCGTATTTCCCAAAGCGGATACTTTATATTGGCCCGGAAAATGAACTTGTCCACCCAGAAAAAAATGAATGAACCGATAAAGTTGGCAATAATAGTCGCGGTAATGATCCCCGTATCGCGGTCGAGGCAGTAGGACAAAATGGGAATCAAAACCGGCGTGGAAAGTTGCCAGCGCAGTGCGTAGAGTCCGAATTTTTTAAGCATATCAGAGTAGATGGTAGAGATTGTCGGGAGCCTGTGCGCTATTGTACAATATCTATTCGCAAAAGAGAGTAGGGCATTACGAGCATCCCTACTTCACAAAAACCTCCACGGTTTTCGGGGCACAAACACGAACGAGATACGTCACGGGTTCCTCCCGTTTGCCCCGCTTTGCCGTTAAATCAAGTTTCGCAACACTAATCGTATCGCCCTCAACGCCGTCCTGCATCGCCGTCGCCTCCGTGTGGACCGTAATGCCGCCGTTGACCGCCCGAACCGTTACAATTTCGCCCTTACGCACCCAAAGCGGTTGCCGAACATCCGACTGCGATAATGGACTCAATTCCCGAACCGCTTTGACCGTTTCCTTGCCGATCACGCTGTTTATATCCACAACAAAATTTTCGCCTCGTACACGATCCGCCCGTTGCAGCATCACATCGGATGCGTTGATGATATATCCTCGCGGTAATGTCCGCCGTGCGACGACGATCTCCGTCGGCAATGTGATGACGGCTTCCACGGAAATCGTTACGCCCGTTTGCATTCGGATACTGAATTGTTGGTATCCGGTAAAAGGAGCAAATCCGCCGGTAATTTCGGCAATCTGACCGCTCGTTGCAAAAAGATTGACCTGCTCCGGCGACAACGTGAGAGCGATTTCCCAAGACCGTTCTATACGGTTCGTAAAATTCAGATAGACCGATAACGCGTCGGCAACTTGCTCGGTCAACCTGTCGGCAAATTCCGCATCAGAAACTTTAGACGGCATAGCGGAAGTCGGCATCGCGGAGCGAACATCGAGCGGTTTGACCGAATTCGTACCGGCTGGCGTGAGATAATTGGCCTGAATGACAAACTGTGCATTCGGCCCGACCGGGTCGGCAATGCTCGGTGCCGTACTCGTCGGCATGATGCCGTTCGGTGCCAATCCGTGGATGGTAACTTTATCCACTCCGCTGACGAAATGATGCAGCGTATTGATCCCGAGTTGCGAAAGCATTGAACGGACTTCCCATTGGTCGAGGGTGCGCGTTTGCCCGTCGGTCGGTGCGGGAAAGAGCACTAATTTGCGGAGCGGTTCGAGGTCTTCGCGAGTTCGATTTGCATCGCCCATCGGGAGCACGTCGGCAATGTCGGCGAGCGTAACGAGCGGCTCGGTGCATTGGATCGGAGTCGATTTGAGGCGAATTTCCGCGGCATAGAGCGTCGGCAACACGCAGAGGATTGATAGGGTCCAAAGAATTGCGAGTCGAAGCATTGGGATTTCTGGGGGGGGAATGTGTGTTGGAGCAAAACATTCACAGAGCCGTAACGTTTACAGAGCCCGCTGTGGGCTCCGTAAACATTCGCTCTTGCGTCTTGATTCCCCTATATCGGCATGAATCTGCGCAAACTTTAACGATTTTGACTGCGTGCGTGTTCTCGGGCGAGTCCGGCGGCACCGATATACCCTGCATCGCTGCCCAGGGCGGCAAAATCAATGAGCACATTTTCGGCAATTGCCGGAAATACCCTATTTTCAACTTCTTTGGTAACTTCCGTCAAAAACCGTTCCCCCAACGGCGACCCTTTGCCGCCGAACGTCATCGCCCCGCCGAACAGGATACACGACGCATCAATCGTGTGGAGCAGGGACGTGATTCCGATGGCGAGATATTTGGCCGTATCCAAAATGATTTCCATCGCGAGTTTATCGCCGCCTTCTGCTTCAAAGTAGACGATTTTTGGAATGTCGGCAAACTTGGTGTCCGGCGTAATTTTTGGCCGCAGGGATGTTTCCCGGTACATCATTTGGCTGATCGTTCTCTTGGCGACGCCGGTTGCACTGCAATAGGCTTCGAGGTGTCCGCGTTTTCCGCAGCCGCAAAACATCGCGTTTTCCGATGGGTCGATGATAATATGTCCGCATTCTCCGCCGTAGCCGATGGCACCGTCGAGTGATTTCCCTTCGATGATGATACCGGTCCCGATTCCAGTTCCGAGCGTTAGCAGAGCGAGGCTTGACTGCCCGCTGGCCGAGCCGACCCAGTATTCGCCGTACGCGGCCGCATTAGCGTCATTGCAGAAAATGACGGGCAGGGGGAGCAATTTACCGAGTTCGCAGCAAATTGAAAAATCCGCCCAGGAGGGCAGATTGGGCGGCCGACGCAGTTTCATGGTTTCTTTATCCATCGTCGCCGGCACACCGAGACCGATCCCCCCGCAATTTTTTTTCTTGATACCGAGCCGTTTGAGGAGCGTGTCGATTGCTTCCGCGATGGAGGCGACGGCAACTTGCGGTTGCGCATCCGTTTTGATTGAAGTAAAAGGTGCTCCGTCGTGGCATTCTTCGTTTGTGTCGATGGAATTGCCAACATCATCGACGATACCGATTTTAACGCTCGTCCCGCCTATATCCACGCCGATGTAAAACGGCGGGACAGCATCTCTGACCGCGTAGAGTGCGCGTTGTTCTTGTACGATTTCTTCCGACATGGTGTATCAAACAGGGGTTAGTAAAGCGTTGTATTATGGCGAACGCTAAATTATAGCAAAAGTGGAGCGGAAAAGGTCAACCGAGCCCGGCGATTCTTCCAGGGCAACTGCAGGTAGGTTGCCGACTGCCGGGCGGCAACTGCGGTACTCCGCATATAGAGCCTTCCAGTCGGCTGCGCCGACGCACCCGCCCGGCGGTCGGCTGCCTACCTTTTCTCCTAATGTGAAACTTGCAGACGCACTGGGCGGGTCTGCGACTGCATTTGATAAACGAGCCGAAGTTGGGTAGAATGGACCTTCTCCGTTTGCCGATGTGTTCCGATGTCCGAAATCTTTCAAATCTATTGTCCGTCTTGCAACAGCAAATTGAATGCCAAAACCAGTTTGATAGGACAAACACGAAATTGCCCAAAATGCAAAACGCCGGTCTTGATCGAACCGAAACGGTTTGACTTGGATATTCCGCCCGCCGAATCTTCGGAGCCCGGCGTAACCGAGATGCACGCATTGGAAGATTCCGTGAAGGTGCCGCAGTTGGAATTTCACAATCGGTATTTCATTCTTGGACTTGACCGTCTTGTCGCATTTTGGGAAGGCACCAAAGGTTGGCAAGTCAATATCGGGTCCGGTTTTGGGTTGGCACGGAGCAATATGTCGGCAATTCCTGACCAGGGTGTTTTTGCGTTTGTCGAGATGATATTGGAGTCGGGTATTCCTCAAAAAATGAACATTTCCAAGATTTCGAGTCGGGCGGCACTGACTGTGTTGTTTCGCGACGCTCATGCGATTTTGGGCAAATTGGAGGAACCCGTCGATTTAACGCTTGCCCAACGGGATGTATTGTTACGGCACCTGCGGCAGATGTTTATGTCGAGTGTATTGGAGAATGCCGACGAGGTGATTGCCTATTTGATGGAACGCTAGAGCGTGTACGCAATCAGTTTCCCGACCAGTCGAGCAGCAAGAAACTCCGTGCAAACATTGCCGTTACCCAACGGAGCAACTTCGACAACATCCGCTCCAATAACCGTCTTCGCTTCGCAAATCCGATGCAAAATGTGCACCACCTGAAACCAATCGAGTCCGCCCGGCTCCGGCGTGCCCGTCCCCGGTGCATATGCCGGATCAAAAACATCAATGTCAAACGTAATATAAACCCTGTCCGTTAAGGCATTGAGCATCGTTTCAATGCAACGGTCGATATTGCTCCTCAACATTTTCGGCGTCATCAACGATGCAATTCGCGCCGGACATTCCCGATGCTCCTCTTCGCTAAAACTGCGGATGCCGACTTGCACAAGATGCGGCGTTGTTTCTAAAACCCGACGCATTGCGGAAGCGTGCGAAAATTTCCCGCCCGTGTAGGCATCGCGAAGGTCGGCATGAGCATCGAATTGCAACACGCTGATTGTTCCGTAACAATCGGCAGCGGCACGGACAATCGGCGGCGTGATACCGTGTTCTCCGCCGAGAAAAATGGGAACTTTGCTGGGCTGGAAATAGGATTTCTGCTTGACCGTTTGGAGAATTCGGCTGTGCATTTCTTCCGGCGTGTCGGCGGGGGGAATCGGCGGAAAGGTTGCGATGCCGGTTTGAGTGAAATCGCGGAGCAATTCTTCGTCAAAATGTTCCATTTGATTGGAAACGGCCAAAATCGCATCGGGACCTTGACTGGTTCCGCCGAGGAAGCAGACGGTGCCTTCGTAGGGAATTGGCACGATGCGGTAGCGTGCGGTCTGCGGATCGCAGCGTTCATTGGGCAGCGAAAGGAATGATTGGGACATTGCGTCCATTATACACGGTACTGCATCCCACAGAGCCGAGGGTATTTCGCAAGAGCCGGGGGCGTGAGCCCCCGGCTCTTGCGACATATGTTATTCTTTGATAGACTCACCCGGGGGCTCACGCCCCTGGCTCTTCGATTACGCTCTTGCGCACGCGAAAATCCCTACTCCGACGTGCGAACATTGCAAATCACTGCGGGCGCTCCACCTCGATTTCAATCCGATGCCTGCTCTTGTCTATCATAAAAGACAATCCCGATGTCTCCGGCGACTCATATTTCGGATCAATAATGATCGAAACCATTCGCCCTAAAAGATTGCCCGCCGCATCCTGTTCGTAATCCGATGTGTTGGCTCCCGCAATCCACGCCGTATATGTTCCCGACGGAATGCCATCGCCGTCCCGGATCTCTCCCAATGCAAATGCACCGTTTTGATCCAACGCTCCATGAAACATGTGCGTGCCCTCCGCATTGCGAAAAAATACGCTGCCCTGCGTCAACGCTTCGCCATCGGTATACTTCACCGTGCCTGTAACGCGGACTTTGTCGGTGCAGCCCGTCGTAAATAGAATCGCAAATGCAACGAAAAATAAAAACTTGTTCAATTTGGTCATGAAAATACTAAAGGGTTAGGGATTTAAGTAGACTTGTTGTATGATACGCTTGCGCCGGAAGGAGAATCCTGTGCCGCTTATTGCTTTACGGCAAGGAAACTGCTTGACCGCTACTCACATTGGCAAGGTTGTAGAGGAGTTCAAAGTCAATACTAACCGGAAAAGAGCGAACGGCACCATCTCCGATCAAAAACTGACAAATGCCGGGATGCGAACTGCCAAAACCAGTTCTCCCCCAATTATTTTGACCATTATCATTGCCGGGACTGGTATTCGGAAGCACCATATCTCTCGGATTTCGAGCAATGACCGGCTGTCTGCCAGAATCAAAGTGAATAAGCCTCGCCGGTCCCGATGCTTGACTACCGCCCATAAGATAGGCGTATGAAGCATCCCATTGTTCATCGTTCCAACGGCTATTGGCTGCGCCTGCACCGCCAGCAAGAGCATGTGCCGGAATGTGTTTTTCGCCCATGATGACCTGGTTGCTTGTTCCATCGCGCCAGAGGGCAAAAGACTGATTGTGCTCCCAGTTGGTAATGAATTCTCCATCGCCGCCGCCCTCTCCGGTTCGGCCATCACGAAAAGTCAAAGCGGGCAATCGGAACGGGCCCGTAAAAGTTTGCCAACCGTCATTGCCTGCGTTGAGGCGTCCATATTCTGCCCACCAGGCCTCGGTACGTTTGGCAATCACAATGGCATAATCCCCCTTCGGGCCTGCTAAAGATTCCCAGCCGTCGCCGGGTGGCCGTAAATCTCCGTCCTGATATTCTCCCTGACCGTAAGCAGTGCCGCTTCGCCGTGAAGGACACGTCATCATCGGAACACTGGACATGTTTCCCAGTTCAGCGAGCGATAGTTCTCTGGCAAAGTATCGGGCGGGATAGTAGCCTGGCCAGTTGATGCGATTATGGCCGCTGCTGGGTTTCAATTCCATATACCGGTCGTAAATGCTCTGTGCTTCGATATAGGGATAGATGAGGACGAAGAGGGACAACTGGCTGTTAAAAATTCCCGAGGGCGGAATGGCATTGTGTGTCGTATGATAGTTATGAACGGCAATTCCCATCTGTTTGAGATGGTTGCTGCACTGCATCCGGCGGGCGGCTTCGCGAGCGGCCTGCACGGCGGGCAAAAGAAGGGCGACGAGCATGCCGATGATGGCAATGACGACGAGGAGTTCGACGAGCGTGAAACCTCGTTTGCGAGCGGAGTCGGCGAGCGGTTCGCTTCTCACTAAACTGCCCCCCCCCCCCGCAGTGTTATTTTTTTACCTGTGCTTCTTCAAATGTAATTTTTT
>Ga0099364_10009842_pt1 | contig 13230 bp, 9 predicted proteins | sample TergutTh196P3_FD_73070 | JGI IMG/M metagenome (GOLD analysis project Ga0099364, IMG submission 73070) | Microcerotermes parvus P3 segment gut microbial communities from Pointe-Noire, Republic of the Congo - Th196 P3 | ecosystem: Host-associated > Arthropoda: Insects > Digestive system > Gut ...
CCAGAAACAGGCGTATTATGGTTACAGGTCAGTCCCTACCAAAGACCTTGCCGAAATAGGGCTATTTTTTGCATTCCTGTCGCTCAAAGTCGCATCCTGCGCCTATTCGCGGCGCTCCGCATCCATGCTCCGCGCTACGGAATGAAAAAACAGCCCTATTCCGGCAAGGTCTGACTTGTAACGTCATGACCGAGCAAGCTCGGTCGCGGCATCCCATCCGCGCTTGGTTTAGCTTTATCAATCAGCTTTCCAGTAATATATCGCCAGTTGCGTCCTGTCTCTGAGCTCGAGCTTTTCGAGTATTGAGGAAACGGCGTTTCTCACAGTACCCTGTGACAAGAAAAGCTTTGCCGCTATTTCGCTGTTGGATAATCCGGCGGCTATCAGCGACAGTATTTCATTTTCTCGCTCAGTCAGATCGCCGAACGAATGGTCGGCGGTCTTTTTGGCGGATAGTCTCACTCCTTTGTCAAACACCAGCGCGCCCTTTTCCACGGCCCGTATGCGCTCTACTATGCCGTCTGCGGGCGTGCTCTTTAAAAGATAGCCCTCGGCGCCGGCTTCGATTGCCGATGCTATATAACCATCATCGGTAAACGTCGTGAGCATTACGATCTTCACATCGGGAAACACATTTTTGATTTTTCGCGTTGCGTCTACGCCGTCGCAAACCGGCATCCGTATATCCATAAGCACAACATCGGGCTGTTCCTCCTTGCAAAGACGAAACGCCGCCTCGCCGTCAGGCGCAGTTCGCGCTGTCCAGCCATCTTCCAGCTCAAGCATCATTTTCAAACTATCCCGAATAAGCCCATCGTCGTCAACAATAAGAAGATTCAATTTCTACACCCTCCCTATTCCCTGTCCTCTGTCCCCTGTCCCCTGCGCCGCCCGTAGGCAGCGCTGCAAGGCGGCGTCAGCGCTTTGGCAGAACGCACACTACTGTAAACCCCTTTTCCGCGCTGACGGTCAGTGTGCCTCCGGCAGCACGGATACGTTCTCGTATGCCTGAGAGTCCCAGACCTGTTTTTGAATTACGCGGAGCAAGGGAATCGTCCCCTTGCTTCATGTCCCCCTGCTTCACTCCGTTGTCCGCGATTTGCATTCGTATGTAATCCGCATTTCCGTTCAGCTTTACTGTGACGAGCGTTGCGTTTGAGTGGCGCGATACGTTGGTCAGCGCCTCCTTCAGGTTCGCGGCAAGCAGGTCCCAATGCAAACTGCCGCCGAGGTCGCCCGATGCTGAAAACTGCACGGGGCAAAACGTGAACTCATCGCACAGCTCCCCGAGCGTCGCTACACCCGCGACACGCGACGGCTTGAGGTTGTGTACGGCTTCGCGTAGGTGCTCCGATGCTGCTTCCAGCCGCTTTGCGCTCTGCGAAAAGAGTTCACCGGCACGATCGTCTCCTTTATCGTAAAGCTTTATGGCGGTTTGCAGAGCGATCGACGCGCCTGATATTTCGTGCCCTACATGGTCGTGTATGTCCTGCGCTATGCGCGAACGCTCAGTCATTTCGGCAAGCCGCGCTGCGTTTTTTATTTCACGCGCAGATGCCTCATGGGATGCTTCCAGTTTCAGCCGCTGTTCCCTGTCCTCAAGTCCCTTGAGGAGCAGTTCTTTTTCCCAAGCCTCCCACCGGTCTTCCAGCAACCCTATAACCGGCATCCAAAGCCCCAGCAGCGCAGGCCGCCAAATGAACGCAAATCCCAGGCATACGGCGATTTCAAGCGCGCCCAGGCATCTATAGGGCGCAAAGCGATAGCGCAGCGTTGACAATGCTGTAAGCGTAAGCAGAAAGGCAACGCCTAGCAGAGGGTTTTCCACCAGCCCCCAAATCGTTATAAGCATGACCCCCGCGCCGACGCGGGCAAGAATGGCGAATCGTTTCATGGTAATGAACTGTACTCCATAATGTGAAAATACTCGATATGGCTTGCTTTTCCGGGTTTTTGTGATATCATGCTTGCGGGGCGTTGCGCAGATGTCCCGCTGTTTGACGGATGATGCAGATAAGGTGGGCGCAGATCATGAATGAAGCTAGTAATCACAGCGCATCGATTGTGGATGGTAAAGACTCATACAATACGCGCCTTTCGGTAAACCGAGCGGAAATCGAAGCCGAGGATGCGTTTCAAAAGAAGTTGCGGATTAGCTTTGTTAAAGCGAATCGGAGTAAATACGAGGAAATCGCCGGTGCGATCGCATCGGGGGATATTGCGCTCGCGCATAGACTGGTGCACACTTTGAAGGGTAATGCGGGGCAGATTGGCAAAAGCGGGCTGCAAAAGGCCGCATCGGAGGTCGAAGAGTTTCTCAAGCGAATGCTTTCGCGGTCCGCCACATAAATACGGGGTGATGCATTGTGAAGAGTAAACTGAGCATTCAGGCTGTGCCGGGAAATCAGGCGCCTTTAATGAGCAAGTTCATATTATTTTCAGTTGCATTTTATCTGATTGTCGTTTTGACCGGGACTGCGGCATTCATTCTAAGCATGCGGCATATCATCAGGGAGAACAAGGGGAGCTCATTGTCCCAACTGCTGGATGTTGAGCGGATCCGCTTGGAATCCGCCGTGAACAATGAAATCGTCATCGCACTCAAGATGGCGGATTCACCGCTTATCAGGCGGTATTTCGCCGATCCCGGCGACCAAGGACTCGAAAGCATAGCAATAGCGGAACTTGAAGCATACAGCAACGCTTTCGATTCCGGTATCGCTTTTTGGGTAAACGATACTGACAGAATGTTCCATTATACCGGCGCAGAGCCGTACATACTTGATGCGGATAACCCCGAGAATTACTGGTATCCAATGACGCTTTATGATACGGAAGTGTATAATTTCAATATAAATTATAACCCGGACCTGCATGTTACAAATCTCTGGATCAACGCTCCTGTTTTCGATGCTGATCGAAATCCGGTCGGAATGGTGGGAACCGGAATTGATATCTCGACCTATCTCGATATGATAAACACTTACTACGATGAAGGACTGGACATTTATTTATTCAATGCTTTCGGTGAAATCACCGGAGCGAGGGATGCCGCTCTTTTAGACGAGAAAGTAAATGTTGAAGACGAGCTGGGTATTGCAGACAGCGGCATTATCGCTTTGGCAAAAGATCTGGGCTCCGGAGAAACGCAGACTTTGGATACTCGGTTGGGGAGGATTGCGGTGGGTACGATTCCTTTGCTTGAATGGTACTCAGTGGCGATTATGCCGGACAGTGTGGAAGACTTTAACAGTCCCCTGACATTTTTGTTCGTTGTCATGCTGCTGGTGATAATTGTAATTTTCATAATATTCAATGTTTTCATTTCCCGGCTTTTGAAACCTTTGCACAAGTCAATTGTTGCTGCCGAAACCGCCAACCGGGCGAAATCCGAATTTTTGGCTGTCATGAGCCACGAGATCAGGACTCCGATGAACAGCATCATGGGGTTTGCGGAGCTTGCGCTCGATAGCGATGTCCTGCCTAATATCAAGGATTATTTAGGCAAAATCACGGATGGCACTAAATGGCTGTTGAATATAATTAATGATATTTTGGATATTTCCAAAATAGAATCCGGCAAAATGGAGCTGGAGCATGTGCCATTCGACCTGCACAAAGTCATCATGCGCTGCCAGTCTGTCATAATGCCTTCGCTTTCGGAGAAAGGCTTAAATCTTGAAGTTAACGCTGAGCCGCTCGACGGAAGGCTGCTTGGCGATCCTGTGAAACTTTACCAGGTTTTTATGAATCTTCTGTCCAATGCCGTAAAATTCACCGATGCCGGAACCGTTGAGTTTTCGTCTCGGGTAAAAAAACTTTCTGACGACGAGGTAAAAGTATATTTCGAAGTTAAGGACAGCGGTATCGGCATGAGCGCTGAGCAGATCACCAAAGTGTTCGACCCGTTCATCCAGGCGGACTCCAGCACGACCCGTAATTACGGCGGTACGGGGCTTGGTCTTGCGATCACAAAAAACATCGTGGGGTTAATGGGTGGTAAGCTCTCGGCGGAAAGCTCTCCCGGCATCGGCAGCACATTCGGTTTCGAGCTTGTTTTCGGTACTGTGGATGCGCCCGACGATTCAAATGGCCTTGCTGAGTTAGATTTTCTCGAAAAACCGTGCTTTGACGGCTTGGTTTTGATTTGTGACGATAACTCTATGAATCAGGAAGTTATATGCGAGCATCTCTCACAAGTTGGTCTGAAAACAATGGAGGCTGCAAATGGGGCGGTTTGCGTTGAGATGGTTGAGGAGAGGCTGAACAAGGGTGAAACGCCTTTTGATTTGATTTTCATGGATATTTATATGCCGGTCATGGACGGAATCGAAGCCGCGTCGAAGATTATTTCGCTTGGCACAGGAACACCGATCGTTGCGATGACTGCAAACATCATGGCCAGCGATGTTGAAGTCTATAAGACAAACGGTATGCCTGACTGTATCGGCAAGCCTTTCACGTCGCAGGAGCTTTGGCGCATCCTATTAAAATACCTGATGCCGGTTTCGGCTGCTCCGCTCAAGGATAGCGGGGAAATAGCGGGTGGCGGGATAGGCCATGCTCGTCCTCACAATGCAATATTGGATGAAGCGCAGGTTTTGGATATGTTGATGTATGCCCTCAAGGCGGAGTTGGATTTGGTATTGGAAGAGCTTAGCCCGCTTCTCCATGAATCGGCGCCTGATGATCAGACCGAACCTATGGATGCCGGGCAGAAATTAGCGTTGTTTAAAAAGCTTATGCCTATGCTGGAAAATATTAACCCCGAGTGCATAAGTCTAGTTGATGAGCTGCGCGCTGTGGGAGGCGCTGATGAGCTTGTGCGACAGATAGAGGATTTTGATTTCGAGTCGGCGGCACAGACGCTGACAGAACTGATGAAAACATTGTAAAATTATAACTCTGCATGTAACTGCTCAGAGGGTGTCCCTCTTAGTTACGTACGTTTTAAATCGAGCGGATGCGCCGCAGACCTATGAAATTCCTTGTTTGATATGCGATTTTTTCACGCAGTATATCATCGTCAACGGGTTTGAGTATGTAGTCCCCGGCCCCTAAACCCAGCGCGGTGAATACTGTGTCATTTTTTACCTCGGATGTTAAGAAAATGACAGGGGTTTCTTCGTGTCCTTTGCTTTTCCTTATTATGGGCACGAGTTCAAGCCCGCTTAACATTGGCATATTGCAGTCAAGCAGGAATAAATCCGGCGTAACTTTCTTTAAAACCTCAGATATCAGTTCCGGGTTTGAAAGCGTGAGAACCGTGTAGTTATCTCGCAGAGCCTGGTTGACCGATCTGAGAATGCTTGGATTATCGTCAACAGCCAAGATTATCGGTTTATTTGCCTTTTGCTTTTCCGGGCTGAATTGATATTCGATGGCTTCTAGCAACCCGGTGTCTGTGATAGGCTTGAATAAAACGTCCGCCGCGCCGAGTCCCATGCATTTTACGACGCTTTCCCGGTCTTTATTGCCCGTTAAAAAAACAACCGGTATGCTTTCGTAGGTTTGAATTGATTTTAATTGCTTGATGATTTCATACCCGTTGACACCCGGCATATTTACATCCATGATTATTAAGTCCGGTATCACAGAAGCGAGAATCTCAAATAACTGATCGCCGGATTGAGCCGGGTATACTTTATAGTGCTTTTTTAGCCTGTCTTGTACAGTTATAAGCGCGTAACTGACATCATCCACGTATATGATTTTCTTTCTGACATCCGCATCAGTTTTTTCACTCATGGCCAGTATCCTCCCCCTCAACTATTCTAAATATGCAAGTCTTTCTGCTATCTTCGCAAATTCAATCAAGTCAACGCTTTTTCGCAGCCAGTCGGTCAATCCGCCGTCAGATGTATACATATATTTTTCAATCTCCTCCATAGCCCCGTCCGCTTCTTCCATGTCATAAATCCTGCAGGCTGCCAACAGCTTTTTCAGCGCTTCTTCATCAGGGGTATCCTTTTCCGGTTTTATTGTTTCAGCGCTGATGGCCAAAAGCATGTCCTCCGCATTTTGTATAAGCTCCCCTAATCCTACAAGGAATGCCGGGTTATGCAATGCTATATAATCTAAATCGCCTGCTTTAGCGGCCATTTCAAGGGCTTTGGCGCTTTCTCCTATCTCGTCGGCATAAATATCAAAGCTTGCGCCTTTTATGCCATGGACGGTGATTTCATAATCCTTGAGCCGCGCCGCGTCAAAAATCTCTATAGTTTCGAGCATGGCGCGGGCGCTCGCTGTGTATGAGCGCAGTATCTTCAAGTATGCTTCTTCATTGCCGTCATAGCGGGCAAGTCCTTTTATAATATCAAGTCCCGCTATTTCGCTTGTTAATAGCCGGGAGGAGGTTTTTTTGCTTTGGCTATCGTCTGCGCTCGTTTGCTGCCGGGCGGCTTCAAGGACATCTGCCGGCTGCTTATCACGAACTAATTTATTCAAAACGGAATTCAAGTGGCGCATATCTATCGGCTTTGATATGAACGCATCGAATCCGTTTTGCAGGAACATGTCTGCCTGACCCATTATCGCATTGGCCGTAAGCGCAACTATTGGGTGCGGGTACCCCAAGCCTCGCATGATGCCGGCCGCCTCGATACCATCCATTTCCGGCATCATGTGATCCATAAACACGATGTCGTACACATTACCGTTTTTTATTTTTTCGATTGCCTCGGGTCCGCTCATGGCGGTGTCGATTTGAAGCTTATAAGGCGTCATAAGCCCTTCCGCAACATAAAGATTGGTTTCTACATCATCGACTACCAAAACTTTTCCGTATGGCATTGGTTCTCTTGCGATGTGAGACGTTTCCCTGCTAGCTGTATGACTCATCCGGAACCGGCGCAGGCTTTCCGCAAGTTCGCTTCCAAGCACCTCCGCATCCGCTACGCCCTGCGGCAAACGCACGGTAAACACCGAACCCTCATCCGGGACGCTCTCAATTTGGATATCGCCATTCATTAAATCTATAAGCTGCCTAGTGATGTTCAGCCCCAGACCGGTTCCCTCAATGGAACGATTAGCTTCTTGATTAAAGCGGGTGTATTCGTCAAATAAACTAGCTACCTGTTCTTCTGTCATGCCGCTTCCGGTGTCCCTGACGCTAAGGACCAGCGTAACGCTTTCTTCCATGTCCGGTTGCGAATCGACAGACAGCGTGACCTTGCCTGCCTCCGTATATTTAAATGCGTTTGAGAGCAAGTTGTTGAGAATCTGCTTAATTCGGAGCTCGTCGCCTATAAGCTTTGCCGGTATATTCTCATCGACCTCAACCTCGAACTCTATCGGCTTGTCTCCCAAGCGCATCATGTTCAGGTGTATTGAGTCGTTTAGCATGTCGGCTACATGGTATTCCGCAGGAAGTATGTCCAGCTTTCCCGCTTCTATTTTGGAAAAATCCAATATATCGTTGATTATACCCAAGAGCAGATCGCAGGCATTATGTATCTTGCTGAGGCCTTCCATCGCTTTTTCCGGAAGCGTGTCGCTTTGCATAAGGATTTCGGTGATACCCCAAATTGCGTTCATCGGTGTGCGTATTTCATGGCTCATGTTTGCCAGAAACGCCGATTTCGCCTTGCTGGTGATTTCAATCTCAGCCCGCTGCTTTGCAAGTTGCTGAATATTTGTTATGTCTTGCACAACCTCAATGAATCCGGCGACATCGTCCGCCATATCACGGAGGATTTCGACATTCACCTGATAAGACGAGTCCCCCCTGCTGAAAAATGTTTGGTTTAAACCGCGCTTGGCGCAGGCAATGCCGCAATCAGCCGTATTGCATATTGCGCTTCCCCAATTGCTGCAGGGTTTGCCAATCATATCCTCGAACTTTGTCCCTAAAAAGTCCTCCACTGCTTTGTTGACAAATGTCAAGTTCATATCCGCGTCGGTAACGGTAACGGGCAGCGGTATTGCGTCTAGTATGGATTTATACCAATGAGCGTCTGCTTTGATTTTTTCGATATATTCATCTATCTCCCGCTCCATGCGCACCTTGTCCGTTATATCCATAAGGGCGCCCGCCACCCTGAGCGGCACGCCCGCGTTATCTCTGCGCGTGTTACCCAGAGCGTGAAAATGCCGGTATTCGCCGTTTTTTAACATGAGCCGGTATTCGATGTCATACGGTGTGTTCCCGGCGTAGTCATTCAGATGCGCCGCGAAAGCGTCAAGCGTTCTATCCCTGTCATCAGGGTGCAGCCTGTCTTTCCAAGACAGCAGTACGTCCGGGAACTCGCTTACATCGGAAAAACCCAGCATTTGTCGGAATTCCGGCGACCATGTGAACGTGTTTTCAGGGTTCACCGGATCTACACTCACAACGTCCATATCCCACAGCGCGATGTTGAGCGCGTCGTTTGAAAGTTTATACTTCATGATGTCATACTCATTCGAGCGGAATTGCTCGATGAGCTTTATTTGGTTTAGCACCCTAATCTTAACGAGCGCGGGGGAAAACGGCTTAGTTATATAGTCCACGGCGCCTAGGTTCAGGCCTTTTTCCTCATCATCGGCATCGCTAAGGCCTGTGATGAATATTACAGGGATATTCATCGTTATGTCGGATTCTTTGAGCGCCTCGATCACAGCGTACCCGTCCATGTCCGGCATGACGATATCCAGCAGTATGACATCCGGAAGATGTTTCTGCGCGGCACTGATCGCGCTTGATCCGTTTTTTGCCGCCATGACGGTGTAGTCAGGATTCAGTATATGCGAAAGCGTCATAATGTTAGAGCTTTCATCATCAACGATCAGTATGCTGTGTTTTTTTGCTTCATTCATATATCCAAGGCTCCTTGCTCATTCGCGACAACTGATAATACCACGTTGCTGCACATATGTCACTATAAATGCCTTTACTCCCGGGGCAATCGCTTACGAAATTGCAACAGTACTGTGCCTTGCGTTCGGAAGGGCATTTTTGTGCCCCTATCGCTCAGTGGCGCATCCATGCGCCAATTCGCGAGCGCTCCACCGTCCTTGGTTGCGCTTACGGGCATAAAAACACCCGTTCCTCACCGGCTATTCAACCTGAGTGCTTTCGTAAGCGATTGCCCTGCTTTACTCCTCGACCGGCTGGATCTTTTTCCAACCGCCCAATAAGATCACAACCACGGTGAAGCCGGCAAGGAAAAGCATAGAAACTCCGAATCCTTCAAATGTTATCTCACGTATGCTCCTGAACCCTTGCGCTAACCAGTAGCCCGGGGAAAACCACGCGACCCGCCGCATGAACTCCGGCACCAGCTCCAGCGGCCAGAACAAGCCCCCCAGCATAGAAAATAGCGTTGCGAACATTGTCATTACAGCCGATGCCGACGCAAGGCTGCGCAGTGTCGAAAAGATCGCCAGTACCAGTCCGACAGAAAACAAGTTGTAAAGGCTCAGAAGCGCAAAAAGGTGCATCGGGTTTGGTATTGCTCCAAGCAGCAGGTGTAAAACCAACATCAGAAGCACCGCCGTCGCCTCTGTCACAACGAAAGCCGCAAGCGTGCCTTGCACAAGTATCGATCTGGGCCGTTGAGGCAAAGCGCCCAATCGGTCGGGCATACCCTTGATTTTGTCGTCGGTCAGAGTTTTCACAATGAAGTATGCCGTGAACAATGATATAAATCCATAAAACCCTAGCCAAAAAACATGCTCTCCCCAACTATCCCCCGGCAGGAAATTGATATCCACCATTGACGCCGCTTCCCATGAGGAAAGCGTTTCCGTGCCATCCGTACCCAGAAGAATAAGTGCGCGCGTTATGTTCTGCGCGGCGACGCTGCCAAGCGCTGATACATCGGATACAGTCAGCGAGTATCCCTCCAACGCGGGGGCACGGCCTGCCAACACATCCTGCCCGTATCCATCGCGGATGAGCAATACCCACGGCACAGAGGCATCTGTCAGTGCAGCCGCGATATCTTCCTCGGCAATTTCGCGCACATTATACCGCATTTCAAGCCCGTTTACAAGCGCGCGCGACAGGGCCGTGTCATCCAAATCCACTACTCCGAAAAGCATAACGTCAAGGAAATCGGCGGCTGTTGTTTCGCTGCTGCCGGTGATAGATATGAGAAACACACATACGAGCGGAAACAGCAGAATAAACACTATGTTCATAGGCTGCTTTATTATGCGCTTTAGCGCAGTCTTAAATATAGTCATTTTATTCGTCTCCTTCCAAGTAAAAACGCAATGCAAAACAAAACCATTCCTGTTCCAAGCAGCGCAAAAAAGCTCAGCATCATATTTGATTCGTTGCCGCCGTAAATCGCGCCGAAAATAACCGTATGCGCCATTGCGTTGGGAGCGTATTGAAAAATGCTGTCAAGCTCGCCGAATGAAACCCTCATATAACCGCTTGAAACGAATGTCGCTATCCATATCAAAGCCTGCGTTATACCCGTGGCTGCTCCCTGATTACGCAAAGCCATAAAAATACAGATGCACAATGCTTGGGAAAACAGCACAACGACAAACAGAGTCAGCAGCACAAGCGGTATCCGCTCGCCCCAGTAAACGCCGTAAGCCAGCCCGGAAAAAACAAATGTTACCATCCCTTGCAAGTAGCTTGTCACCGCCGAAGCAATAAACAATCCGCCAATCAAAGACGGGTTTGAAATCGGGGCTGTGCGGGCGCGGTTCCCTGTTTCGCTGATAAGCCCTTTTTGAAACAAGCTCATCCCGTTGAGCCCTGTGTACATCAGAATCATCACCAGCATAGTTATCGCGTAATAATCGAATGCGTTAGGGATGCGGTTCCCCAGCGGGATATCTGTGACTTCGGGCGAAATGCCAAGCAACGCATACACATCCCTGCCGCTCATGGCGGCTATGGACGCCGCCGCGCCGATTTGCTTGTATGAATCGATGACCGAGAGCGTCAGCGAGGCGTGAATTCCGGCGTTGGGCTGGATTCCTGCGCCTGTTTTGATAATAACCGTGATGCCGCTATCATCCTCAATGACAGCGGCGGCAACGCTACCCTCGGCTGCAAGCACCTCCGCCCGCTCTTTGTCAGTAAACTCGAACTCAAAAAAGCGGGATATTTCTTCGCTTCTAAGGAAGCCAATAAGCGCCCCGTCTTGCTTAGCGGCGATGGCGACAGGCGCGGGGGATAAACTGTTGTCGGGGGCAATATATGTTCCAAGCGCTGTACCGAGTACAAGTATCAGCACTATCGGAAACACTATAAGAATCGCGACATCAATCGGATTGCGCCAGAGGTACTTAAACCCTATCTGAAATGTTGCAATGAAAGCCTTCATAATATCAAACCTCTTTCTTCTTTTGGAACGCCGGAACAGTCCCACGTCATGGCGGGCTTGACCCGCCATCCCCTGCGGCATTTGAGGGGATTGCGGCTCGGAGGCCGCAATGACGAACATGGTTTTCGGGGAGATTCCATCACTCCCCGTCTCGAAGTTTTTTGCCTGTCAGCGCGAGGAATGCATCCTCCAGCGTGGGGCGCAGGGCTGCGGCGCTTAGCACTATGTATGGCGCGGCGCATTCAAGGATGCGCGCCAGATTCATCGAACCGGCTGTGCTCGTCACTTTCAGCATCCTGCCCTCGACCTCGCAGCTGAGTACGCCTTGTACTTTCTTTATGGCATCTGCGAGCGCCGGGGCTATGTCGCGCACCTCAAGCGTGACCATCTCCTCAAAGAGCGCCGAGCGCGTGATATCTTCCACGCTGCCGTCAGTAATGATCCGCCCGGAGTCCATTATGAGCACGCGCGAGCAGATCCGCTCGACCTCCTCCATGTAATGCGATGTATAGATCACGGTCGTCCCCTGCTTGTTCATCTCTTCCACAAAGTCGAGTATGTGGCTGCGCGATTGCGGGTCGATACCGACAGTCGGCTCGTCGAGGATAAGCAACTCCGGGGAATGTATGATCGCGCAGCCTATGTTGAGTCGCCGCTTCATTCCGCCGGAGAATTTTTTCGGCGCCTTTTTCGCGACGTCTGAAAGGCCGAGAACTTCCAAAACCACGGCCACTCTTTCTTTCAGCGCTGCGCCGGTTACGCCGTAGAGCTTTCCGAAGTATCTAAGATTATCCTGCGCAGACAGCGTTTCGTAAAGCGCCAAATCCTGCGGCACCACGCCTATGCGCCGTTTGATATCCGCCGCCTGCCCGCGCATCTCGCGCCCGAACAGCCGAACATCGCCGGCGTCGGCGCCGGTAAGTCCGGTCAATATCCGGATTGCCGTGGTTTTCCCTGCGCCATTCGGTCCGAGCAGCCCGAGCACCTCGCCTTTTTCGACGGTCATGCTCATGTGGTCAAGCGCAGTATGCGCCCGAAAGCGCTTAACAATATTCGTCATAGAAGCAATCATCATAATCCTCCTTTTTATGTGACAAGTAACAGCAAGTGATAATTATAGCTTTGCTCTTAATTCTAATATGAGCATACTATATTTTTCTGTTCTCCGTAAGTGCCCAGAGGCATAAAAAATACATGACAAATGTCATGTCGACAGAAGATATGTTGTTGCAGCGTTTACACAATCGTCACTGTTCACGCGCTCTCCGTCATTGTGGTTCTGAATCTCTTGGCTTCAGATTTTGTGAAACTTGCCAAATGAGGACGGCCAAAGGCCGCCCCTACAGGGATTTTTTGCATATCCGGGCTTGAAGAAAATACTAGCGACAGTTGAGCGCGGCGAGTTTTGTCACTCGCCGCTCCATGTTTTAGCGTTCTGATTTGCCAGTTGAGCGCGGAGCCGTTCAATCTCCGCGGCTTGTTCCGCAACTACACCCTGCCATTTTTCACGTTCTGCATCTTCGCCCTCTTGTACGCCTTGTTGTCGCTCCCATTTTCTCCACATTGCCTGATCGCGACGAGCTTTCTCACGGCGCTCATATAAATCACGGGCGCGTTCATCGGCGGACAGTTCACGAAGTTTTACCACTGCGCGGCCTACCTCCGGATTTCTTTCGGCTATCATGTTTAACTCCTCCTCTGTCTCGGCGTCTATAAACTTTGCCCAATCATATAATTTTGTCCCATCTGCCGCCTTTGGCAGTTTGCCAAGCTCCAACGTGTTTATTTCGATGATGTCGGACAGTTCCACCCCGGCGTCTGGATCGTATAACGTAAATCGGTGATGGTATCTTTCTCCAATGGGGATTAACGATTCTTCTGTGATGACAATGCTGATGACTTTCTTGATAACGTCGTAATCGTCACCGCTCCCTATCTGCTCCGCTATCAGCTTTGCGTC
>Ga0099364_10009843_pt1 | contig 13230 bp, 9 predicted proteins | sample TergutTh196P3_FD_73070 | JGI IMG/M metagenome (GOLD analysis project Ga0099364, IMG submission 73070) | Microcerotermes parvus P3 segment gut microbial communities from Pointe-Noire, Republic of the Congo - Th196 P3 | ecosystem: Host-associated > Arthropoda: Insects > Digestive system > Gut ...
GTTGGTTTGGGGGGCCTTGGTTTTCTACATGGCGATCGACCCCTTCGGTGTGAGGTGGTATTTATATAATTCCACAACATCCCGAAGGGATCGATCGCTATGTAGAAAACGACACCCCACCTTGATTTCCATGCCGAAGGTATGGAACCTAAACTATTTGAATATATAATTTGTTCCACACCTTCGGTGTGGTGATAGTTTCGTGGGGCATCGTTTTCTACATAGCGGTCGACACCTTCGGTGTGAGGTGGTATTTATATATAAATACACATAATCCCGAAAGGATGCGGTTTTGGTGTGTTCGTTTCGTATAGATGGAGAACTAGGAACGAATAAATGCGTTCCCTACAGAAAACTCCCCCCTGCCCCCCTCAAAGAGGGGGGGGTTAGGAACGAATAAATGCGTTCCGTACAGAAGATAAAAAATGGAGGTTTAATGTCCAAAACAAAGAAATTAATTTTACTATTGTTTTTATTAATAAGTTCAACTCTTTTTTCACAGGTTTATATAATCCTTGATGTTCATGTACAAGGCAATGAGAGAATAAATCGTGATTTAATCCTTGCGACAAGCGGATTACGCATCGGGGATAATTTTGTAGTAGACCAGATATCTCATGCAATACGTTCGTTATACAATCTTGGAGTATTTAGCGATGTGAATGTTACAATAGAAGAAATCAATCGTGGCTTACGTCTAAACATAATCGTAGAAGAATTGCCAGTAGTGAATAGTTTTCGTTATGTTGGCAATAAAGCTATATCAAAAGGCAAAATAGATGAAGTAGGAATCATAAGAATTGGTACTTACTGGTCACCAATTGTACAAGCCGAAAACACAAGAAGGTTACTAGCCGAATATCAAAGCAAAGGTCACTATATTGTTGATATAGAATACATTGTCCGAGAAGTAGCAGATGGTTTAGACATTCGTATAGTAATAGAAGAAGGCAAAAAAACAGTTGTTCGTGCAATAAACATACATGGAAATCGTGAAATAGAAACCAAAAAAATATTAAAAACAATGAAAACTAAACATCGCAGATTTTTACGTTCTGGCAAATGGGAAGAAGAAAGATTACAAGAAGATTTAGTGGCTATAATTGAATATTACAATAAAGAAGGTTTTCTTGATGCAAGAATAATAAGTCATGACGAATATATTGAAGAAAATAGATACAAGATTATTAATATATATATTGAAGAAGGTGAGCGATTTTTCTTTAGAAGTTTATCTATTTCAGGAAATGTTCACTTTAATGACGAATTAGTTTTATCGAACTTTAGCTTTAGAGAAAATGATATTTTCAACATGGAAGCTTTTAATAAACAACTTGGTTCAGTAGCAGAGATGTATTTTGAAGATGGCTATATTTATGCCGATTTTGACCCACATATTTTAAAAGATGCTAACTACATTAATGTTAATTTAGTTATAGTTGAAAATACAAGAGCTCAGATTCACAAAGTTCACATAACAGGTAATACAAAAACGAAAGAAAAGGTAATAAGAAGACAGTTAGTTATTGCACCGGGTGATTTTTTTAGAAGATCAAGGGTAATTAGAAGTCAACAAAATGTATACAATTTAGGATTTTTTGGAACTGACATGGGTTTAGATTACATGCCAATTAATATGACAGGTGATGTCGACTTATATTTAAGTGTAACAGACACAAATGTTGGTACAATTGGCGGTTCTATGGGTTTCAACAGTCGTGATAAGATTGTATTAGGTGCTAATCTTGCACACAATAACCTATTCGGAAATCATTGGCAAGGAAATATGCAACTAGAATATTCTAGATCTGCACAAAATATAGATTTAAGCTTTACAAATCCTTATTTCTTAGATACAGATATTTTGATCGGTTTCAATATTTATCATACTCAACGCGATTGGTATGATTTTAATTATAGGATTTATACAAATGGTGGAGGAGTGAGATTGGGTTATCCTATTAAACTTCTTGATCATGCGCGTGCTATTGCAGGCTATTCACTCTATACTAAAAGATATGAAATTAGAAACTCAAGCTTACCTGTTTCACCTTCTTTACAAGATTTACATGAAGAGGGTAGACAATATACAAGTGCTGTAAACCTAACATTAATGCGAGATTCTAGAGATAATATATTTTTCCCCACAAGTGGCTCACGTTTAATTTTATATAACGAACTTGCAGGCGGAGCATTAGGTGGAGATTTTAATTATTATAAACAGATAGGTGAAGTTAGCTGGTTTACACCTGCTTTTTTAACAACCGTGTTACGTATAAAAGCAAGATATGGATATATAACCGATTATGGACACAATCATCATGGAGTTCCACCAGATGAAAGATTTTATTTAGGTGGCACAGGACCCGATGGTGTTCGTGGTTATGCAGACAGGTCGATAGGACCTCAGGATGGCGAAGGTGGAACTAGAGCTATATTGTTCTCTTCTGAGCTAGGAATCCCAATTTCTACTGATGTAATAGTAGGGCTTTTGTTTTTTGACACAGGTAATAGTTTGAACAAATTCGGTGATTTTAATTTCCGTAGTATGAAGAAAGGTGCAGGTGTTGGTGTAAGAGTTAGAACACCTATTGGTCTTTTAGGATTTGACTATGCACACAATTTTGAGGAAAGAAAATGGGAACCACATATTCAAATCAATTCAACATTTTAAACAAAGAGGTAATTCTTAATGATAAACAGTAAGCGTTCATTCATACCTAACACTATATATTTAACACTATTATTGATATTCTTTTCAGCATCATTAATATCACAAGAAACTACAGTAGAAGCATTTGTAGATAGAAACCAAGTAGGTGAAAATGAGATTTTTAGATTTAATATTGAAGTTAAAGGTGCTAATATTGGAAATGTACCGATTCCGAATCTTACAGATTTTCCATTTACTGTTCTTGGTTCTTCAAAATCAACTTCAACTTCAGTTAGCATTGTGGGAAATAGGCAATCAACAACTAGAACAGAACGCATTACATACAATTTACAAACCTCAGCAAAGGGTACTTTTCAGATTCCACCAGTAAGAGTTGTTGTAAACAATCAAACGTTTCATACAAGACCAATTAATATTACTGTGGTTGAATCTACACAACAAACTCAACAACAGCAACAACAACAAGGTAGACAACAATCAGCATTTGCACCAAGACCGGGCTCACAAACCCAAGAAACACAAAATGCCGAGATGTTTTTCCGAGCCACTACAGATAAAACAACTGCATATAGAAACGAAATGATAGTGGTACACTATAAACTATACACACAATATCAGTTACAAAATATTAGTTTAAGTAACGAACCAACTTATTCAGGTTTCTGGAAAGAGGATTTATACCAAGCAAACCGCATTCAAATGCAAAGGGAAGTTTATGATGGTAAACAATTTAACACATTGTTAATAAGATCGGTTGCCTTGTTCCCTTCTAGAGAAGGTTCATTGACTATTACACCTTTTGATCTTAATATTGATATAGTTATTCAAGGAAGAAGTTTTTTTGAACCAAGTCAAACACGCTCGATTAAAGTCTCTTCAAACCCAATTGAAATACGCGTGAATCCCTTACCTGCAATAGAAGCAGAAAAGAATTTTATTGGTGCTGTAGGAAGATTTGATGTCACATCAAGCATTTCAGGAAATGAAGGCGAAACTGGAAATTCATTAACATATAGAATTATATTATCCGGTGTTGGTAATTTCAATCAAACATCAAATCCTCGAATACCCGATGTACAAGGTTTGCGTTTTTTAACACCTGAAATAGAAGATACAAAAGAACAATCAGGTACACAATTATCTGGAAGAAGAACATTTACCTATCCAATTCTTTTACAAGAAAGCGGATTGAAAACGATACCTGAATTTGAAATTAGTTGGTTTGATCCTGCTGCTAGGCGATATGTATCTCGTACTATGCGTTCACAAGCTATCAATATTCGCCAATCAGACCAGCAAGTAATATCAACACCGGGTGGGCAACAAGCCATTCGTGTTCTGGGTAGAGACATTGAATTTATAATTACCCATCCTTCATTACGTAACCATGTCTTTTTACATCAAAGTATCTGGTTTTGGTTAGCTTTGTTAGCTTTACCTTTATCTCTTGCAGTGCATTATTATTTCCTTCATGAAAATAAAAAACTAAACAGTGATTTGATATATAGCAGAAATAGACGTGCTTCTGCTGTGATTAGAAGGTATATGAAAGATGCAAACTACTATGCAAATAAAGATTCTATAGAGTTTTATGATTCTGCTTATATTGGTTTGATTCATTTTCTTACTGATAAACTCAATCTTTCAAGAGGTGCTGTTGAAAAAGATATTTACCAGGCTTTGAAAGAGCGTTGTGTAAAAGATACATTAATTAGCGATTTACAAACAGTTCTACAAAAAATTAATTTTGTAAAATATAGTAATTCAAACAACAATTCATTTAATATAAAAGATGATATAGGAGTAATAAATAACTTGATACAATGTCTAATGTTAGAATTTAAAAATGCGAAACCAGTGAAAAAAACAAGAAGAAAAATCTATGGTTTCATCCTATTTTTAATGCTGTTCAAATGCTTAAGTGCTGAAGTTAATATAATATCAATAGATGATGTTCATCAAGATGATTTTGTAAACATTGCTATTGAACACTACCAAAATAACAATTTTGAGCTTGCTCTTGATAGTTTTTTATCTGCTGAAAGTGCAGGATTATCTAATGCTGATCTATATTTCAATATAGGAAACACATATTTCAGACTATCAAATATACCATATGCGATAATCTATTATAAAAAAGCATTGTTGCTTAACTCATCACATAAAGAAGCTAGACAAAATCTGAACTTTGCTCTAACTATAACACGAGACAGACAAAATGATGTAGAAGAAAATTTTATGACTTCATTTTTAGATGGAACATATTATTATTTTTCAATTAATACCCTTTTGATTTTCTGTTTATCGATTTTAGCTTTAATCATAATTATAATCCATATTCAATGGTATTTTGTCAATATAGATAGAACTGTTCCTAGATTCGTAAACTTTGTACTGTTATTTTTACTTTTAGCTCTATCTTCTCTTACCATTTCAAGGATTATGGCTGTAAAAAATAATAACGAAGCTGTTGTAGTGGAAAATGTTGTTTATGTTTATAGCGGACCAAATGAAACTTTCACTAGACTGTTCACTATTCACGAAGGGACTATTCTAAAAATTCAAAGAGAAGAATACGGCTGGACACAAATTACAACACTAGGTGGGTTTTCAGGCTGGATAAACTCAGATACTTATAAAAAAATATCCTCTCTGTAAGGAACGCCTTCTGTAAGGAACGCCACCCATTCTGTAGGGAACGCATTTATTCGTTCCTAATTCTCCACTCGTTTTGAACTAGGAACGAATAAATGCGTTCCCTACAGGCATAAATGGGAACACATCCGAACTAGGAACGAATAAATGCGTTCCGTACAGGATTTGAGTGCATTTGAACACTAACTGTCAACTGTCTACACCTTCTTATTAGTTTCATTTTTTAATTCTGCCATTCGTTGTAAAAATCTTTCTGACCCTTTCTGATAATAGGATTTCATCTCTTCTGTTGTCATATCTTTTGTCATTTCGTAGTTATATTCTCGAATCATATGAATATCAGAAATGGTAAAATTGGGGCTTATTTCAAGTGATGATTTCATTAATCCTCCTTTTTTGTGAGCATTGTTGCTGGAAAAATATCAATTGGTTTATAGTTGAATATACTTGAAATTATGCGAACACCATTAACTGTTTTAATATTAACTAAATGTTTTAAATTCCATGATACAATGCAGTCACAATGCCCGTATAGTGCAGCTCCTATGTGTAAACAATCATCTCTTTGCTTTTCTTGTAAAATGCCGAGTTTAACTATTTCACTAGCAATTTCTCTAATCAAATCATTAATTTCAATAATTTCAAAATCGATAAGGTTCAAATAATTAGCTAAATTATCTTTTTTAGGTTGCTGACATCTGTCAAGTTCATCTAGGACAACCCTCGATAAAACAATTTCATACTTGCCTGCCTTGATGTCAATCCATAATGCCAATGTCTCCTGCATTTTCTCAGGTGTGTCAGGTGCTTCAAGATGACTTATCAGCGATGTGTCAAGATAAAGTCTTATTTTTTTCATTCTATACTCCAAAAAAAACAATTCACGTAAACCATTATTTTAAATGCTGTTTTTTTTGTCAAGAAAAAATGATTTGCTTAGTACCTCATTGTACGGAACGCATTTATTCGTTCCTAATTCTACACTCGTTTTGAACTAGGAACGAATAAATGCGTTCCGTACAGGCATAAATAGGATCCTAACCGAACCAGGTCACTCCTCCTCTGCTCCACTCAAAGAATGGGCAGAGGCAGGTTCACACATTACATCACAATAAATAGTCTTAAAATTCGCACAATCCAAATTCGACACAATCTTGCCAAAATTTGTTGTGATTATAAGAAACATCGAATATTGAACTGTCATTAAGTAAGTCTTGATAAATCGATTCTATCTTACTGCTACCATCAGTAACGATTCTAAAAACATTGTTCATAGGGCTATATTCAGGAGTTTCCCAATCTGAAATTCTAAATAGACCTATTTGCAACTGATGAAAATCGGTAAAATTATGCTTTACTGCTAAAGCATCAAAAGATTCGATCCCAATCTGAATTTGTCCATTGCTATTTTTTTCATATTTAAACTCCCATTCAAAAAAGCCATGAATCTGGTCGTCAAAATAAACCCACAATGAGACAGGGCAACGATCCCAATCTTTCGGATTTTCCTTATTTACATAATTCACTTCAAATATTGCATCATTTTGAAACAAGTCTTGTAAAGCCATTTCTATCATAGTTGAATCTTTTATGGTTAGAATAAAGATATTTTCTGGTGGATAGCCTAACCATACGAAATAATCTGGTACACAACACTCATGGTAAAGACGTTGTTGGAACATCGATACAATGCCGTATTTTTGTGATAATTTGTCAAAGGATTCATGACCAATTTGGATGTAACCTGCATCATCCTTTTCTGGCATATAACCCAAACTAAACCAACCCGCTGTCTCGACATCGAAAATCGCCAGCAACTTGTTAGGATCATGTAATTTCTCATCAAAAGATGGAATATCATGTTCATTTTCATTAACTTGATCTGACTGAATCGCTGTTACAGTGAGCCGACTATCAGTACAAGACATAGTTACTACTGCGATTAGTGCTATTAACATAATCATGGTAATAGCTTTTTTGCAATTTGTTTTCTTTGTTTTACACATTTTTTACCTCCTGTGTATTAATCTGTTTACGACATGTTTTTCAGTTACATGTATAAAGCGAGGGAAAGCAAAATTAGTTGGTCAGGTTAGCCACTTAATAAAGCATTTCCCTTCATATCTTTATTTCATCAACAACATTCTATTGACTGACTCTATTTCTCCAATTTGAATTTTGTAGAAATATACTCCACTAGCAACATTTCTACCTATATCATCAGTACCATTCCATTCAACATTGTAAGAGCCTATTGTATGAAAATCTTCATATAAGTTACGCACTTTCTGTCCCTTAATAATGTAAATAGCAATCTTAACATTTGCCTCTTTTGGCACATCAAATGAAATCATTGTTGAAGGGTTAAAAGGATTAGGATAATTTGATGATGAAATTGTTGTAGTTTCTGGGATTTGTGATTCTATTTTATCGTCTACACCAGCACGTAGTTGGTTCATAATATTAGAATAAATCATCTCAAATTCTATTCTATCCATAGGTTTATACCTGGAAAATTCAGGTAAATCTTTCTCTTCTTTCTCGGCTAAACGAAAATAACTGTACGCTTGATATAGTTCATACAATAATTCTTTCTCTTCGTTTGGTTTGGAAGAGAATAAGTTATGAAAGAGCATAACACTTTCTCGGAAATCGTTATTAAACATTCTTGCTAAAGCACTACTTTCAAACACTATATCTCGTAAGTTATCATAATGTAACAAAGTTTCAAAATAGTACATTAATTCTTTTATATCAATGCCTAATTCACGATACAGTACAGGTAAGTAGGTTACTGCTTTTTGTGAATATTCTGATTCTGGTGCAATAAAAAGTAATTCTTTTAAAAAAGTCAGGGCTTCATCATATGACTCTTCTAACATGAAGTTTAACCCAGTTAGATATAGTTCTCTATCAAAATTTCTCAAAGGAAAATTAATTTGATAATTGTTTATGCTTGGATAAAATTTTTGTGGGTCGCCAACACTTATTCTTAGATCACCCAGGTTGATTACATATGTAGGTGGAGGGTTATTAATGCCTGTCGCCCATAAAAAAGCTCTTGAAATAGATGCAGACGCAGGCGATGTGCCTACCATAGAATAACCTATAAACTGTGGAAAAGAAGTAGCAGGTGCATATATATCAGCTGTATTGTTATTTGATATGTATGTACTTTCCTCGATAATACTAGATAGAGAACCTACTATAGATATACCATCTCTTGCGTTGTTTCTTATTTCTGATAAGGCTACAGAAAAAGTACTAGTATTCAAGTTTATTCCGTCACCTAAGTTATTATAGACAAGAGCCCTTGTCATTGTTCTAGAAGCTTGTGTTGTAAAACGTATTGTTACACCCGAAGAGCCATTATTTCTAATTGTTGAATTGCCAAAGAATATCAGTCTACCATGTTCTACAAATATACCTAATTGATTATTTTCATAAAGAGTATGTAAAACACGTAAGTGTGTGTCAGCAAAGCTAACAATTTGACGTATATTCCTTATTTCACAATTAGCGATGTCAAGTTCGCTGTTTTCTAACCTTATATATCTTATTCCGCTTATATTTGCCGTTAAAATTCTAGGGCGACTGTTAATAGGGGTTAATGAAGAATGGGTGTCATTAAAGATAAGACCATCCCATAATTGCCCAGAACGCGAAGCTATTGTTATTTCTTGATGATTTAAAATTAAACTTTTGTTGAAAATCATTCTATCGCCCCATGTGATTATCGTTGAAGGCGTTACATTTGTGTTCCAAGTTCCTGGGACATTACCATAAATGTAATTATGATTCCAAGTTTCAAATCTACTATCTTCTAAAAATTTAACTTCAGAACGCCCATTAATTTCAATTGTGCTATCTTTCATAAAAAAATTGCTAACTATATTGGTTCGTAACAGAGAAAAATTATCAAGATATATAGTGCTATTGTCTAAAAGATGGAGAGTTGAATTGTTATTCGTAGTAAATGCTGAACTATTTGACACAAAAACTTGAGTACGAATGAGTGTTAATTCGTTATTATTCCAAGATTGAAAAATAGTATCTGGTCCTGACAAATTATCCGGTCCTATTACCGTTATAACACCATCAACTATATTGATCTTATTATTGTCGTAAAGTGAAAAAAGACCTCCATTTTTTACTGTAACATTTCCTATTCTATTGTCCTGATTTGTGCAATTTTCAAAATACATTTGAGAACCTGCACCATCAATTGTAAATGAACCGTATGGTGAATTAATTAACGCATTACCAACATTTACAACTAGTCTACCTCCATTTGTCACTAAAAAATGTTTATTCGTAAGTTCTGCAGGATTGGATATAGTTCGCACGGTTGTAATTACTTCAATGGCACTATTTTGTACAGCTTTAAAAGCATTTATACGTCCAGCATTGGGCATGCCAGTATATAAACCATATCTATCAGTATTAGCTGGATCTGTCAAAATAGCTTTAATCTGTTGAGGTGTCAATAATGGATTAACTGTCAACATTGCTGCTGCTACACCTGAAACTATAGGTGCAGCCATAGATGTGCCTGTATAGTTCACATAATTATCATTGCCAGAAGAATTATATGAAGAAGATCTAACATTAGCACCGGGTGCTATTATATCAATCCAGTTACCAAAATTTGACGTTGCTGTTTTATTATTACCATCACTCGCTGCTACTGCGATAGCATTAGGAGAGGCCGCCGGGTACATAAGAGCGTTACTATTGTTGTTTCCAGCCGCAGCGATAACAATGGATCCACCATCTGTAGCATAATTCACTACAGTATTGCTTAAGTTATTAAAACCGTTTGTTTCTGGACTACCCCAAGAACAGTTTATAATGCGTGCACCTCTATTCACCGCATATATTATTGAACTTAACCCACCGGTTGCTGAAATATTAATGGGATAATCATAATCTGGTCCTATTCTTAATGGTAAAAGTGTTACATTGGGTACAATACTCGAATTTCCAACAACAGCTCGTACTATGCCAGCAACATGCGTGCCATGATCCATGTTTGGAAAGGATTGAAAAGACTTATTAGTATTACTCCAGAAATCCCATCCTATAACGTCTCCCCAGAATGTTACGTTGAATGTATTTGGATTAAAAGGGGAAATGGTTCCATTAGAACCATATGGACCAATCAGTGAACCTGTGTTTAGATTGATTGTCATCGGCCCTATATGGAAATATCTGACTATTATCTACAAACATACTGTTTCTTAAATATTCATGATTCCATTTTACACCACTATCGACTATTGCAACAACAACATCATGCCCAACGCTGAGATAATTCCACATTTGAGGTAATTGAATGTCATTTCTAAAATTCCATCTACCGTTTACATCGTCTGTGGGTACGTTAAAAAAAGATATTAACCCTTCAAATTCAGCCCAAATAATGTTATCATTATTAGACAAATCTAGTAAGGCTTGCTCCATATTTTCATTGTCACGCAAAGTTACTCTAAAGATGTTCATTATGTGTGTACCATTAGTGTCTTTCCACTCATGATTTTCAACCATGAACAATCTCTCGATTTCAATAAAGTCGTTGTCTTCTGCAATTTTATCAAAAGAAAAACGACCAATCGAAATTTGGTTATTTCTGTTTTTATTTACATTTACTTCTCCGCGTGTAGTACCTACTGCATTTGCATCAAAAGCAATGATAATTGATTTCGGTACATGATATTCTTCATTAAATACACCTAGACTAGACGCTTGTAAAAATGAGGCAAACAATAATAGTCCAAGCATAATAAAAAAACATTGTTTCATAATTTCCTCCGTATCAATTGTCTTCCCAATAAGTTAAATCAGGTTCCCAATCCCAAAGCGTGCTACCATACGTGGCACTTAATATGGATGAATCGTTAAGTAAATCAGTCAGTATATCTTCTATATTGCTGACATCATCTAAACCTATTCTAAAAACATTATTTAGCGGGCTATGTTTTCCGTATGGAAGGTCATCTTCATAGAATCTATTTAGATATAATTGGTAGAAATCAGTAAAATTGTATTTTGCTGCTAAATAATCAAAAGAATCGATACCAATCTGAATTTCTCCTTTATCATTTACATGATAATTAAATTCCCATTCAAAAAAACCTAATGTTTCGTAATCAAAACATATGAGTAACGAGACAGGATATCCATGTGTGTAAGGTGGTAATCCTTTTTTTACATAAGTTACTCTATATACAGCATCATTCTTCAACATTTCCTGAACAGCTTTTTCTATCATATTAGGTTTTTGCAAAGTCAAAGTGAAGACATTAGTTTGGACATACCCTAAACATATGCCGTACATAGCCTGTTGCGGATAAAAGAAAAGTCTTTCTTGGAACATTTCGATAATGCCATATTTTTGGGCAAGCTTATCAAAAGATTCATATCCAATTTGGATGTTACCTTCACCATCTTTTTCAGGCATAAAGCCTTCGTATAGTGTGCCTGTAGTTAAGTGATCGAAAACTACAAATAATTTGTTAGAGGCGTGCAAATTCTCATCAAAAGATGGAAAATCATGCCCGATTTCATAATCGTGGTCGGTTTGAAACTTTGTTACGCTGTACTTGCTTTCTTGCGAGCACATAGTTGTCAATGCGATAAGCGTTATTAACATAATCATGGTAATAGCTTTTCTGCAATTTGTTTTCTTTGTTTTACACATTTTTTTACCTCCTTAGTAATGTTTAGCTTTCTTTATATTAGTAACAAATACATACAGTTATATTTCAAATAAAACAAGATTGTAATCATTATTCTTTTAAAAAGTAGCAAATGGAACAGTAATGGTTTGAAATAAACTGCGACAGACGTCTGTGTTACGTTAAAACCTGCATAAAAAGTTATGATATAAAAGAAGACATTGGCATTATGTATTTTATTATTTAACTTCACATTAAAACACATCATAAAAGTCTCCTTTGTTGTTTTTAATAACAAAAATGCGGTAAATTAATGTTATTGGCTGCATTATTTCAAAGTTGGATATATTTGTCAAGATTATTTTCTGTAGTTTTTTTTCTGTAGGAAACGAATAAATGCGTACCATACAAAATGGAGAATTAGGAACGAATAAATGCGTTCTGTACAGCAAACTCCCTGGCAAATGGGAAGAAGAAAGATTGCAAGAAGATTTAGTGGCTATAATTGAATATTACAATAAAGAAGGTTTTCTTTATGCAAGAATAATAAGTCATGACGAATATATTGAAGAAAATAGATACAAATTTATTAATGTATATATTGAAAAAGGTGAGCGATTTTTCTTTAGAAGTTTATCTATTTCAGGAAATGTTCATTTTTAATGACGAATTAGTTTTATCGAACTTTATCTTTAGAGAAAATGATATTTTCAACTTACTGTTCTTTGTTCTTCAAAATCAACTTCATCATCAGTTAGCATTGTGGGAAATAGGCAATCAACAACTAGAACAGAACGCATTACATACAATTTACAAACTTCAACAAAAGGCACTTTTCAGATTCCGCCAGTAAGAGTTGTAGTAAACAATAAAACGTTTCATAAGAGAAGGTTCATTGACCATTACACCTTTTGATCTTAATATTGATATAGTTATTCAAGGAAGAAGTTTTTTGAACCAAGTCAAACAAGCTCGATCAGAGTCTCTTCAAACCCAATTGAAATCCGCGTGAATCCCTACGTAACCATGTCTTTTTACATCAAAGTATCTGGTTTTGGCTAGCTTTGTTAGCTTTACCTTTATCTCTTGCAGTGCATTATTATTTCCTTCATGAAAATAAAAAACTAAACAGTGATTTGATATATAGCAGAAATAGACGTGCTTCTGCTTTCAGACTATCAAATATACCATATGCGATAATCTATTATAAAAAAGCATTGTTGC
>Ga0099364_10009844_pt1 | contig 13229 bp, 7 predicted proteins | sample TergutTh196P3_FD_73070 | JGI IMG/M metagenome (GOLD analysis project Ga0099364, IMG submission 73070) | Microcerotermes parvus P3 segment gut microbial communities from Pointe-Noire, Republic of the Congo - Th196 P3 | ecosystem: Host-associated > Arthropoda: Insects > Digestive system > Gut ...
CGGCTTTGAGTTCATAAGTCCAATCTTCGCCTTCCGCAAGTCCTTTGGGGGCTTGATTGCGAATCGGAAACGCGGAGTAAAAAAGTGCTCGGTCTTTGAACCAGTCTTGCCGAGCCTTTTGCATTTCTACTATAAAATGTTCGCCGTTTTCTGCGGTGCAGTAAATGTCGAAAATGGCCTTTCGGTCGGCAGTAGTATAACCGAGTTGTTCGGTATTGTGAAAATCAAGCGTTTTGACTCGATGTTTTTCCGGCAAAACGGCATTCAGGAAATCAATCAGTAAATCCTTACTGACCTCTTCGCCGAACAGTCTTTTGAATCCAAAATCCGTATAAGGGTTAATATAACGTGGCATGATATTGTCCTTTTATTGTTATGCCAGGCCGCTTGCAAGATAGAGCCATTCGGCTATAATCGTAAGTAGCATCTGACTAGGTGGTTTAGTTTGTTTGCTAGGATTGTTAAAAGAGCAGTAACTCTGTTAACAATCCGTCTTTTTAATGTTCTTATGAAAGCATTCTTTTCTGCTCCCAGCGAACGCCCATAGTATAGCATGCCATCGGCTTGGAGTCAAGATAACGGAAAAATTTCATTTTTTCCTAACTCTTTCCGTAGACAAGAAATGCGTTCATGCACAAATTCAAAAAGACTGTTTGGCATAATGATTTCTCCAGATTTATTACCCCAACTCGCTGAGGTTCACATACCAAATTTCATATCGTGTATTGGCCATCCGAGTAATGCCCTTTTCTTCCATCCAACATCCATGCTGCCGGTTTGGATTTAACGAATCTGCCGCATATCTAGCACCATGCGAATTCTCCATGTACACATATCGTCTACCCGACTTGCTTGTATATGCCGCTATCAACGCAACAGTATGACCGCCATTCTTCCAAGTAGATGGCGTTGCCAAGCCTTCGCCATTAGGCACCGAACCAGTAGGATAGACACCGCTGCCGATGGTGATCCCAAAGCCCGCCGCACATGCCGCATAACACAAATCAAACGATGGTGTAGGTAAGTAAACCGGTATGCTCTGCGTCTTCAAAGCATTTGTACATGCAGGCGACCCCTTACGCCACTTACTTGCTCTACTGCCACCATCATATTTTCCAAAATCGGCTGTCCAAAAATTACCGACAGTGGCAGACCAACGTGCCATCGGATTCAAGTTCAATCCCGAACCCATCTGCATCGCACCATTGCCGCGTGCAATACCGTATGTGATAATCTTGGCGAACTGTGCAATGTATTTTCACCTGATGAGTGCAAACGATTTCAAACACGCAATGATACGGAAAAAGATAGAGGCCAGATAAATTGTGCATTCGCTCTAGCCGTGCGGCGCGTCGCAGGGCGACGCGGCTAACGCCGTTTCGGTTCATATCCCGCCGAGCGGATCGCTTCGCAAAAAGCAAATTCCGTCGAACGAAATGCCGTTCCCGCCGCTGCAACGACATTTTCCTCTATCATAATGCTTCCCAAATCGTCCGCTCCAAACGATAATCCCAACGCTCCTATCTGCAACCCCTGCGTAACCCAACTCGATTGAACCGTCGGGATATTGTCCAAAAATAGCCGCGAAACAGCCAAAAAACGCAGATACTCCCAAGCCCCAACCTTCGGCAAATACGAGAGTTCCGTGTTTCCGGTTTGAAATGTCCAAGGAATAAATGCCGTAAAACCTCCGGTTTCATCCTGCAAATCGCGGATTCGGCAAAGATGCTCAACCCGTTCTTCGAGCGTTTCAAGATGCCCAAACATCATCGTTGCCGACGACCGTCCGCCGAGCCGATGCCAAGTCCGGCTGACAGAAAGCCAACGCTCCGCCGACGCTTTTTTCGGACTGACACGTTGCCGAACACGGTCAACCAAAATTTCCGCTCCGCCGCCGGGCAAGGAACCTAAACCTGCCTCACGCAAGCGTTCCAACACCGCCTGCTCCGATAGGTCAAATTGCTCGGCAAAATAGGCAATTTCCGTCGGACTGAACCCGTGAATGTTGACCTCGGGATAGTGCTTTTTTATCGTCCGCAGCAGGTTTTCATACCAAACAAAGGGCAGTGCGGGATGGAGGCCGCCTTGCAGGAGGATTTGCCGACCGCCGAGTTGGACGGTCTCCTCAATTTTGGCAAGCAGGGTCTCTTCATCGAGCACATAAGCATCGGGTTCGTATTCATTTCGGCAGAAGGCACAAAATTTGCACCGGCTGATGCAGATGTTGGTATAGTTGATATTGCGTTCGACGTTGTAAGTTCGGACATTGCCGGGATGGAGGCGTTGCGTAACGGCATTGGCCTCGGCTCCGAGTGCGGGCAGGTCGTCGGAGTGCAAACGTTCGAGGGTTTCGGCAGCGGAGAGTCGGGACATCGTGTTGGTTGATCCTGTCAATAGGCTTGTTCGGAAACCCTCAAAATCGTCATTCCGGCGAAAGCCGGAACCCAGAGGAATCGGTATCGCACGCAATGTCTGGATCCCGGCCTGCGCCGGGATGACAAAAAAATGTCTTGACCAATTTGAAATATGCTCTAATCAATAGGCTTGTTCGGAAACCCTCAAAATCGTCATTCCGGCGAAAGCCGGAACCCAGCGGAAGTCTAATCCATCTTCTCCAATTCCATCTGCTCGCCAGAACCCAAATCATCCACGCCGATCAACCAGAACAACAGCGGAGCACATATAAATATCGTGCTGTACGTCCCACAGGCTATTCCCACCGCGATCGCAAACGAAAATGCATGAATTCCCTGGCCGCCAAATGTGTACAACACCATCGCGACAAAAAATGTCGTTGCCGAGGTTAATACCGTTCGAGCCAGTACCTGGTTGATCGCCGCATTAATCATCGAACCATATAAAGTCGTGCTCTTGCCCAAATTCTCCCTAATTCGGTCAAACAAAATGATCGTATCGTTGATCGCATACGCAATCACCGCCAAAAATGCCGCTACAACCGGCAATCCTATCTTGAACTCATCGACCAACAACAACGAGGCAATAGGCGGCGCCCAATCGACCAACCATTTACTCAATGCCAACAAGCCCAACACCACCAAGACCACATGAATCAATCCAATCACCGCAATCAGCCCATATTGCCAACGCGTAAACCGCACGGAAATGTAAATCGCCATAAACACCAGGCCTGCGATGATTGCCATCAATCCCTGAAGCCGTGTATGCCGAGCGACAGAACCGCCAATCGTCGTCGACGTCGGGAAGTTCGGCATGCCGTCAAGTTCCGCATTCCACGCACCAAAAACCAACTCAATGTCCTCCATAGGAGCACGGAACGTTACCGTCCAAGCCTCAAAACTCTCTTGAGAACCTTCCTGCTGTCTTGCCCGATTCGCTTCGGATACGACAGGTTCCATTCGGACAATGTCGGACGGCGAAAAATACCGTTCGACCAATCCACTGTCCGCAGCCCGACCAAATCTTTCGCGGATTTCCGATTCCAAGGATTCGCTGTCAATCCTCGGGAAAATGCTGATGTGTACCGTAATTAAATCGGCATCGCCGTGCTCCGAGGGAATGATCTCGTAATTCAAACTTTGGTATTCCAATTCATCCAAAAACGTATCCCGTAAAATGTTGCGGACGGTCTGGAGGTATGTATTCGGGTCGAGATCGCCGACCTGCGGTGTCGAAGTCGTTATGATGAACCGCGTGTTTCGCAATTCGGCAGGCAACGGGTTTCCATCCTCATCGACATCAATTTGGACATTTTGTACCGACAGGTCGTTGAGTCTATTTTCCGATCCGTCGATGGTCGCATCCATTGCGTTGAGCCTTGCTCGGACTTGGGCAATTTCCTGCGACTGCTTGAATACCGCCTCGACGGACACACCGCCGACAAAATCAATGTCCAAAAGTTCGCGGCCCCGCGAAAACACCGCCATCAAGCCGATGAGAATCAACGTGATCGAAAACGCAGCACACACAACCCGTGTCTTGAGGAAATTGATATTAGGCCGTTCAAACAACTGCATCATCTTGAAGGTGGTGAGCCAACGCTGCGTTGCCAGGACGTCCATGATAACTCTTGCACAGAAAATTGCCGTAAACAGGTTCAGGGCAATCCCGAGAACCAGCGTAACGGCAAAGCCTTTAACCTGTTCCGTGCCGATGGCGTACAGAATGCAGCCGATGACGATCGTCGTGATGTTCGAGTCGAAAATTGCGGAAAATGCTTTTGCGTAGCCGTTTCGGATTGCCATTTTGAGCGATGCTCCGCCCTTGAGTTCCTCCCGAATTCGCTCGTAAATCAGAATGTTCGCGTCAATTGCCATCCCGATTGTCAGGACGAGACCGGCCAAGCCGGGCAGGGTAAACGCCGCCCGAAGGGACAGCATAATCGCGACGATCAGTACCGTGTTCGTAATCACGCAGAATGCCGCAATGCAGCCGGCAAGCCGATAATAACAGAGCATAAACGCAATCGTAATGAATGCGGCGGCCGCCAGGGAGTATTGTGCTTTTTGGACGGTATCGTACCCGAGCGTTGCCCCGATCAACATTCGGCTGACGGGTCCCTCGAGTTTGGCGGGCAACGCCCCGGCGTGGAGAATGCCGATGAGGTCGTCGATATTTTGGTTGAGCCGTTGTCGGGCTTCGTCGGTGTGTGCATGTTCTCCGAAGGTAATGATCCCGTTCCCGTGAATCGGCTCGTTGATCGTCGGGGCGGAATACAGGCTTTCGTTCAGGATAATGCCCATATGCCGCTGCATTCGGGGATTCGCGGGATCAGGTCGGTTCGCCGTGGTGAGGCGTCCGCATTTATTCGAGCCGATGGAGTTGAATTGGAACGACACGCCCGGCCTTGCATCGCGGCCCATCCCGCGGCCTACGTTGGTCAAGTATTCGCCGGTAATGTCTACGCCATCATCGAATTTAACGAGGGCGTAGAGCGAATCGCCGCGTTGTTCGATGACCATATCGCTGTTTCGCCGAAAACTATCTTCTTCGCCTGCAAAAATCGGCACCCAGCGGGCGGTGAGCCGGCCTGCGTCTTGGATGTCGAGCCGATTATGCCTGAATGCGTCCAATCCGCGTTCGATAATCAGTTCATCCTGCGTGTAGGCTCGGGATGCCAAAATTCGGAAAGTAAGCGCACCGGATTCGCTGATGACTCGCTCGATTCGGGCGACTTCGGCCTGTTCAGCGTGCGGAATGACGATTTGGACATGTCCGGTCGTTCCCTGATGGGTGATGGCAATTTCGCGGACACCGCCGGGATTGACCCGCCGCCCAATGGCTCGGGTCAGTTCGTCCATATCAATCCCTTGTGCCTCATTGCCTTCGATGGGCGAAGCCTCGTAGGTGAGCACGACACCGCCCTGGAGGTCAATCCCGAGGGTAAGGCGTTCCCAACCGAGTGCGAGGGCGGCAAATCCGCCGAAAAAGGCGAGAAATACGATGAAAAGTTTGAATCCATGGTCGGGCAGCCGACTGCGTTTGGCGATGGAGGTTCCGAGCCAATAGCATCCGAGAACGAGGACGACGAAAACGGAGATGGTGATCAGGCCTCGGTAGTTTGGAGCGGCAAGTTCTTCACTGGTTGCGGAATCGTCGTGTGATTCCCCAAAGGGAAACTCGGCGGGCAGGTCTTCGTGGGGGAATCCGTCTTCATTGGGGAAGGGGGCATCTTCCGTCCCTTCTCCCGCTGGGAAGGAATCGTTCGCATCATCGAGCGATTCGAGTTGTCCGGTGGGCAGGTTCAAGTTTTGCTCTTCCTGCACGGCGGGAGTTTCGTTGGGAGCGTCTTGGGCGGTATTGGATTGGATGCTGATCCAATAGAGCATCCCGAGAACGAGTGCGACGAGGATGACGTTAAAAATTCGGGGGGAGATATTCATTATGCCTGCTTCGTGCCTCCTTAATATGCACGCTTGATCCTGGAATCCCCTAACAGGATACCAGCAAAACGGCCTTGTGTCAAGCAAGACTGGCCGGATGTGTTAAAACCGGACGAGATGCACGAGCCGGGGACTGGTGCCCCCTACTCTTGTCGCTCAATTCCGTTCATTTGCCTCTTCCCAGTGCTCGTACAACAACGCAATCGTTGCCTGCTCCGATTGAATGTCCTGATGAATCAAACGCACACGTTCAGCATTCCGAACGATTTCCGGCCGCAATAAATCCTCGTTCCACGCCATAATTTGCGTTTCCCGAGCGAAGATTTCCTCCTCGATGTCCGTGATTTTGCGGTAAGGGAACTTACGCTGTTTTTCGGATTTTTTGTTCCCTTGGCTTGTACCACGGGCTTTGGGGGTACGGCCTTCCGGTCGCGGCTCCGATTTCTTCGGCTCTGATTTCTTCAACTCCGACTTCCGCGGCTCCGATTTTTTGGGCTCTGACTTTCGCGGCTCCGACTTCTTTGCCTCTGTTTTTTCCTGATTCCTGGCTCCCGACTCCTGCAAAAACGGATCCGCCATCAATCCCTTTGAGACCATATGCCGGAATGTCGAGTAATTGCCCTCCAACGTCTTGAATCTTCCATCCGGCTGGATAATCAGCAAATGATCCGCCACGCGATCTACAAAATACCGATCGTGCGAGATGAAAATCACCGTACCCTCGTAGTCCCGAATCGCTTTTTCCAGGCCCGCCCGCGCCCAAAGGTCAAGATGATTCGTCGGCTCATCCAAAATCAACACATTCGCATCCTCCGCCGAAAGCAACGCCAATGCCGCCCGACAACGCTGCCCGCCGCTTAAACTGCGGACTCGCTGCAACTGCTGATCGCCCGTCAAGCCAAACGCCCCCAAAAGATTACGCCGAGCAGGTTCCTCAAAAATCTTCTTGCTTTTCGGCCTAATCGCATCGACGACTTGCAGCGAATCATCCAAAACGTGCAACTGCTGATCGAAATATCCGATATTAAGTCCTTGTCCGTGCGATACTTGGCCGGTATCAGGCTGCATTTCCTTTAACATGCAGCGTAGCAGCGTCGTTTTTCCGCAGCCGTTCGGCCCGAGAATCGCCCAACGTTCGCCCCGTTTGATGTCAAACGTCAATTCCCGAAACAACGGCTTGCCCGGCTCGAAACCCTTGGATAGATTTTCGCATCGAAACACGATGTCGCCCGACCGGCTTGGCTTGTTGAACTTCATCGGCGGCGAATCAATCCGCCGGGGTAACTCGGCGGGCGTTTCCATAAAACGTTCCAATTTCTTACGGCGGTCTTCCGCTTGGGCGGCCTTCATGCCGTAATGATTCCGCCGGATGAACTCCTTCGCTTTTTCGACTTCTTCGATGTACTTTTCGTAGGTGCGGATTTGCACCGTCAGCCGTTCTTCCTTGAGGCCTGTGTATTTCGTAAAATTGCCGGGATAGTCGTCGATGGTTCCGTGCAGGAGTTCGAGCGTTCGGTTTGTAACGCGATCCAAAAAATATCGGTCGTGTGAGACCAAAATCACGGCGGCAGACGTTTCCTGCAAGAAATTTTCGAGCCATTCCGTGGCGACCAAATCGAGGTGGTTGGACGGCTCATCGAGCAGCATAATATCCGGTTCGGCGAGGAGCAGTTTGGCGAGACTCAAACGGTTGAGTTCCCCGCCGCTTAATGCGGAAACCGGCTTGGTAAATTCATCATCGAGAAAGCCGATGCCGTGCATAATTTTTTCGATTCGATGGTCGAGATGATACGCATCGTGTCGGAGCAGGGATTCGTGGATATAATCGTATCGGTCGGCAAGTTTGGCAAGTTCGGTGGCATCGGTTGTTTGCGCCAATTTTTCGGCGAGTCGTTCGGATTCCCGTTGCATTTCGATGAGGGGTGCGAGGGCGAGTTTTGCCTCTTCGATCACGGAATGATTGGAGGTTTCGGGCCGTTGTTCGAGGTATCCGATGGAGATATGGGATGCTTTTTCGATGGAACCTTTTTCGGATTCTTCCCGATTTGCGAGGATATTGAGTAGGGTGGTTTTTCCGCAGCCGTTTGGACCGACGAGTCCGACTTTATCTCCGGCACGGAGTTGGAAGGAGGTATCGACCAGGACGGGTTCGGCGGAAAAGTGTCGTCGTAGATGTTCGACCGTTAAGATGACTTCCATATCTTGCTTGCTTTTAGGGATATTGTACCACGAAATGGCATTATCGCAATCGCAGGAATGGGCTCACCCCCTCGAGTTTGCAATCACGTCTCCGCTCCCTGCTGAATCTCAACATCTGCAATTTTTACATTTCGCTTTGCCAAAAGCGTGTGCAGTCCGTCTAATTGACTGCGAAGAAACTTGGCCGATTCCGCAGACGGCGTCTCAAATCGCAATGCCAACTTGTCCGCTTTGTAATAAAATCGCAACGTCAACGTTCCTAAATGATCCAAATTGATCTTCATCCGAATCGGAGCAAACTCCGCCGCCGCTTCGCACGCTGCCGCAATACGATTGAGATACTGCATCTGATTCGGCCGGTTTTCACCCTTTTTCTTCACCAAAACAGTGTGTGCCGGCGCATTCAAAAAATCATCCAACGATTGAGCCGTCCGAACTTTTTCTGGTTCCAATTCTTTAGGCAGTTCAGATTTTGCATTCGCAATCGGCTCCTTCGGTTGCCGAGCATTGTTGTAGTGAACCGGACGAGTTGTCTCCGCTCGAATCGACTCAAAAACCGCAAAGGGTTGCTTCTTCTTCACCGGTTGCTCTTCGGTGTGCTCTTCTTTGTCGTCTTTATTTTCATCTTCATTGTCGTCCGGTTTTTCCTGCGATTGTCCGAATCGGCCTGATGGAGTAAAGACCGTAAAAGATTGCGGCAGTGCAGCCTGCGGCCTCACGGCCGTTGCGGATTCTGCAACGTGCATAGAGCCCGGGGCGTGAGCCAGGGATGTTCCGGCATTCATTACACTACTTGCAGTAATGTTTGTCGAAGGCGGTTGCACATTTGCAGGTGTATGATTGTTTGCGTTAACAATGTCCACAACATTTTTCTGCGGCGGCGAAGATGGATTCCAATTCGGCAACGGTTCATTTTTTTTGGCCGTATCGGGAGGCACATTTTCCCGCGTGGCCGAAGGGGGTAATGATTGCCGATGTTCACTACGGTCTACTCGCGATTGATAATCATTTCGGAGCGTTTCGTTGCGATCCCGACGGTCTTGGTAATCGACATTCATTTCGCTACTTCGGATTTCCGATTTATCAAGCAGTTTGCGGTCGAGTTGCGCAAAATCTTTTTTGTCGGTATGCTGTTGATGTTCGCGGCGTTGTTTTGCTTCATCGAGATTGTGATCCGCGTTAGAACTAATTACTTCCAGTAGGGTATTGGTTTGGGAACCGCCTTTTTCGCTGCCGTAAGTACGCAGCACGGCCGCGAACGTTTCTTGCAACGTTTTCGCATCGCTCGGCTTGTTTGCCGACGCGGACGGTGCTGAATATGAATGGGGAAAATCAACGCTCATCGTCTTCTAACATTAAGTGTTGCCTTTTGAGATTGTGGTTTATATGCATGTTTTCATCCTTAACGTGATAACGTAATTTTCGCACTCAGCGATTTGTTGATCACTTGGCCATGAACATCCCGCACAACAGCCCGAACAAACAACGTGTGTTTGCCCGAATTGCACGGGACGGTTAATGTCAACGTTCCAGTCCCTTCCGTGAAACCAAGCGATGTTTCCGTCTTGTTTTGGTCCACCATGTACACTTCGTAATGCGTTGCAGGATCACGGCCAAAATTCTTTGGATACTTCGGCAAACTCCAAGACAACGTGACACTATCTGCCGTCCGCTCTGCAACGACTACTTTCACCGGAGCAGGATAACGCAACGTCGAAGCATTAACTCGTACCATCTTCGACCATACCCTTTCATCCGTAATGCCGTCCGCAAAGCCTTGCATTAAAAAAGTATATTTCGTTGATGCTTGCAATCCGCTCACTGTCATTTCGCATCGTCCATTAACAAGACTCGGCAACGTAACATTCAAGTTGCCTGATGACATGACGACTCCACTTTCAATGTGTATGGTCGTATCCGCAACATTCTTACTTCGCACGACAATAGTATAACCGTTTGTTTCCGATGCCGGCGGACGCCAAAAAAGTGTTATACAATCCAAACCGGTTTGCTTCTTATCTGCTTTGATTCCATTCGGTATTATCAACTTGGGTGTTTTTGCTTTTACAACGACGGCAGCATCTTTTTTCCCTTTTGCATTGCGTGCATTATCCTGCAAATTGATTGCAGTTATCGTAAAACGATAAGCCGTGTTAGGACTCAAACCGCTAATCGTTGCACCGGTGATCACGCCGTTTGCAAAATGATAATTAACCTTAAATTCATGCGGCTGCAACTTATCACAGTCAATTTGATATACCGCATTGGAGCCATGTATAGGCCAAGTTAATGTAATCGTGCTAATATCAATGCTTCTCACGAGCCGGGCTCTGGGTTTCACCGCCGCGATTGCCTGTGAGTAGAGAAACGCTGTATCCGCAGACATGATTTGTGAATACTCTGAATCGCCAAAGTTCGTTTTATCACTCAGAGCGATGACCCGAACATGATACGTCGTGCCGGGAAACGCCAAACCAACAAGACGGTAAGTGATTGTACTCTCATTTTCCGAAATGAATGCCATCGTCCCTGCCGTAAAGTCTTCACCTGCAATAGAACCAACGGCATACTCAATTTTGTAGCCTATTGCGTGATCAACTTTATTCCAAGTAATATAGAGCGATGAGATCGTTGCTGTAATTGCCTTCACACCGCTTGGTGTAGCAAGCAATGGAATTTCGTCATCATCATTCTTCTCTTCCTCTTCATCTTCTTGTTGCTCTTCGCTCTCTTCTTCTTCACCTTGTTCCTCCTCGTTCTCTTCTTCTTCGCCTTGTTGCTCTTCGTTTTCTTCTTCCTCGCCTTGTTCTTCTTCGTTTTCTTCTTCCTCGCCTTGCTCCTCCTCGTTTTCTTCTTCCTCGCCTTGCTCCTCCTCGTTTTCTTCTTCTTCGCCTTGCTCCTCTTCGTTCTCTTCCTCTTCGCCTTGTTCCTCTTCGTTTTCTTCTTCTTCGCCTTGCTCCTCTTCGTTTTCTTCTTCCTCACCTTGCTCTTCTTCGTTCTCTTCCTCTTCGCCTTGCTCTTCTTCGTTTTCTTCTTCCTCTGTCGGCAAGGCTACGTACTCATACGCGCCAATATCGACGGCATCGCCAAAAATTCTCGCTTTGCCGTCATGGTCGATTTGCAACGGCATCTGATGCGAACTCACGGCAAAACGATCACTGCCCGCATCTATTGCAGGGGACTCTGCGGCAAGATTAAAATCCCAAGACCGCCAAAGGTCTTTTGTCCAAGGTTGCGTCATGTCCAATGCTGCAAACATCGGATCAATCGGCACATCCGCCGTGCCGACGATGTTTCCCCATTCGCCGTTTTGTAGTTGGTCTTGCACACCGCCGTTGCCGATAAGGCTATTCTGTCCTAAAACTTTTGCTCCGTAAATAATCAAATCAGCATTTTGTTGTTGCGAATCGACATTGTGTGCAATGATTGTATTATTAACTTCAATCCAGTCTGTTCCAGATAAGTGTACTCCTACTCCGTAGTTTCCGGCAATCGTATTATTTGTCAGAATTGCCAAGCTTTCCGGTGTGGGACCTGAAACAGACACTGCAATGCTAATACCGGCGGTTTGGTCCGGGTCGGCCACATTGCCCGCGATCAAACAGTTGACAATGTTTGCACGTTCTGTATGAATCCCGCCTGATCTACTTGCATCGTTCCCTACGATCTTACAGTTTTCAAGAATCAGAAGATTGGACGGCGATGCGAGAGAGTGAGGGACACTGAAGATTCCGCCGCCTGCTGAAAAAGAGGAATCATCCGTTGTGAAACATACTGCCCAATTTTCTGCGATCGTACTCTCTCTTACGGTTAAGTTGCCATTGCTATAGATTCCGCCGCCAGTCGCGGTAATCGTATTACCCCTCGGCTGATCCACATAGGCGGACTCTGCATAGTTTTCAACGATTTCGCAGTTGAGGATCGTTAGAGTGCCGTTGTGATTATAAATTCCGCCGCCTTGGATGTTTGAATAGTAATGTGTGGTATATGCCCTATTGTCGATGATGATGCAATTTTCCAATCTCGACTCGCCGCGAGTATACAGTCCTCCACCGGATACATAAGCGGAACTATTTCCCCGTGCGGTATTGCCTGAAATTAAACTGTCAACGACAATCATTTCGCCGTAAACTCCACCGCCGTAACCTGCTTCATTTCCTATAATTTCGCTGTTGTATATTCTTATGATCCCCGTGTAAGAACCATCAATTCCCCCGCCGGACTGCGTTGCGACGTTCTCTTTGATGGTGCTATTTGAAACAATAAGCGAAGATTCCTCGCCTTGAATATAAATTCCGCCGCCGCTCCAGGCAGTGGAATTAGATACTACGGAGTGCGTCAGCGTAAGCGTGCCGTTGAAGTTAAAAATTGCACCGCCATTGTATACCGCGGAATTGTTGTCGAGCGTGCAATCTGTGATCGTTAGAGTTCCTTCATTATTTCTAATTGCACCGCCGTGCGTGCTGGTGGTTCCATTGACAATCGTCAAACCGGCAAAGGTAACGACCTCGGTGGTTAAAAAAATTCGTTCTCCCGCATTTTTGCTTCCATCAATGGTCAGCGAAGCGTCGCCGTAACTGACGAAAACGACGCCCGCGGCGTTGCCTACTTCGATCGTACCGCCGGAAACTTCGATTTTGTTTTGCGATTGCGTTGTGTGTGCAACGATTAAACTGGTTTTATCCGTCGTTGCGTTTGCTTCGTTGAATTTTTCTTTGACGTAGTTTATATCATCGAGTTGGTTTGCCGCAATTTCGATGATATGATAATTTTCGTAGTTGCCGAGTTCAAGGTTGGCATAAAAGGTATTGACGGCATTGAACAGGTCCACCGAGAGCATATCCCGGCTTTCGAGTTCTTCGATTTGGCAAGCGCGTCCGCGTTTTCTTTTGGCGTTTTTTTGGGACTGATGGGACATCGCGGCGAAAGAAATCATACGGCAAGTCTAAACATTATTTTGGATATTTCCAAGAGCAAAAATTTTGCCCTTGGCCGGACAAGTCTAAATTATAAATTTTCTTTTCTTGACTTTTCCCCATTGCCGAGGTAGAATAGTCCGTCAGGATTGTCGTTAACACACGAAAACACTCAAAACTATGAACAATTTCGCCTTTGTACAGTCCCTCCCGCTGCTCCCGCAGGAAAAAATAGGGGGGGGGGGGGGGGGGG
>Ga0099364_10009845_pt1 | contig 13226 bp, 12 predicted proteins | sample TergutTh196P3_FD_73070 | JGI IMG/M metagenome (GOLD analysis project Ga0099364, IMG submission 73070) | Microcerotermes parvus P3 segment gut microbial communities from Pointe-Noire, Republic of the Congo - Th196 P3 | ecosystem: Host-associated > Arthropoda: Insects > Digestive system > Gut ...
ATACGACTATCTGAACGATGATGTGGAGTATCTTTTCGCAAGGGACAAGTTACCGTTTGAGCCAAATTGGAAATTGCCAAAAAAATTAAGAGACGAATTGGCAGACCCCAATATTACTTGGGTGATTTATATCAATCCGCCGTTTGCTACAGCCCAAGACGCGAAAAAAGTAAAATCAAAAACAGGCGTTAGCAAGACAAGGATTGAAATAATGATGGATAAGGAAAAAACGGGGCATGCAAAGCGCGAACTTTTTGCCCAATTTATGTATCGGATTGCTAAAGAGATGCCAAAAAACACATATCTTGGCATGTTTTCAACTTTGAAATACCTGAATGCGCCTGACAGTGTGGAGTATAGAAAAAAATACTTTAACTTCAAGTTTGAGAAGGGATTTTTATTTATTTCGAAATGTTTTCATGGCGTCTCACAAAATAAACCGTTTCCAATTGGATTTTTGATTTGGGACTTGTCGAAAAATAACACTAAAAAGGCAATAAAGATAGACGTTTCAAACGAAAACGCTCAAAATATAGGCGTCAAACATTTGCAATTTATTGACAGAAAAGATGTTTTGAACAATTGGTTTCCCCGCCCCAAAAATTCCAAAGACTACATATTACCGCCATTAAGCAACGGAATAACTGTAAAATACGGAAACACAGACACAAGACACAGGGCAAGACCCGATTTTTTGGCTTCAATTTGCAGTAAAGGCAACGATTTTCAAAACAACAAATATGTGACAATTTTATCCTCGCCAAATGCAAGCGCCGGCGCCTTTACCGTAAATGCCGAGAATTTTGAAAAAGCGCTAACTCTACACGCCGTTAGAAAAATTCCGAAACCGACATGGCTTAACGACCGAAACCAATTTTTAATCCCGCGCACAGAGCCGTGCAAAGAATTTATAAACGACTGTGTGGTATGGAGTTTGTTTGCACTATCAAATGGAACAACCGCATTAACTAACGTTCAATATCTGGGTGCTACCTACCAAATAAACAACAATTTCTATCCTTTTCTGCTCGAAGAAATCAAACATTGGGACATCAAAGACCCTGATATCAGACTGCAAACCGTTAATGCACAAGACCGTTTTGTAGCCAACTGGCTCTCAAAAAACGAAATTTCAGCCGAAGCCAAAGAAGTAATCGCTAAAGCCAAAACCGTTTACAAACTTTTTTATGCCAACCTCAATCACATGGCAACCCACAAATTGAAAATTACAACCTGGGACGTCGGCTGGTATCAGATAAGACGCTGCCTGACAGAACATAACACAGCAACGGACGAACTGAAGGAATTGAACAACGCAAACGAAAAACTCGCAGCGAAAATTTTACCGAAAATAGAGGAATACGGTTTTTTGGACAGGGATGAAGTTTATGTAAAAATTATGTAATTCTGTTAATTTTTGGCTAATCAGATTATTTGAGCCATTACCAAATTTTCGGTTTTTAAAAACTGTATGAAATTCCCATTCCAAAAGTGAAATGCATGTCCCCATAGTGTCCGTCATGAGATTTTATTTTCATTTCCAGCAATGTTGCCCACCTTCTTACAGGTATGTTGGCGCCAACGCCGAAAGCAAATGAAATTTTGGTACCGCTGTCAGTTTCGGCAACGGCATTAAAACCGGAATAGGTTATTTGCGACTTATAATTCCAAATGCCTATTCCCAACAAATAATAAAAAATATTGCGACCGTAACGGTTGAAGTTGAAAATAGTAGAAAAAGGAGCATGGGCGTACAAACTGTAATCCTGAAATCTTATAGTTTGGTTGTCTACAAGTATTTGGTTGCGTCCGGAAACCCATCCCGTATAAAAACTCGTCGCGGCTGATAAAAGGAGTTCATCCATAACTTCGTATGTAATATTTGTACCAAAGCCTACTGACACTACATCGTTATGGTAAATTCCGTAAATCAGAGGATTTACGCCAACTCTCAATTTGCCTTGAGAACGGCTTGCTGACGAAAGACCTCTGCGTCTCGATGTTACATCAGATTGGATTACAAGGTTGGGATTGGCTATCAACGCACTAACATTTAATGGATTATCGCGGAGGTCTATCTGCGTCAGTTCGGTATTTTGGCTCAAGTCTAATGCAGTTAAAAAATTTCTGCGTATACTTAAAAAAGTCAGCGCACTATTTTGGCTTAAATCCAATGCTGTTAATTGATTTCCTTGCAGGTCAAGGTATGTCAGCGCCTCATTTCGGCTCACGTCTATTGTTGTTAATTGTCCGGAGATTTCTAATCTTTGCAGCGCAGTATTTTGTCTTACATCTATTGTGGTAATTCGACCATTGTATAACCTCAAGTCCGTCAGCGCTCTATTTTGGCTCACATCCAATTCCACTATTAGTTCGCGAATGAACACTAACCAAAAACCTGTTATATTTTCGCCTGATATTGTGATAGTTCGTCTGGTTGGCTCGGAATAAACTTTTCTATATGTTGCATAATATTCTTCGTGAAGTCTGACTTCTCTTTCCGAGCCGTCGCCCCAGTCAATTGTCGCGGTTCCCGTACCCGCAAGTCTAAATTCTACGATAGCGTTCACAGCATCGCCAAGAAAGGTCATGGTCATACTCCGTTTGCCCGTATAACCATCTACTGTCCAGCCTTTTATCTCTGCAATGTTTGGCAGGCAGTCAGACGCACCCGGATTGTCGCTTATTATAATTATTTTTTCAAAAGCATAGTTCTGAAGGCTTGCAAATAAGGCGTTCAACGCATCTGCAGTTAATTGATTGGACGAACAATCTACCCATTTTAATACAGTATTTTGGTTTAAATTTAAAGCCGTAAGCCTATTATCATAGCAGGACAAAACTTGCAACGCAGGGTTTCGGCTCACATCCAATGCTGTTAGCGCATTTTCGCTGCAATCCAAAAGCGTAATATTACTGCCTGTAATTGTTATAGTTCGCCGGTCTCTGTAGAGAAAATCACGCAAAATCCAAATTTGTTCTTCTGATATACTGAACGTTTCTATTTCCGAGCCGTCGCCCCAGTCTATTGTAGCGTTTCCCGACCCCGCCAGACTAAATTCTATAGAAGGGGCGGAGGTAGTCATCGTCATCACGCTTTCGGCTGTCGGGCTTGTTGCATTTGCGTAGAGAACGCCCGACAATGCCGAAAAGAAAACGGCTACTAAAAATTTTGTTGATTGGAGTATTTGGAGGCTCATTTTCAAGGTCTTTCACTTCGATAAAAAAATTCTTGACTTCTACCGTCCGGTTTTTTGATGATTATCATCAGAGTATCGGGAGGCTTGATGATGCTGTCGCCTACATTAGCAAAAGCCCATGAATGCCACCACCAGCTAGCATTTATAGTAGTTTCAACATCTTTTTCAATACAAATTTCAAAAAAATAATTGTTGTGTCTCGTTGGTTCCTGATAAATTTTGGTAATAACGCCTGCATAATTAACTTTTTTAATTACGTCTTGTGTCCTTCCATTAACAAAAGAAATAAAAATCCGCCATACAATAGCAAATAGGATTACAATTACAATAAAGTATTTCAGTTTCATATTAATGTTCGCTATTGCTCTAAAATCATCCTCTACACCAAAAAAACGTATTTTTTTTTGGTGGAGGAGTGACTCCCTACATCAAAGGCGTTTTTTGGCAAAATCAAGCATTTAAACTACTGTGTAAGAGCGCTTTAACTATTACAGGCGCGGACAAACGCTCCGCGTCCGTCAGTCCCATCGCTCTGTAACTGACAGTAATAAAGGAATACGCTATTCTCGTTTTTTCCATGCTGCAAAAATATAAAAATTTTTTTTATGTGCAAAACATTTTGAAAAAAAAGAAAAATAGAAAAAGGTAAAAAAAAAGAGGCAGTTCAAAAATCTGATTTTTTTTTTTTCAGATTTTGCCAATTGGAGTATTTGGAGGCTCATTCCAAGGTTTGATAAAAAAAATCTTGACTTCTGCCGTCTGGTTTTTTGATGGTTATCATCAGAGTGTCGGGAGGCTTGATGATGCTGTCGCCTATATTAGCAAACCCCCAAGCAAGCCACCAACTTCCAACATCTACTACTATCACATCGTGTTCAGTCTGAACATCAAAAGCAAGCATGTCACGTTGTCTGGGTACGGGGATTCGATGGATTTTTGTTATAATCCCACAGTAATAACTTGCTTTCATTGCATTTTTCGCTCTTTTATCTACAAAAGGGAAATAGGAACACCAAAATCCTACAACTATGATTATTATTAAGAAACCAAAGTTTTTCCATTTCATTCGGTTAGGCATCATTTCAAGGTCTTTCATGTCTTTTACTTCGATAAAAAAATTCTTGACTTCTACCGTCCGGTTTTTTGATGATTATCATCAGAGCATCGGGAGGCTTGATGATGCTGTCGCCAACACTGGCAAAAGCCCATGAATGCCACCAACTTCCGGCATCTACTACTATCACATCGTATTCAGTCTGAACATCAAAAGCAGGCATGTCACGTTGATTGGGTATTCTATAGACTTTTGTTATAATCCCACAATAATAAACCGCTTTTATTGCATTTTTCGCTCTTTTATTTACAAATGAAAAAAAAGAACTCCAAAATATTACAAACAGGATTACAATTAAAACAAAGTGTTTCTCTTTCATTTGGTTAGGGTCTTTTAGTGCGTTTTTTTTTATTTATCATGACAAAACTATTGATAATTTTTTATCCTGCTTTTATAAAGTATACGAAATGCAGTCAAAAAAAGTTTCATTTTTGGGAAAAAAATATCATTTTTTTTTGCAAAATCGATTTTGCATAATTGATTTTGCAAAAAAAGTTGTTTTTTGTGGAAAAAAGCATTACTTTTGCAAAAATATTAAATTTTTCATTTTCAATAGATGAAAACGCGTAGTATGATTTGCTGTTCGGCTCCGCACTATGACCATGCAGGAGCGACTTCTGACCGTGTAGAAGCGACACTGTCAGCGTCTAATTTTGTCATCCAACATTCTATCATCGGCAAGCAAAATAGCGCTTGCTGCAACTTTTTTCACTTTTCCTCTAAAAAAATAAATGAAAAATAGTTTACTGCTTTTTTTATTTAGCATTGCTAATTTTTTGACTGCAATGACTGCAATAGCGGGGAAGCCTAATGTAGTGAATTTTCATCGTAGCGACTATCAGGCAGCAAGCAAGAACTGGTCTATTTCGCAAGACGGTCAAGGTGTTACATATTTTGGCAATGACAACGGACTATTAGAGTTTGACGGCGTCAGGTGGCGTTTATACAAGTTGTCTGATAATACCGTAATACGTGCAGTGGCAGTTGCTTGCGACGGCTTGATTTTTACAGGGGGGTATGAAGAATTTGGTTATTGGGAAAGAGAAATGAGCGGCGGCTTGGCATACCACTCGTTGAGCGAAGAGTTCAAAGACAGTTTTCAGAACGACGAATTTTGGAAAATATGGGTTGACGGTTCATTAGTTTTTTTCCAGTCGTTCACCAAAATTTATGTTTATGACCGACAAGCCGTGAAAAAATTTAATCCCGGCAATAATATTCTTTTTCTGCTGAAAGTGCGCGACGAATACTGGCTGCAAGCCATGGGCGGTGCACTGTATCGAATGACCAAAGATGGAACGTTTGACGAAATTGACGGAAGCAGGAGGTTTGCAAATACAGAAATACGTGTAATTTTGCCCTACGGTGAAAAAGATTATCTTATAGGGACTTCTACTCAAGGAATTTTTATTTATGACGGTTTTGTTTTCAAGCCATGGGAGGTTGATTTTTCAAGGCATGTAGTTCCCTACGAACTAAACAATGGAATATTGGGAAGCAATGGACACTATTATTTCGGGACAATCTTAAATGGTTTGTATGAGGTAAATGCCCATGGGAGGGTTGTGAATCACTGGTCGGCTGACAATTATTTGCAAAACAGCACCGTGTTGTCACTTTACGGAGACATGTTGGGAAATATATGGGTTGCGCTCGACCGTGGCATCAGTTTTATACAATATCTCCCTCACATGGACAGTTATATAGACCCACAAGGCAAAACAGGGGCAGTATACTCAGCGGCAATCTATAATGGCATGCTATATTTGGGCGCCAATAAGGGAGTTTTCGTAGCATCCTGGGACGACCTGAAAAGTCCTGATATCTTCAGAGATTTGAAGCTTTTAGAGGGTACGCAAGGACAAGTGTGGGATATGACCGAAGTGGACGGCGAATTGTTTTTAGGTCACAACAAGGGTTTGAAAATGGCGGTAGCTGACAATACGCTCAGGACGGTTGAAGGCATTACAACCGGCGTATATAAAATAAAAAAAATAAACTATTCGGACAATGAATACCTTTTTCTTGGCACTTATATAAACGCACGAATCATGAAACGCCACAACGATAAATGGGAAATATTGGTTAATCCTGCTTTGAGCGACTTGCGGGCGCCTATTACAAATATCGAACGCGACCATATCGGCAACATCTGGTTAGAACATGCCCAAAAAGGAGTTTATCGATGCGTTTTTTCACAAGATATGACACAAATGCTCACCTCACAGTTTTACACATCAAATGGAACGGGACGGCTGCGATTGTTCAAAACAGGCGACAGGGTCTTTTTTGCTGCAAATGACAGTATATTTGTGTACGACGATGATATTAACAAAATAGTGTTCCACGACGGGTTGAACCGTTTTTTCAAAGACATAAAAGGATTGCGAAATATAACTCAGTTATCGGCAAATCGTTTCTGGGCAGTGACCACACAAAACATATACCTTATCAGAAGCGACGGACAGAACTTTGATGTTGAATATAGCTACCTTCTCGAAAGCAGAAATATTTCGTTAGTAAACAACAGCGAAAACATTGTTCGTCTTAATGATACGTTAAGCCTTATATGTTTGGACATGGGCTTTTTACTTCATTCGGCAACGGGAAGGCAACAGCTTGCTACGCCTTCACCGCCTTTCCTGCGTTCGGTTTCGGCTACCAACTTTGCCAAAGAAACAGTTTATTTGGACCCTTTATCAACAAAAACTCACCGTTTGAACTTCAGGAAAAGCACAATTTTGTTTGATTTTTTTGCCGATAATGCTTTTCCCAAAAATCTTTTTTTCCAATACCGTCTCGACGGAGTAGTTGCTGAGTGGACTGCTCCGGCACGTATACACGAGGCTCTGTTCGAACGATTGCCTTCGGGTAACTATACTTTTCATTTGCGCACATGCAACCACCTGAACAACTGTTCTGAGCCGATTGTTTTTTCGTTCACTATAATGCCGCCATGGTACCGCAAACCATTGGCATTTTTGATTTATATCGTCTTATTTGCTGTGTCGCTGGCTTTTGCGTGGAAGATTTGGTTAAAACGACTACGAAATCAACATCTGTTAAAAGTCCGTTTGCGCGAAGAGCAACGCCTACGAAGACATAACGAGGAACTGAGAAAGGAAATTGACGATAAAAGTCTGGAACTGATGACACAGACAAAGGATTGGAACATGTTCATGATACAGTTTGAACTAAAACACGTTCATTTCTTCAGTCGCATAAAAGCTGACTATCCACACTTGACGCCTCATGATTTGAAACTTTGTGCATGTCTGAAACTTAACATGGCGTCAAAGGATATCGCTACGCTTATGAATATCTCCCTGCGCAGCATAGAAAACAGCCGTTATCGAATGCGTAAAAAATTGGGTTTAACAACCGAACAAAACCTGACGGAAATAATCATGAAATATTGAACGAGTGAGGTTTAGTCATAAGATGATTTCGGCTAAACTTTGCGTCAGCCGCCTCCGACTGAATTGCTGTATGATTTCCCAATCAGGCGTAGGGTAAGTTTTGTTCGCATGATTGTGGTGGTGGTGCAATAAAAAGTTTTTCATACCTTCTGCGTCGTCGTATTCAAACGTTTTCCCTGCATTTGCATTAGTCACAATCTGAGCTGCAGCGCTGTCAAGGGGACCTATAACCATTATTTGCCTGCCCGTAGCTAAATATTCGAACAGTTTGCCGGGAATAATGAACTTATTGTTAGCTGTTTGAGGGATAATCAGCAAAAGCAAGTTTGCGGACTTCATAAAATTTATTGCGTCCGCATGTGGTAGATAATCAACAAATTGGACGTAGTTATTAAGTCGCTGGGAGAAATCACTTTTTAGAGCTTCAACTACGTTGCCTGCGAAAAACAATTTAAAATCAATGTTGTGCCTCAAAATTTCAAAAGCCTTCAAAAGCGCTGCTACTGGGTAACTTGCGGCTATAGAGCCTATGTAGCAAACGGTAAATGTTTCCGGCAGTTTAAGATTTTGGCGGTCAAAATCCTGTGTATCAAAATCAAGATTATCAAATCCGTTTGGGAGGAAAGTAATTTTTTTAGGGTCGGCGCTCATTTTTTCTTTGTCTACCGAAACTAACAACAGATGGTCGCAGGCGTCAATAACCGATTGTTCCATCTTTTGGTTTATTCGTTTAGCCCAACGGGTTTGAAACAGAGCATCATTATAAAAAATAGTAGACCATGGGTCGCGAAAATCTACTATCCATTTTATGCCGTATTTTTTTTTTAGCTTCAGTCCGGCAAGATGTGTTGAATGTGGCGGTCCGGTCGTTATTACGGCGTCAATATTATGCTCTTGGATGATGCTGCACGCTTGCGCAAAGGCATATTTTATCCATCCCTTACGCGCATCGGGCAGGAAAAAGTTTCCACGCATGAAGCGGGCTACTTTTTGCAGAGCTCCCGGCTCGCCTTCATTGGCAAAGCCGCTGTAAGGAGCTGTTTTTGAGCCAGTAATTTTCTTATACCATTCATACACGCCCTTACAGTCTGTGCGATACACTTTCAGTTCGGGCGAAACGTCCTTTTCCAGCGATGCGTCTAAAACAGGATACTCGGCGCGCGCCGGGTCAACGGTGAGAACAAAAGGCTGAACGCCAAAATCGGGAAGATATTTTACAAACTTCAACCAGCGTTGAACACCGGAGCCGCCTGAGGGGGGCCAGTAATATGTGATAACGAGAACCTTCATAATAACAGAATAATTGAATAATTGAATAATATAACTACTGTCAAGTTATCTATGAAATGACGCTTAATAAGCACTGTCATCCCTTTAGGGATGTAATATCGGTAGAAAATGGATGCACACATGCGCCACGGCGTGCCGTTAGGTACGCAATATTTTTCAATCCATATTCCGTCCCCAGAGGGACGGCGCAGAGCGGATTGTTCTTTTTCTACCGATATTTTGTCCCTAAAGGGACACAGCTTCAAGTATTTACGCCATTTTATCATTAACTTAACACTACACTTTTATCTTTTTTTTCGGAATTTTTACAGTTACTCAATCAGCCCCAGTCCTTCCGCTAACGGCGCTACTCTTCCATCAATAATACTGACCATAAAGGCTCCGTCGAAGTCTGCGCGTACTTTTGCAAGGTATTCCCGCGCTGCTGCATAATCAGTAGTGCGACCAACTATATATCTGTAGAGATTTTGGGAAATCTGAAATCGTTCCACATCAGTATAGTTTTGAAAGTTATTCGGGGTGGTTTCTATAAAATTGGCAGAACTGTAAATTTGTATGCAAAATTCTACTTTTGGCGTTGTGGTTGCCGCCGGCGTTGTTGGCGTTGGCGCTGGCGTTGTGGTTGTCGGCGCAGTTGTTGGGGTCGACGCTGGAGCTGTTGCTGGGGTCGACGCTGGAGCGGTTGCTGGGGTCGACGTTGGAGGTGGGGTTGGTGGAGGTGTCTGAGTTGGTGTTGTTGTCGGTGTTGTTGGTGTTTGGGTAGCTACGTTGGCAGGCTGGTAAAAAGGGCTGCGGTCTTCTATTTGCTCCTTATATGTACTGAATGCCTGAAACAAAGCGTTTGCCAACTGGTTTTTTCCTGCTTCCGAACTCATATATCTTTCTTCTTCCGGGTTGCAGATAAAACCTACTTCTACAAGTATGCTTGGCATGGCAGTTTGCCATAGAACTATAAGACGCGCTTGCTTTACGCCACGGTCAACTCTTCTTGCCGTACTTTTGAACTGATTTTGGACTTCTCTTGCAAAACTTATACTCTGTTCTAAATAAACCTGTTGATGCGCTTCCGACATCATGATTGATTCAGGGCTGTTTGGGTCAAAAGCGGCATAACGTATCGAATGGTCATCCTCGAAAAGCATAGCGGCGTTTTCGCGTTTTGCAACTGCCAGATTGGCTGCTAAATTGCTGTATCCCATCACAAATGATTCAGTGCCTGAAACGGTATTACATCTTCCCTCTACCGCGTTGGCATGAATGGAAATGAAAAGGTTGGCGTTAGCATCGTTAGCCACTGCCGCACGCCTGTGAAACTCAACAAACTCGTCGGTCTTGCGGGTGTATAAAACTTCAACGTCAGGGTATTTTTCGTTTATCATCTTCCCCAGCCTCAACGCAATGTCAAGCACTATGTTCTTTTCCTGAGTTCTTGCGCCAATGGCTCCGGGGTCGCGTCCGCCGTGTCCGGGGTCGAGCACAACAGTCCTGAACACCGAACCGTTGCTCTGCGCATAAACCGCTGAAGAACAGAACAATAAGAATGCCACGATGTACGTTATCTTGTACAGTCTAAAAATAATGTTATGCATAACAGTATTCATACATTTGTACATACAACGACGAAAATTATAAAAAATTGTGTTATTGCATTAATTTGTGAACTATACTTCCAACGCTGCCTTCACAAAATCTACAAACAGTGGATGCGGATGCATCGCTGTACTGCTATACTCGGGGCGGAATAGCGTTCCTACAAACCATTTATGAGTCGGTATTTCTATGATTTCCACTAACCCTGTATCGGGATTGTACCCGGTAGCCTTCATACCCGCCTTTTCGAACGCCGCAAGGTAGGCATTGTTGAACTCGTATCTATGTCTGTGGCGTTCTGAAACTTCGGCGCAACCGTATACAGAACGCGCTTTTCCGGTTTTTTCGAGTTTGCATGTGTAAGCTCCTAAGCGCATTGTGCCGCCCTTTTCAGTTATTCCTTTTTGCTGTTCCATAAGGTCAATAACGGGATAGGGCGTGGTGTGCATCATCTCGGCAGAATGAGCATCGTTGAGGTTCAACACGTTGCGGGCGAACTCAATGACGGCTGCGTGCATACCAAAACCGATACCAAAGTATGGTATATTGTTTTCGCGTGCATACCGAGCAACTGTTATTTTGCCTGAGAAACCGCGCTCGCCAAATCCGGGCGCTACAAGAATACCCTGAAAACCATTCATTTTTTCCTTAACGTTCTCTTCGGTTATGTCGGTCGACTGTACCATTACCACCTTCGCCTTGCAATCGTTTTTTGCTCCGGCATGTATAAACGCCTCTACAATAGACTTGTAGGCATCCGGCAGTTCAACGTATTTCCCTACCAAACCTATAGTTACGGATTTTTGGGGGTTTTGAATTTTGTTCACAAACTCGCGCCAATAGTCTAAGTCCGGTTTTTGGTCGGCGCTCAGGTTAAGTTTGTTCAATAATATTTCGTCCAATTTCTGGTCGAACATACGCAACGGCGCCTCGTATATTGTAGGCAGGTCGATTGATTCTATCACCGAGTTCTTGTCTACGTTGCAGAAGAGCGCTACTTTTCTTCGCATTTCGTCCGAAATTTTTCGCTCCGTCCGCAATACTAATACATCCGGCTGTACTCCTTCTTCGAGCAGCATCTTTACGGAATGTTGTGTAGGCTTGGTTTTGAGTTCGCCCGCAGCCGACAGATAGGGCACCAACGTGAGATGTACTACAGCCACGTTGCCGGCGCCCATTTCGTAGCGCATTTGCCTGACTACTTCTATATAGGGCAACGATTCTATGTCGCCTACCGTACCGCCAATTTCGGAGATAACAACGTCTACTTTTCCGCGACTGCCCAGCAATTTGATGCGTCGTTTTATTTCGTCGGTAATGTGCGGGATTACCTGCACCGTTTTTCCGAGATAGTCGCCCTTGCGCTCTTTGGCGATAACCTCCTGATACACCTTTCCGGTAGTAACGGAGTTTGCGTGCGATAGCGGCACGTCGAGGAAGCGCTCGTAATGACCTAAATCGAGGTCTGTTTCAGCGCCGTCGTGCGTAACGAAACATTCGCCGTGTTCGTAGGGGTTCAGTGTTCCCGGATCTATATTAATGTATGGGTCTAATTTTTGGATAGTAACCCTGTAGCCCCTTGCCTGAAGCAATTTTCCTATTGAGGCTGAAATAATACCTTTTCCTAACGACGAAGCCACGCCTCCTGTCACGAAAATGTACTTTGTTGATGGTGTTTTTTGACTGCTTTTCACTTACTTACAGATTACATTGTTAATCTACCGGCGGAAAGTCGTCGTCGGTAATAGGATGGTTTGCCGAAATAGCCTCGTTTATCTCTGCCTCTGACAGCTCTTTCATGTTAGTGACAACAAAATCGGGTGAGAGGAAGTCGCCAAACTGGTTACATTCTTCTATTGCATCGCGAAACATTTTAGCGATATCCGAACTTATCGGCACTATTACAAGCATTGTTGTGTATCTGCTCGAAAAATTAATTTTTTCCAGTTCGCTGTCATACCGCTGCAATGCGTAACTTACTTCGTCTTGTACTATTTTTTGCTGGAACGGTTTCAAGTCATTGTTTTCCTTGTTGAACAGCACTACGAAATATCTCAACTTGTTTCCTTTTCCACCCAGACCGGTTGAAATGAACACCTGGCGATTATCTAACAGTTCGCTTTCGAGGAACAGTCTGTTTTCCTGCAAAGCCATTTTTGCCCATCCTTCCAACTCTTTATCCGGTTCTTTCGCGTAGCTTTCCAGGACGCGGTAAACCTCTGGGCTTGGCACGCTCGCCAATTGCACCAGCAGCTTTTTCTTCTTTTCTACCGGTACATCCGGACTGAACAGCTCGTCTTTGCGGGCAAGCACATCTGCCTCTTTGAACTCTTCCTTCATCCTGTAGGACGTTTCGAAATAGTTCATCTGCACATGCATGTCCACCGGGTCTTGCATGAGACTGAAGTTTTTGGGGTTCATCCCACTGAAAAAATGCTGCATTTGCCTATAAATATTATCGTACTCCATTGTTAAACTTTTTTAATGAACATTCCGAAATAAACCACAAAGGTAAGCATTTTTTTTAACATAAAAAAAAATATTAAAAAAAAATATTTTTAATCATAAAAAGTCCACGAAACGCCGAACTTTAGTCTGTAATCGTTCGCAGGA
>Ga0099364_10009846_pt1 | contig 13226 bp, 7 predicted proteins | sample TergutTh196P3_FD_73070 | JGI IMG/M metagenome (GOLD analysis project Ga0099364, IMG submission 73070) | Microcerotermes parvus P3 segment gut microbial communities from Pointe-Noire, Republic of the Congo - Th196 P3 | ecosystem: Host-associated > Arthropoda: Insects > Digestive system > Gut ...
GAAGTTCCATATCGTAGAGCATCGAACGCAACAGTCGCATCGCATTTTCCCGGTTATCAAGTTGAGAGCGGCTTTCGGTGTTTTCGATCAGGATCTCGCGCGTTACGCCCGTATCAGGGTCTTTATGATTGTAACGCAGGCGGACGCCTGTTTCCACCTTGTTCACGTTCTGCCCTCCTGCCCCACCCGACCGGAAGGTATCCCATGTATAATCGGCGGAATTGATTTCTATCTCAATGGAATCGTCGACCAGAGGAGACACAAAGACCGATGCAAAAGAGGTCATTCGTTTACCCTGCGCATTGAAAGGCGACACACGTACCAAGCGATGGACGCCATTCTCGCCTTTCAAATACCCGTAAGCATAGTCGCCTTCGAACTGCATGGTCACCGTTTTGATGCCGGCTTCGTCGCCGTCTAACAGGTTGTTGACCGTTACTTTATAATTGTTCGCTTCGGCCCATCGCATATACATGCGCATCAGCATCGAAGCCCAGTCCTGGCTCTCGGTGCCTCCAGCGCCGGAGTTGATTTTCAGGACACAACTCATCTGGTCGGCTTCTTCGCGAAGCATATTCCTGAACTCCAGATTTTCAAGCAATGCCAAAGCATGCGCATAGGAAGTATCTAATTCTTCTTCGGTCAATACTTCCTCTTTGGCATAATCGAATGCCAATTGTAATTCTTCGGCAGCATCATGTACTTCCCTGTACAGTTCGATCCATTTCTTCAGGTCTTTGACTGTCCTGAATTGTGCTTCGGCACGTTTCACGTCGTCCCAAAAGCCTGCTACCTGCGTTTTCAATTCTTCTTCTGCTAACCGGACTGTCTTTGCATCGATGTCAAAGATACCCCCTCAACGCCTGCTCGCGTTCCAATACGTCGTGTAGTTGGTCTGATGTAATCATATTGTTGCTAACTATTAAAACCGGCTACAAAGATAGCGATTATTGCGTAAAAAGCTGCGTATTGTAAGTAGAATTTCACTGTTCGTTAAAGGCGTATATTTCAATCGCCGACAGTGTAAATGCCGTTGAAGCAGCCGCTTCGGCAATGCCGCTGATACTTTGCCCGGAAACGCCACCTGAACTCAGTTCTGTAACCATTCCTACTGCGGGTGATGTGCCCAACAATCCGGAAGGCGTAATCCTTACATACCGCCCCTTCGCCTGAGTCGGCAATATGTGATTGGTCATAATTGATCCCATCCCGCTATTGTCGTAGTTTGCCAAAACGGTTGTGTAGGCGACATTGTCGTCGCTTACTTCAATCCTGATATGATCAGGTCGTCCTCTCAGATTGTGAACGTTCCGCTGTGCAAAGGTACGGTTCCAGCGAAGCATAATCCGGTCAAAGCTCATTACACTGCCCAAATCCACCACAAAATTCTCTTCTTCAGGCGTCAGCGCAGCGAAGGTATTCATGTTGGAGTCGATAAATGTCTTTCCGTTATTGGCGTTTGTCTGACCACCTTCTCCAATCGCAGTAGCGTTTTCGGGGTTTGTACCGCCGGTAACCGTTTTGCCTCGTGCGATATTGTTCGATCCTCCCACACATACGCCACCGTAAATATTCGTCGCAGCGCGGGCATCACTGCCATCAATGACATTGTTATAACAACTTACCGTTACAAAGGCATTGCCGGATAGATCTGATTGATTATAGGAGATGTCAATATCACGGCTTTCTCCCGGCAGCAGCGTAAACAAGTTGTCTTCATACAAGACGGGCGCTATCAACGTTTTTTGATTACTTCCCGTGTAAGCCTTCAATTCAACGGCATAAGCTATAGAGCCGGAAGGATTGGATACCTTGCAGGTCAATACATTTCTGTTATTATCCCGTTTGCTTGCCATCTGTGACAGGTGCAATTCAACCGGAGGAAGCTGATTCAGTTGCGTCATGTCGGCTACCTGGTAAACGCCAGAACGGTTCCAGGCATGGCTGGCGCCGGCTATATCATTGCGCAGAGGCTCTGCATATGTATTGATACTAAGCAATTTACCATTTGCGTCTTTCAGTTCTAAACGAATAAAATATACATCCGAAGCAGGTTTGATTAACGAAGCCTGTATATCATCATAATCCCAAAGATCAATGACTCCACAAGCTTCGGTTATCATTCCGTAGTAATTAATCTGATAAGGTTCATACTCCCCTTCATGATTCTTGATCAGTCCGATCGTCTTCGGTCCGAAACGGTTCGTTCCTTCTGAGGCATATTCTACTGTTGCAGGAACGCCATCAGGTTGAATATGGATGGTTTTTTCGAGCGGTATGCTGATTGGATTTCCGTCGATATCGTAAACAGACAAGGTAGCCACAGAGCCGGGATACGCATCAAACGTATTATTTATCACATGGATGCTCTTGTTATACATATTATACATGATATGAACCGGTTCGTTCCCTTTTCTGGCGCCGTAGGTTGTCCCGTTGGGGTTCATATAATAATCGAACTGGTTCCAGAACATCACCGGCCAGGCATTGTTGAGCATCCAGTTGACAAAACCGCTTGTATTTTTATACCGGTAGAAGCTAAGCGCTTCGTATTGCGCTCTTTGCAGATCGTATTGGAAAATTTGCGCCCGTGTGATAAATTCGTCAAACGTAGCTGAAGCGCCATAAGTACCGTCGATGAACATCACATGCTGCCCCAGGTTATTGAAGCCTCCCCGGCAGGTGTGAAAGTTCCATACGTTATAGTTTTCCGCCGAATTATACGGCCACAGATTGGCTTCCGGCAATATTCTGCGCATGGTTTCCTGCACAGGAATGCTTCCTCCCCCACCCCCTTCGGAAATGAAACCGAAATTTCCTCTTGATTCGGAGTAGTACCAGGTAGGCGTCTGGCTATCGTAGGTAGCATCCATGTGCATGCCTCCGACCACTCCTGTCAGTGTGGCGAGCTTGGCAGAGCCATTGCTGCAGTTGGAACCCATCTCCAACCATCTCAGGTCGGCCTCAATCTCAAAATACTTCTGCTCCACATTTTGACCGTTTACACCCTGGCGCACTATGCTTGGCGGATCGTCGCTGCCGTTAAACCAGAGGATCATAGAGGCAAATCGACGGGCATTGCGCAACTGCGCATAAAGCGATTCAAAAGCCACAAAACGTTCGGCTTTGGAAAATGAACCCGGTTCCTGCCAGCGGTCGCAACAGCACCATCCTGTCATCAATACGATGCCGTTTTCATCCATCAATTCCAGTAAATGATTGTCGAAGAATTTCCCTTCATCGCGTATCATATTCATACCCATATATTTGATGTATTCCACTACGGCTTCATTGGTTTTCCGGTCGTGACGCAGGAAAAGGTCTGAAGCGCAATACCCGCCGCCTTTGAGTAATACTGGCCTGTGGTTCACATAGATCTGTAACATGTTCGACAGGTGGATTTCGGTTATTGATTCAGCGTAATTGTTGGCAATCGGCGACACGTTTACCTCTTCGGTTATTTCACGGATACCGAAACGATGATGTAATCTGTCGCTCACAATTCCGTCTGTTATAAATTCATAATCAACGGTATAAAGCGGTTGATCCCCGGAGAGATACGGCCACCAGAGGCGTGGATTGACAAGATTAAATTCCGGAAAGTCGGCAGCCCGTAATGCAATCTCCTGATTATAAATATTTGCAGGGATATGCACGTTTTCTTTTGTTACCGAAGCGATGGTATTTCCGTCGGGATCTTTGACCGCTGCTGTTAATGTTCCATGCACTGCGGTTGTTGTAAAGTTGCTTACATCTACATAGAAATTCAGGCAGGCACCTTTGTGATCCACCTCTACTTTGGCTGCTACTGCCGGATTTGCCAGTCTGGCGCTTCCTGAAGTATGCAAAAAGACCTCTCCGGTGAGACCCGTCATGGCATCGGCAGGTTGCGGATTCCAGTCCACCCAATAGTAGGTCAGGTCTCTGTGGTAGACCGGCTTGGTAATCTTAACCTTTACATTATTTTTGCCTCGACCAATGGATACCAGGTCGGTAATATCTATATCATACGTACGCATCGTGCCGATAAACTGCGATTTATATACATCGAAATCCGTAACGCCCTGCAGGCTGCCAGCGCCTTCAGTGGTATAATCCGTAATTTCTGCGTCTGGATCCAACAGGGTAGGTCCGTTTTTAAGGTAATCTTCATCCTTGATGTTGATGTACCTGTTGGATATTTTTGTTCCGTTCACATAGATTTCGCCTGTATAGCTTATCCCCTTGAAGGTAAGCGTTATTCTTTTGCCGGCTTCTTTAGCGGGAATGGTAAAGTCGGTACTGTACCACCATTGATTATCAAAGTCCTGCGCAGGAATTTCGGACAGGTTGTCACTGAAATATTCGTTTATCTTTCCATCGTTATCAGGTTTGAAAAGATGATGATACACGCCGTTATCGACTAAATTGCCTAAAACGGTACCCGGAACTACTGCATTTAACCAATTGGTTGTAGGGTAATTGGCTTCTTTTACCGCCTCATCGGCGTCAGTAACGGCAATTGCGTTTAAGGCTGGTGTCACTGCCAAAACAGCCGGGGCTATCTTCCATGCTGTCAACTGTCGGGGAAAAGACCCTTCATTGGTTGTACAACCTGTACTCATTACGGCGACCAAAAGTCCGGTCAAGCCTATTGAAAAATTCTTTTTTAACATAGCTATGATTAAATTTAACACGGTAAAAATAGCGTTTTTTTGTGATTTCTTCACAAAGCATTGATTTTTTCTTCGCCAATATCAAATTATATCACTACTTTGGGTCTTTTATAAAAGCGAAATAGCTAAAAATAAGTATAACTCTTAAAAAACAGACACATGAAATCTCATTTTCTTCTGTTACTCTTACTTTCAATTTTAATTACAACAGGTTGTCGTCAACCGAAAAATCCGGTTACGGATACTGATTCGGATTTTGAAAACGTCGGAAATGAAATACCCGAAGTTCCGAAAATTATCATTCATTTATCTAAGGAATTGGATTCTGAAGAAGATTCATTTTTGATAAGCAACTTGGAATTATTGGGAAAGATATGGGGATTCTTAAAGTATCACCACCCGGAAGTCGGAAAAGGTAAATATGACTGGGATGATGAACTGTTGCAGTTTTTATCCGAATACCTGGATCAAAAGAACCTTATCAAGGAAAATTAGTCGTCATTGTGAATGAAAAGTCAATAAGTCTATCCGAATATACAGCAATGGCATTCAGGGCAGGAGATAATACGATAATTATTGGCAGCCAAACTGCATGTCGAAATTAAAGCAAATAGTTCTGATGAAAGGTTGGAGGGGTTAATTAATTACATAAAACAGAATGATTAAAAGGGGAAAAAAATGTTTTTTAGCGGTTGGTATCCATATCTTTTCGTATCTTTGCAGGTATAATCATTAAAATTTCACAGATATGAATCGAAAATCAAGCCTGAAAATTCCTGTTTACCTGCAAATACTGATTGGAATGTGTGCAGGGATTATAATGGGGCTAATTGCTGTGCATATGAACGGACATCAAGTAATTACCAATTGGGTGAAACCCTGGGGACAACTGTTTATCCGGTTACTTCAACTTGTGGCTATTCCTTTGGTATTCGTTTCGCTTGTCAAAGGAGTCATCGGGTTGACCGATATCAGCCGGTTTTCGAAGATGGGAGTGAAAACGATCTGTTTATACATGATTACCACAGTGATTGCCATTTTGTTGGGTGTCACGCTTGTTTCGGTGATTAAACCCGGACGTTTCTTTGACGCCGGACAACTTGTCGGATTGGAAGAATCTTTCAGTCAGACAGTGAGTATGGTCATGGAAGAACAGCGCGGGCAAGAGGGACCTCTCGGTTTCCTGAACGAGATGGTACCCGATAATATAGTAGCAGCGTTAAGCGACAACCGTAAGATGTTGCAGATCATATTTTTTGCTTTGATGTTCGGCGTGGCTGCATTAAGTGTCGGGAAAGAGAAAATAAAACCGGTATTGAACCTGTTTGATTCGCTGAATGCCATCATTCTGCAAATGATCCATTACGTCATCCGGACAGCTCCTTACGGTGTGATGGCGTTAATGGCGGGACTGGTCGTCGATACATCAGGCGATGTACGTTTATTCGGCGCCCTGGCTGTTTATGGAATAACAGTCGTAGCAGGGATGCTGATCCTTATCCTTGGTTTTTACCCTTTGTTAGCTAAACTGTTCACACACATCCCCGTCAAGCGTTTTTTGAAGGAGATGTATCCCGTTCAACTCCTTGGCTTCACAACCAGTTCGAGCGCTGCTACCTTGCCTGTTACAATGGATGTAGCTTCAAATAAACTCGGTATCAACAAAGAAACCTGTTCGTTTGTGTTGCCTGTCGGCGTGACCATCAACATGGATGGAACAAGTTGTTTCCAGGCGATTTCCGTTATTTTCATTGCACAGGTGCTTGGTTTGGATCTAACTTTGAGCCAGATACTTACCATTATTTTTATGACGACCGTTTCATCTATTGGCACCCCTGGTGTTCCGGGTGGCAGTTATGTGGTAATGACAATGGTACTGTCGTCGATCGGTATTCCTGCACAGGGTCTGGCGTTGATACTCGGCATTGACAGACCGTTAGATATGTTGCGCACCTCAGTCAATGTAACAGGCGACGTTGTGGTAGCCGCAATGGTCGAACCGAAAGAATTGAACATTCAATGAAGTGTATGCCCCATTCATAATTTCATGTAAATCAACGCCCAACCTGTCCGCCACCAGCAGCGCCCTCCTGTCCCTGGGCGCCCCCCCCAGGTTGTTCTTCGCTTTGAATCCCCCGTCTGGCTTTCTTTACCTGGGTATTCATTTTGCCAAAGCGGTAGGTTATGCTCAGGCGGGCGGTCCGGGCCCAGCTATAGCTTTCGGAATATGACTCATAACTGGGTTCTTTATCAATCGTACTTCTGAAATATCTTTTCTGGAGAAAAGGGTCAGAGACCGAAACGTTCACATCCATTTTATCATTTAATAACCTTTGTGTAAATCCAAGACTGGAGAACCAATAGCCGCTGGATGTACCTTGCAGCATAATCCCTCCCGACATTCCAAATGCGTTGGCAGAAATTGCGCCGCCTTTCCACATTTCAAGCCGGGCGCCCACATTCCCTCTGTACGAGAAGCCTTCGTTGCGACGTTTGAGGTTTTCATTTACATCTGATTCAAGCATGGCATACATACCATTCGCATTGAGATTAATACTGAATTTCCCTGTAGGGCGCCATGATGTATAAAAATTGGCGCTATATCTTTGATATCTTCCCATATTATTATAGGTGCTGTTTAGAATCCCGTTTGCATCGGTAAATGAATACCACTGGATGGAATTATTGGCAAATGAACCGTTCAGTTCGATATTAAAATTAAATTTAGGCGAAAACTGTCCGTAAGATGCAGAGAAAGAATGGGATATTTCAGCTATTAAATCAGGATTGCCATACGAAATACTAAGTGGGTTGGCATCGTTTACATAAGGATTCAATTGATATATTCCCGGCCGGAAGAGTCGTTGGGTATACGAAGTCCGGATGGTTTGTGTGGGTTTGAGCGCATACGTAAAATTGATGTAGGGAACAAAGTTAAGGAACGAATTATCAAATCTTCTACGTTCGGTTGTTTTCAATGTTCCGTCATTCCAGGTATATTCGGTGCGCATGCCCCCTTTGATGCTTATTTTCTTCAACTTTATCTGATAGCCGGCATAGATTCCCATGATGTACTGATTGTAATCCAGGTCGTTTGGACGGCTTGTGTCCAAAATCCAGTCATTCGTTAAAGAATCGCCTGTAAAACGGTCGGTCTCACTGAAATTACGGCGATACATCGCTTTGACTCCCGTTTCGAATTGGTGCATATCTGTCAGCGGGTCGAAATAGTCTAACTGGAAAGTGTGGTTTTGCCCTGAAGACCTGTTATCTGTTTTTAAGCGGTCACGCGTTGAGGAGAGTTCATATATTCTATCACTTACGTTTTGTGTATTGTCGGGAGTGTAATCAATTTTGTAGGAAGCAGTCAATGTTTTATCTTTTTTGAGAAAGCTGCGCTGGTAATCAATATTTCCGGACAGGTAGCCCCATTGGTTTTTATAATTGGTAAAGTTTTCCAGGCGGTTTATCAGGTTTTTCATTCCGTCGAGCGTTTCATTCCAGGAATACATGTTAACATTATAATTTCCCAGATAACCCCATGCCGAAGCGCTGATCAAATTTAATGAATCAATTTCATAACCTGCCTCGAACGTAATACTGCTTTGAGAGCCTTTGTATTTGGTAGTAGCTTCTGTATTAACATACAGATTCGGTATTTTATCCCTGTAGTCGTTTACATCCTCAAAGTTAATCCTGTTGGACGAACCTCCCGATTCGGGCTGTTTGTATTGATTGGAAAAAATACGTGTCGAAAAACTGAATTTATCAATATTGGCCGCTATATATGCCTGAGCTCCAAATCCGCCCCGCGAATCTGCATTTGCTCCGACACTGCCCGTATAACCATCGGTCGTTCTTCGGGCAGTTATGATATTGATAATTCCTCCCACGCCTTCCGCCTCATATTTGGACGAGGGATTTGTGATGACTTCGATATCCCTGATAGAGTTAGCCGGCATGCTTTTGATAACCTCTTTGAAATTATTTGACATCAGCGTAGAGCTTTTTCCGTTCACGAGCACCTTGTAGTTTGTTTGTCCGTTCAGTGTTACATTATCTTCGGAGTCGACTGACAGTAACGGTACTTTCCGGATGATTTCCTGCAGGGTACTCGTTTCGGCTTCGGGGTCGGCTTCGACACTGTAAACCAATTTGTCGGGATCGCTTTTGATTAAAGGCCTTTGCACGGTAATGCTGACTTCGCTCAGTTCGATTCCTTCCGGCATGAAGATATTACCCAGGTCTTTAACTTTCTCACCGGCTTCGATGGTTATCTTTTGGGTTGTCGCGTTATAACCGACAGCCGATAAGATTAGTTCGTAGGTTCCAGCTTCTTGCAACCGGAATGTAAATCTACCCCTGTCGTCGGCTGCCAAACGTGTAACTACTTGCGCTTTATCATCCTGCACCGTTAAGGTAGCAAAGGGGATATCTTCAGTTGTTCCTTCAATCAGGATACGTCCGGTCACCTGGATATTTCCCTGGTTTGCCTGTGCCTGCAGGATACAAATTCCCATTATCAGGCAGATTACTGTTCCAATTGCTTTTTTCATCATGAATCGTATTAACTATATTTGAACCTTCAAATGTAGAAATATTTTTAAATAACGGTTTTATTAACGTCCGTTTTAAACATTTATTAAGTTTTTTCCATTTCTTTCAACATCTCCTCCAGGAAAAGATAGTAGCAGCAATGTATAAGTTACCAGTTTGATTTTGAAGTTTGTTTTTTAGCATAATAATTCGTACTTTTAATGGTGATTTTTTTATTCGTTTTTCCTGATAATCCTCATTATATCTTTCAGTTCATCGGCAGTAATTTTTTCTTCTTTGGCAAAGAATGAGACCATTTCTTTGTACGAATTTTGAAAGTAATCACGAATGAAACCCGATATGAATTTCCGTTTGTAGTCGTATGCGTCGATTAAAGGGAAACATAAATTAGTCGTTCCGATACGACGCAGTTTAAGATACTGTTTTCGCTCCAGATTTTTAATAATAGAGGCAAATGTGGTATAAGGTACCCTTTCGTTTTTTAATTCATAATAATCACGAATTGTTCCTTCACCTTTTTGCCATACCAATTGCATGACTTCTTCTTCCTGATGAGTTAATTTTTCCATACTAAAAATACATATAATTACTAATTCGACGCAAACATACGAAACATTCGTATGTCATCAAGGGAAATATCCTTAAAAAATGTTGTTTTTCGATTTTCAGTCACTAAAAAACCATAATTAAATTGTCCTTGATATATAAAATATTGTTATCTTTGGCACGAATAGTTTTTGGAGAGCAGGTTTTGAATTGTTGGAAACATAAAATATTATACGCATGAAAGATGTTATGAATGTAAACAGAAGAGGATTTCTCAAAGAGTCGGCGTTAGGTGTCTTAGGAACAATGACAGCGCCGTTGATTATCACAGGTTGCACATCTACCGGTGGTGAAAAGTTGAAAGATGTGGTTGTCCCTGAATTATTGGATAAAGCGCCGGAAGGCAGACCTTTAAAAGCCGGGTTAGTAGGTTGTGGCGGACGAGGCACAGGCGCTGTCCTCGACTTTTTGAAAGCAGGCGACGGGCTTGAAGTCACGACTATTGGAGATGTGTTTGAAGACAGGGTAAAATCCTGTCATCAAACATTGAAAGAAAATGGCGTCATGATTCCCGATGATCATTGTCATTCCGGCTTCGATGCTTACAAGAAGGTGATTGATTCGGATATTGATATCGTATTACATTGTTCACCGCCGGTGTTTCGTCCCGAACAGTTTGAATATGCCATTGAAAAGGGCAGACATTGTTTCATTGAAAAACCCTGCGCCGTCGATCCGGTAGGAGCGCGCAAGGTCATAGCAATGGCAAGAAATGCAACGGCTAAAGGGCTTTCGGTGATTAGCGGAACGATCCGCCGTTCTCAAAAAAATTGTGTAGAGACATACCGCAGGGTCGCCGGAGGAGCTATCGGTGAGATCGTTTCGGCACATGTAACACGCATGGGATCAGCGTTGTGGTTTGTAAAACGCCGTCCGGAATGGAGTGATATGGAATATATGCTTCGCAACTGGGTGAATTTTTGCTGGACTTCGGGCGATTTGGTTGTCGAGCAGTTTATTCACGAAATTGATCAGATGAACTGGTTCCTGGGAGATATCACCCCTGTACGTGCCGAAGCTACCGGAGGGCGTCATCGCCGGAACACCGGCGACATGTTCGACTTCTTCAGTATAGAATATGTATATGAAAATGGCATGCGCACGCATTGTACATCCCGGCAGATGAATGGTTGCGATAATCTGAACAGGGTTTTAGTATATGGCACAAAGGGTTATACCAACTGCTTCGACACGATTTATAAATTAGATGGTTCGGAAGCCTGGAAATATCCGTATGAGGAGAATCAGTCTACATCTTTATTTCAAGCAGATGCCTATGTACAGGAACATATCCGGTTAGTGAGTGCGATTCGCAAAAACCAACAGGTGAATGATACGGAAATACATGCGCAGTCGGTTTTGATAGCCATGATGGGTCGTATGTCGGCCTATACCGGAAAATTTGTTAGCTGGGAGGAGGTGATGGCTTCGCCGATGAAATTAGGACCGGACTCGTACGAATTTGGCCCTGTTCCCGATGTGCCGGAAGAATATCCCGTGCCGGGCGCTCCGCTTGAATAAAAGTTCAAGGTTTAGTATTTCTTAATTCTTAATTGTATGCAACGAAGAAAATTTATTAAAAACACATTGTTAGCTACCGGCGCCCTATCGGTCGCTTCTCTGGACAGTTGGGCTTCCATTGCTCCGGATAGGCAAGCCGCTAACTCCGTATTAAAAAAATCAATTATGTGGGGGTCGGTCGGGATGGAAGGTACGATTCTTGAGAAGTGTAAAGCCATCAAAACTGCCGGATTTGAAGGTGTGGAACCGAATAGCCACATGGACCGCAACGAAATGCTGGAAGCCATGCAGGCAACCGGATTAGTAGCATCCAGTGTCTGTAATTCAAAACACTGGAATCTTCTGCTCTCCCATCCCGACAAAGAGATACGTCAACAGGGAATTGAGGCAATGATTGTTGCTATGGAAGATGCCAAGGCTTATGGAACAGATGCGGTATTGCTTGTTCCCGGCAGGGTGGACGAGAATGTCACCTATGATGAATGTTGGGAACGCGCAACAGCGTGTATCAGGGAACTGGCGCCCGCCGCTCAGGAATTGCAGGTGATGATTTGCCTCGAAAACGTGTGGAACAACTTCATCCTGAGTCCGATAGAAGCCCGCACATTTGTCGACCAGTTTAACAGTCCATACGTACGATTTTATTTCGACTGCGGCAATATTTTAGTGTACGGCTGGCCGGAACAATGGATTAAAATCCTTGGCGACCGTATCGGGCGTATCCACATCAAAGAATATAGCAAACAGATCGGAGACAAGCAGGGACGAAACGCCGGTTTCAATGTTCAACTGACCGAAGGAGATGTTCGCTGGAAAGAAGTGATGCAACAGATTCGCAACAGTTATCAGGGTGTATGGCTGACCACTGAACAGGGAAATTCGAAGACGCTTGAAGAGTTACAGGATTTGAACAGCCGGCTGGATAAAATCATGGCTATGTAAAAATGGGAAAACCGTAAAATCGCAAGAAAAAACATAAGAATTTGCGATTATAATCGCAAATTCTTATGTTTTTTCTATTATATCCAATTACGGTTTTCTTTTAGGTCTTACCATTTCGTTATAAAAACCTTCGGGTTGATGTTTAATGACAGCCATGCCCAATCCTGCCATCTGGAAGGATCGCCTCCTTTTACGGCTTTCATGGCGTCGTTTCCAAACATCGCAGAATAGCCGCCGGTTAGCGTTACATCTTTCATTACGTTCCAGGTCAATTGAAAATCCCATTCCGAACCTAAAGTCCGGCTTTGTTTTGCGTTAGCGACATATACATCCGTTGTCGTTTGAAAATGGTGATAATTCAATGCGAGCGTAACATTGGGTGATGCCCTGAATGAAACGCCTGCCTGATTGTCCCAAAGCCCCGGATTCAATCCGTTAATAAAAGAAGAAGCATAAAAATAATCCATTGTTCCGTAAAACTTGTGATTAGTTCCATACAAAGGATTGAATGCTTTATATTTATCTATGTCGTTTCCGTCATTACCACTCAAATAGTCGCTTGCCACGCTTATTTTCCATGCCGGATTTATTTGACAGGAAGCATTGATAGCGCCCATAAAAGCGGAAATATTTCTGTCGGCGGCTGTTTTTCCTGTTTGGAAATAGAAGGTTCCGTAGATTTGAAAATTATTGGGCTGGATGGAAACGTTTGTGCCCAAAGTCTGAAAGTTCTTTACTTCTGTTTTTTGTGGACTTCCGGTTTCCAAGCCGAGGTTCATCAACAGAAAAGAAATATGAAACAACCTGCTTTCGCTGTATTGATACCACAATGTTTGCATCATCTTGTACGGTTGTCCGCCAGGCGCATAATACGTTCCTCCGGATTGTTTTTCATTGTTTTGGTTAAACGCCAATGTTAAATGCAGTTTATTTTTAGGATTTTCA
>Ga0099364_10009847_pt1 | contig 13226 bp, 12 predicted proteins | sample TergutTh196P3_FD_73070 | JGI IMG/M metagenome (GOLD analysis project Ga0099364, IMG submission 73070) | Microcerotermes parvus P3 segment gut microbial communities from Pointe-Noire, Republic of the Congo - Th196 P3 | ecosystem: Host-associated > Arthropoda: Insects > Digestive system > Gut ...
CAGGAAACGCTGATAGACAACGACCGCGAGTTCAGAATAAGCCTCAAAGTGAAAATCACATACGATTTTGTGATGGAACTGTTGTCGCAAAGCGCAGATATGAAGGTTATAGCGCCGACACACTTGAGGGACAGACTGATAAAGATACATCGGGAGGCAATAAAAATGCTTGAAAGTTGAACGCAACAGATTTTTTTGCCAAAAAAACATTTTTTTTTGCTGGAATAAAATATTTTTGTACTTTTGTCGCCGTAAATTTTATGTTTCATTTTTTTTGATAGCGATATGGAAGCAGCAGTTAAGGAGCCAAAAATAACGGCTGAACAAAGTGAAGTTCTAACCTTTGAACAGATTAAGAAAAAGGTTGGCAACAGCGGGTGGGCTATAATAAAAGACCCCGTATTTAATGGATGTATCTTCCTCAAAGGGGAAATGCTATTCCACAGCAACAACGAAGACGAGGTTTTCGATAAGAGGCGAGTAATCAACGTAAACGATGTATTGATAAAGTACTGCGGCGAGCGTGACCCTAACATTGTATATCTATTATGACAAAGGAAACGTTTGATATAGAACAAAAGGCGATTATAGTACCGGTTAATGTTGAAGCAGACAATATTACAACCTTGTTGTACTTTATCGTAGATACAGGATCATACGAAACACTGTTTTGCGAAAAAGCAATAAGGATGATAGGATACACGCCCGTAGACAGCATAGAAGACGTGCATATACATACCGTAAGCGGTAGTAGCAAGGCATACAGATATGCCATAGACAAAATATCGGCATTAGATGTATGCAGACACAATTTCAAAGTAATATCACATCAGATGCCAAGCGGCTCGGGAGCACATGGGCTACTCGGATTAGACTTTTTTGAAAAGACTAAACTGACAATAGATTTCGATTTAGCCGAAATTATTGTTGAAAAAAAATGACTTCAACGGTTGGCGAGATGCAATTTTTTTTGATGAATGACGTACTATGGCAATCACCGCCTTTACCTTTGCGGCGTTAAATCAAATTAAAATTTTTAAAATATGTTATCAAAAGAGTATCAAGAAAATACAGTAGGAGTGTTCAGAGAAAAAAAATAAAAAAAAACTTGCATATCAAAAAAAATGTAGTACCTTTGCAGAATGAAAAATGTAGTAGATACATTTTGTTTTTCGAGCGACAAACGGCTTGAAATGATGATGTTCGATGGTTTGAGGGGCTGGGTAAGACTTGCTGGGCAAATTGTTGATAGTTGTAGGTATGGGCAGGAAACATGCGCATATTTGGGCGTTAGCCGTCACCCGCGAGAGCGCAGTACCACCCAGAACAAATTAAAGATTTAATAAAAAATGGATAAAGAAAAGTTAACAAAAATATTCAGTATTGTTACAGGAATTGTATTTTTGGTATCGGGTTTTAGCAAAATATTTAATACTACAGGTTTTGCAGACCTAATTGATTCATACGGCTTGGAATGGACAAGCGGTTTGTCGCCGGCAATAGTTGTTGTTGAAATAGTTGTTGGACTATTGTTGGTTTTGGGCGTACATTTGCGTCGTGTTTCAGTATTTGCTATTTTCTTGTTGACAACGTTCACAATTGCTTATGGATACGGACACTTTGCTCATGGCGTTGAAAACTGTGGATGTTTCGGGAGTGTAGACAAAATAAAGATGCCTTTCTGGGTTGTATTTGTACGAAATGCCTTTCTCATATATTTTATGGTCGAAACTTTCAGAAAAACAATCATTGAGCCTGTCTCTGTAAAATGGAAGCCGATAGTGGTTTGTTTAACAACTTTTTTTGCTGCCTTCATTGCCGGGTTTACCTATCATCCGCGTCCGAAATCTTTTGCATCTACGGAACATGTGATGATTAACAAATCAATATCTGATTTTCCCGAACTGTTGAATGAATTTTTTTCTTCTGATTCCTCTTATTTAGTTTACGTTTTTTCTTATTCTTGTCCACATTGTTGGAATTCAATAGAAAATCTTAAACAATATGAAAATTTGCCGATAATAGACAGATTAGTAGGAATTACGCCGGAAGACACCACCAACAGCGCTTTATTTCGCAAATACTTCAACCCTCAATTCTCAATTCGCGAATTGCCAACAACCATCGTAGAATCTTTGGTAGCAGGCTATCCTACGTCGTTTTATATCAAAAACGATTCTGTTAGGCATATCATTGAGGGAGAATTACCTCATTCGTATTTTTTCCAAAAAAACATTGAATATCTTGAAATTAAATAACAATTAAATTTTTATCATTATGCAAAAAGTAATTTTTTATTTGGGACTGTTGTTTATCCTGTTTAGTTTCATTTTCGCAGGCATTGCGGCATGTGATGATGGTTCCTGTGCTGGTGGCGATATTCCATGTCCTTGTAATGGAGGTTGTTGTCCTGAAGGAAAACGTACTATAGGACATAATAACGGAAAATGTTATGCTTCCTTTGATGAATGCCTTGATGATCCTGAATCTGGAGAGTGTTCTTGGTGTAATCACGCCGACTGCCCGGATAATGACCCCACTACTGGTGGTACCATTAGTGGCGGTAGTAGTGGCGGTAGCGGTGGTGGCAATAGTGGACCACCAAGAACTTGTCCTACTGGACAGTGTTTGGCTTATGTAAACGGATATGTATGTTGTCCGAGTACTCATCCATGGTATTGTCATACATGCGATCCATGTGTTTCGGGACAGATACCAAGTGGAAGCAGAAAATGTTTTAAAACAGAAGAAGAAATTACAAAACCTAATTACTGTAGACGTCATTATGTTAAATGTTCTTATTTCTTTTAGTCGTAAATGTGGCTGTTGGCGATGCGCTTGGCGACAACAAATAGAAAGACATGATGATATTGAGAGACTTGCGGAGAGGGTTTTCAGTTTTCAGTTTTCAAAATTATTTTGAAATTCGTAAAAAGTGAAAAAATATTTAAAAAAAATTTGTTGGAAAAGAAAAAAGTAGTAATTTTGCGGCATGAATTGTCAACAAAACATAGCGATAAAATGTCCCTGCACGTATTATTGCAGCAGACGCGGAAAATGCTGCGAATGTGTTGCCTATCACTTGCGGATGGAGCAATTTCCGGCATGTTTTTTCAGCAAGGCAGCCGAAGCAAGATACGACCGCAGTTTTGAGGCGCTGAAGATGGATAGAAAATAATTTTTGTTTTTTCAAAAAAAATGTGTTACTTTGCGGCGGTAAATTTAGTTGAACGTATTCAATGCCTGATACAGTAGAATTTCGTACCAATAATTGGAATAAGGAGGACAAGGAGCTCGACCGTTCTTTGCGTCCGGCGGGTTTTGTAGAATTTAGCGGACAGCCGAATGTGGTCGACAATCTTCGCGTGTTTGTTCAGGCAGCCCGAATGAGAGGCGAGGCGCTCGACCACGTATTATTGCATGGTCCGCCGGGATTAGGCAAAACGACACTGGCAAATATAATCGCAAATGAATTGGGCGTTAATCTGAAACTTTCATCGGGACCTGTTCTCGACAAGCCCGGCGACTTGGCGGGCATACTCACCAATCTAGAAAAAAAAGACGTCCTGTTCATCGACGAAATACACCGTCTAAGTCCGATTGTGGAAGAATATCTTTACTCGGCAATGGAAGATTATACCATCGATATACTGATAGACAAGGGACCCAGCGCCCGTTCTATTCAGCTGACTCTTAATCCATTTACGCTTGTTGGCGCTACTACCCGTTCGGGCTTACTTACTGCTCCTTTGCGGGCGCGATTCGGCATCACCTGCCACCTGCAATATTACAATAGCGACGTATTAACGCAAATTGTAACGCGCGCCGCCCGCATACTTAATGCTCCGATATCTCCGGAAGCGGCAACAGAAATAGCCTCTCGCAGTCGCGGCACCCCACGTATTGCCAATGCTCTGCTGCGTCGCGTGCGCGATTTTGCCCAAGTAAAAGGCGACGGAAACATAGACCTCGAAATAACCCGCTTCGCATTAGAAGCCCTGAACATAGACCAACACGGATTAGACGAAATGGACAACCGAATTTTGCGAACAATAATTGAAAAGTTTCGCGGCGGTCCAGTAGGACTGACTACTATTGCAACAGCCGTAAGCGAAGACCCCGGAACAATAGAAGAAGTATACGAGCCGTTCTTAATCAAGGAAGGCTACCTGAAACGCACGCCACGCGGACGCGAAGCAACACCAATAGCATTTGCGAACCTTGGAATAAACAGGAAAACGGATTTGTTCAATACATAATATAAATTTTATACAATTTAGCCCATTTCAATGTAAATTTTATATTTCCGTATTTTATTTAAAAATTTTCCAAAAAAAATATAAAAATAGTTTCCGCTATTGTCCGACCTTTGCAGTTGAAATTTTTTAATATTTAATACATATATAATAATATGAACACATTAAGATTTGGGCTTCTACAAGAGGCTCTCGGACGCAAAGCAGTTCCGGTAAGCAGTGAAACTCGTCCTGCCGACGAGTTCGCAAAATATGTATTCAACCGCGAAAAGATGCAGCGATATCTTTCGAAATATACATATACGACCCTTACCGATTCGATTGACAAAGGATTGCCATTAGGAAGGGCAATTGCCGACGGAGTGGCAACAGGCATGAAACAATGGGCAATGGCTATGGGCGCAACCCACTATACCCACTGGTTTCAGCCGCTTACAGGCGGCACGGCAGAAAAACACGATGCCTTTATAGAATTTAGCGCCGGCGGAGGAGTAATAGAATCGTTTTCCGGCAAATTGCTCGTACAGCAAGAACCCGATGCTTCGTCATTCCCCAGCGGCGGTCTGCGTAATACATTCGAAGCGCGCGGATACTCGGCGTGGGACCCGTCGTCGCCGGCATTTATTATGGGCGACACGCTTTGTATTCCCACCGTTTTTATCGCTTACACGGGCGAAGCATTAGACTATAAAACGCCGTTACTGCGCTCTGTAAATGCGCTGAACAAGGCGGCTACAGCAGTTTGCAAATACTTCGACGAAAATGTAACAAAAGTTATTTCGTATCTCGGCTGGGAACAGGAATATTTTCTTGTAGACGAGGCGCTCTGGGCTGCGCGCCACGACCTTGTGATGACCGGACGCACGCTGATGGGACACGAAAGCGCAAGAAATCAGCAACTCGAAGACCATTACTTCGGCGCTATTCCGTCGCGTGTCCTTGCTTTTATGACCGACCTCGAAAACGAGGCGCTAAAACTCGGTATCCCTTACAAAACACGGCACAACGAGGTGGCGCCCAATCAGTTCGAGGTAGCTCCAATATATGAGGAAATAAACCTCGCCAACGACCACAATCTGCTGTTGATGTCAATAATGAAAAAGGTTGCGCGCCGTCATAATTTTAGGGCGCTGTTGCACGAAAAACCGTTCAAAGGCGTAAACGGCTCGGGTAAGCACAACAATTGGAGCATGGGCACCAATACGGGCGTAAACCTGTTTTCGCCGGGCAAAAGCGAGAACGAAAACCTGCAATTCATAACATTCCTTGTAAATACAATGGCAGCGGTTCACAAACACAACGGGCTACTGAAAGCATCTATCAGTTCGGCTAACAACGCCCACCGTTTGGGAGCTAACGAGGCTCCGCCCGCAATCGTTTCTATCTTCCTTGGAAAACAGATAAGCGAAGTGTTGAAAAAATTGGAAAACGCCAATACCGACGACGTTATTCATTTCGACGACCAAACAGCGCTAAAACTCGGCGTGGCGCATATACCGGAAGTTCTGCTTGACAACACCGACCGTAACCGCACATCGCCATTCGCCTTTACGGGCAACCGTTTTGAGTTTCGTGCAGTTGGTTCTTCGGCAAACTGCGCCGAATCGATGCTCACGCTCAATACAGCCGTTGCAGCTCAATTAGCACAGTTCAAATTAGAGGTTGATGCCCTCATAGACGACGGAATGCCAAAAGACAAAGCGATAATTACCGTCATCAAGAGCCTGATTATCAAGTGTAAACCCATACATTTTGACGGAAACGGCTACAGCGACGAATGGAAAGCAGAAGCAAAAAAACGCGGACTTGACTGCGAAACAAGCGTACCGCTGATTTTCGACAATTATCTGAAACCGGAAAACCTTCGCATATTTGAAAATTGCGAAGTGTTGAGCCATGCCGAAATGGAATCGCGCTGCGAAGTAAAATGGGAAACATACACTAAAAAAATTCAGATTGAATCGCGCGTGTTGGGCGATTTGGCGATGAACCATATTATCTCGGTCGCTTCAAAATACCAATCAGTACTTTTGGATAACGTATACAAAATAAATAATCTTTTTCCAAAAGACGAAGCGGAAACAATGAATCGTCAGAACAAGCGTATCATCAAGGAAATAAGCGTTCACATCGACTTTATCATAGAAAAGACCACCGAGATGATTGAGGCTCGCAAAAAAGCGAACGTCATTGAATCGGAACGCGAAAAAGCGCTCGCCTACCACGACACGATTGTGCCGCTGACCGAAGATATTCGTTACCATATCGACAAATTGGAACTGATTGTAGACGACGTAATGTGGACGTTACCGAAATATCGGGAGCTGTTGTTTGTACGGTAAAAAGCGTATTAAGTTACTGAACAAAAAAAATGCAATTTTTTGCATTTTTTTTTATTTTTTTTGTTTGTATTAAAAAAAGTTGTATCTTTGCGCCCGAAAATTTTAGGGAATGTTACGCACTAAAACGAGCGATTGAATGGCTTCCACATTCGGTTGTTCCATGTAGTAATCATCTTAATTGTAATAATAAGTTAGAAAATGGCAAAAGAAGTTGCTGCATTAATCAAATTGCAGATAAAGGGCGGGGCTGCAAATCCATCGCCACCTGTGGGACCTGCTTTAGGTTCCAAGGGAGTGAATATTATGGATTTTTGCAAACAGTTCAACGCCCGAACGCAATCGATGGCGGGTAAAGTGATACCGGTAGTTATTTCGGTTTATGCCGATAAATCTTTCGATTTCATCACCAAAACGCCTCCGGTAGCCGTTCAGCTCAAAGAAGCCGCAAAAGTTGACAAGGGTTCCAAAGAGCCCAACCGAAAAAAAGTAGGTTCGGGCGTTACGTGGGAAACCGTTGAAGCGATTGCCAAAGACAAGATGCAAGATTTGAATGCATTTACGTTGGAAAAGGCTATGAGTATGGTCGCCGGAACCGCCAGAAGTATGGGAGTAGCCATAGCAGGCGATGCTCCTTTCACCAAATAATTTAAGTTGACAGAAAATGGCAAGACTTACAAAGAACAGGAAGTTGATTTTGGAAAAAATTGACACTGCAAAGACATACACATTGTCTGATGCTGCCGCGTTAATGAAAGACATCTCTTTAACGAAGTTCGATGCATCTGTGGATATTGATGTCCGTTTGGGCGTTGACCCGCGTAAAGCGAATCAGATGGTTCGTGGCGTGGTTTCCTTACCTCACGGCACCGGTAAGGAAGTCCGCGTATTGGCGCTTTGCACTCCCGACAAGGAAGACGAGGCGACAGCCGCCGGAGCCGACCACGTTGGATTAGATGAGTTCATCGAAAAAATCAAAGGCGGATGGACAGATGTAGATGTTATTATCACTATGCCTTCTGTGATGGGAAAAATCGGAGCGCTTGGACGTATACTCGGACCACGCGGACTGATGCCCAATCCTAAAAGCGGAACCGTTACGATGGACGTCGGCAAGGCAGTATCGGAAGTGAAGCAGGGGAAAATTGATTTCAGGGTCGACAAGACCGGTATCGTGCATACGTCGATTGGAAAAGTATCTTTTCCGCCCGAAAAGATTATAGACAACGCTAAGGAATTTCTTAGCACTATCAATAAACTTAAACCGGCAGCGGCAAAAGGAACATACGTTAAGAGTATATATCTTTCGACCACTATGAGCCCCGGCTTGAAAGTGGAACCTAAATCGTTTGATGATTAAACTGTTAAAACCTAAAACCATAAGAAAATAATCATGCGTAAAGAAATAAAAGGACAGATTATAGACAAATTAGTAGAAGAGATTAACAGTTATCCTCACCTCTACATCACAGACGTATCAGGTCTGAACGCTGCAGATACCGGCGCGTTACGCCGTTTGTGCTTCGACAAGGAAATCAAATTGGTAGTTACAAAGAATACCCTTTTGAAGAAAGCCTTAGAACGCGCAAGCGGTAATTACGAAGAACTCTATGAGGTGTTGAAATCGCCGAGTGCAGTGATGTTCTCTGCCGATGGCTCAACACCCGCCAAACTTATCAAGGAATTTCGCAAGAAGAACAAAAAGCTTGAACGTCCCGAACTCAAAGCCGCATACGTGGAAGAATCGGTGTACGTTGGCGCGCAAATGCTTGATACGTTGGTCGCTATCAAAACGAAAAACGAACTTATAGGCGATATGCTTGCATTATTGCAATCGCCCGCACGGAACGTTATTTCGGCGCTACAGTCAGGTGGACAAACCATCGCTGGATTAGTGAAAACATTATCAGAAAAAGAGTAAATAATTTAAAAAAATTTGATTTAAAATGGCAGATATTAAAGCGTTAGCAGAACAATTAGTAAATTTGACCGTAAAAGAAGTAAACGAGTTGGCAAAAGTACTCAAAGAAGAGTATGGCATTGAGCCTGCCGCCGCCGCAGTAGCCGTAGCAGCTCCCGCAGCAAGCGACGATGCTCCCGCAGCAGCCGAAAAAACCACATTCGACGTTATACTGAAACACCCCGGACAAGCAAAATTGGGAGTGGTTAAGTTGGTGAAAGAACTCACCGGTCTCGGTCTGAAAGAATCCAAAGAAGTAGTAGACGCTGCTCCAAAGGCTATCAAGGAAGGTTGCTCGAAAGAAGAAGCTGATTCGATTTTTGAGCAATTGAAGGAAGCAGGCGCCGATGTTGAAATAAAATAAAAACAACATACAGGCACAAATGGATAGCAAATATTTAGGAAACCTTATTGGTTCAAAATAAGGTTTCCTGAATTTTATTTATTGGATATCCATAAAATAATATAGATTTTGTTTATACGTGATATGTACGCGCCGCTGTTAGCGGTTTTTATGATTTTTTCGCTGTTTGCCGCTCAATCTCTCGCAGTGGATTTTTCGTCGTTGTCCGATACAATAAAATCATATGGTATTGACGAAGTGGTTGTTTCGGCAAGCAGACACAGGTTCAATGCTACGTCGACAGTGCCTGTGCAAATGTTGTCGGGGCGCGACCTTGAAAAGATCAACAGCCTTTCGGTTGCCGACGCCATACGCTATTTTTCGGGTGTACAATTGAAGGACTATGGCGGCGTTGGCGGCATCAAAACCATAAACGTGCGAAGCCTCGGCAGCTCCAATACTGCCGTTTTTTACGATGGTATGAGCATCTCAAACGCTCAAAACGGACAAATTGACCTTGGAAAATATTCATTGGACAATATCGAAGCGATAGAACTCTATAACGGACAACAATCGTCCATATTTCAACCCGCGCGCGGTTTTTTTGCTTCCAATACGCTGTTTTTGCGAACCAAAATACCACTTTTCGACGATGATAAAAACTTCAATACAAAAGTAGCCTTCAAAACAGGTTCGTTTGGGTTGGTTAATCCGTCTTTTATACATCAGCAAAAACTTACGCAAAAATTTTCGCTGACGGCAAGTACAGAGTGGTTAACGGCGCATGGACGCTACAAATACCGTTATCGCAAGGACGGCGGATACGATACAACAGCTATTCGTCAAAATGGCGATATCACGGCTTTACGCGCCGAACTGACGCTGCACTCACAAATGAAAAACAACGGGCAGGCATCAATTAAAGCCTATATCTATGATTCGGAGCGAGGACTTCCCGGAGCAATTGTAGCCAACCGATTCGAACATGTACAGAGGCAATGGGATAGAAATTTTTTTGTTCACGGCTCGATGAACCGTTCGTTTTTTAAAAAACTCGACATGCTGGCAAACGCAAAGTTCAGCCGCGACTATAACCGATACGTCGACCCCGAATATATTACGATTGATGGCAAATTGGACAACAAATACTACCAAAACGAATGGTATGTTTCAATAGTAAACCAATACTCAATAATAAACAATCAATCAAAAGTCGAAAATCAAAAATCAAAAATCGAACGTTGGGATGTATCGCTTGCAACCGATTTTTCGCTCAATACATTGGATGCTAATTTGTATCTTTTTGCTTTTCCCTCTCGATATTCATACCTGGCAGCGCTATCTAACCATATTAAATGGGAACGCTTGGATGTTCAGGCGAGTTTGCTTGGCGGTTATATTGACGAAAAGGTCGCAAGCAGGCAAGACGTCGACAGCCGCACGTTGTTTTGTCCAGTGTTTTCGGCATCGGTACAACCGTTTTCAGCACGAGCATTTCGCGTTAGAGCGTTTTACAAGGAAGCTTTCCGTATGCCCACCTTCAACGAATTATACTACACGTTTACGGGCTCCAGTTCGCTGCGCCCCGAATATACAACGCAGTACAATCTGGGGGTCACTCGCCTTTTAGACTGGCAGACCGGATTTTTGCGTTCGGCGTCGATACAAGCTGACGTTTACTACAATCGTGTGAAAGACAAAATAGTAGCAATACCGTCGTCAAATCTTTTCCGCTGGACGATGATGAACCTTGAGGAAGTGGAAATAATGGGATTAGAAGTAAATACAAATGCAGGGATGCGACTTCCTGTAGACATTTTATTAGATTTGGGCACAGGTTATACTTTTCAGAAAGCCGTCGATATTACTTCCGAAGGCTCAACATACAGACATCAGATACCCTACACGCCACTTCACAGCGGAGCTCTTGTGGCTTCTGCGCGTTGGCAACAACTTCAACTAAATTACAGTTTTATTTATACCGGCGAACGTTACAGCCAAAAGGCAAATATACCCGTTAATTACGTACAACCATGGTACACGCATGATTTGGCAATTACTTGGGATGTAGAGATTGTTAAGCTACCTGTACGATTGGCGGCAGAAATCAACAACATTCTCAATCAGTATTACGATGTTGTACTCAATTTTCCCATGCCGGGCAGGAATTATCGTGTTAGTGTCAAATTATCAATTTTCTAACTGATTTTTTTTCTATTCCTCGTATAGTTCCTGCATTAAGTGCCTGTATGACGAAAATATTTTAGATTTGGAGAGAAATCCGATATATTTTCCGTATTCTACAACCGGTAAGTTCCATGCGCCTGTTTTTTCAAATTTTTTCATTACCGATTCCATCTGTTCGTTAACTTCGATTAGAACAGGGGCAGGGGTAATAAGTTCACAAACTCGAACGGCGCTGTAACCGTCAGGCTGAAAGATGATGTTGCGAACATTGTCTAATAATATTACGCCGAGAAACTTGCCATTGCTGTCGACTACCGGAAAAATATTGCGTTTTGATTCGGATATTATTTTTACCAGGTCGCCTAATGTTTGTTCGGGTTTTACGGTAGCAAAATCGGTTTCAATCAATTTGTTTGTTTTTAGCAATGTTAGCACAGCCTTATCTTTATCGTGAGTAATAAGTTCGCCTCTTTTTGCAAGTCTGCTTGTGTATATTGAGTGTGGCGTTGCATATCGCGACACGACAAAAGAAAACGCTGCCGTCAGGCTCAACGGCAGTATCAGCCCGTGTCCATCAGTTATTTCGGAAATAAGAAAAATTGCTGTCAGAGGTGCGTGCATTACTCCCGACATCACGCCTGCCATTCCTGCTAATACAAAGTTTTTATCGCTGACCGATATGAACGGTATCATATTCAGTATGTTTGCTAAAATGAATCCCGACACTCCTCCCATAAAAAGCGTAGGCGCAAAAATGCCGCCTACCCCCCCGCTGCCTGTCGTTACTGCCATGGCTATAACCTTCAGCGCCAAAACAAGAAACAGAAAAACTAACAGCCAGTACTGGTTTTCCTTAAGCCCGTAAAATATGCTGCCATTAGCAAGGTCTGCCGAGTTGCCGCTAAGAATTAATCTTAACGCTTCGTAGCCTTCACCAAACAAAGGCGGACAAAGAAAAATCAATATTCCCAAAATGATACCGCCAATAATCAATCGTTGGAAAACAAATATTTTTTTTCCGATAATATCTTCGCGCACAAATCGTTTCTTTGCTTTATCCCATTGGAAGTATATTTTGCCTGTATGTTGCATGAACGCTTCAATTTTTTTAGTGCCTTTTGTGAAATATATTGAAATAAAACCGGTAAACAATCCCAAAACGATATAGTATGGCAGGGTGCCCAAAACTAAGGGGTCCATCACTGCAAAATAGAATACTGCACCTTCTCCCATAAGCATATAGGAAACTGCTGTTCCTGAGACAGCAGAAATTAGCAATGGAATGATTGAGCCGGTAGTAAGATTTAGCATCAGCACTTCCAAACAAAATACTACTGCGGCAACAGGCGCGGAAAAAATGCCTCCGATAGCGCCGGCGGCGCCGCATCCAAGCAACAGAGTTGTTGTTTTGTAATTTAGATTGAACAACCGCCCAATGTTTGAGCCTATTGCAGAACCGGTAGTAACTACAGGCGATTCCAGCCCTACAGAGCCGCCAAAACCAACAGTAAAAGTAGACCCTATCATCGAAGACCACATCATTTTGGGACTTAAGCGGCTGTTTCTTTTCGAAATGGAATGGAGTACATGAGAAATACCATGTACAATATCTTCCTTTACAAAATATTTAACATACATAACCGTAATTAGAATCCCTATGAGAGGTAGCGCAAAATAAAGCAAATTTACCGAACTGATGTTCAATATTTGCGTCAGCAGTCGAAAAGTAAAGTGTACGGTACTTTTCAGGATAACCGCAGCAAGCCCGGTAATTATACCTATCACGAAACTCAACAAAATAACCAGTCGCTGAAGGGGGATGTTTTCAGTGAGCCATCGAATTTTCGATTTTTGATTTTTGATTTTTGAAAAAATATTAAACATTAACAAAAATATCCATCGGGAGCTGTGATATACAATATTTTAGCAGTCTCGTCAATGCTGGTCACCAATTCGGGATACATGGAAATTAAGGTTTCCTTTTGCCCGTCTATAACCTGCATTACGATGTTACCCTTGTAGTCTTCCATTTTCCTTATTACACCAAAATTTCCATAGTTGGAATCTATTACCGTATGTCCAATCCATTTCTCTAACTCTGTTTGCTTTTCTGCATTGCAAGGAGCAATAACCGTATAGGC
>Ga0099364_10009848_pt1 | contig 13224 bp, 7 predicted proteins | sample TergutTh196P3_FD_73070 | JGI IMG/M metagenome (GOLD analysis project Ga0099364, IMG submission 73070) | Microcerotermes parvus P3 segment gut microbial communities from Pointe-Noire, Republic of the Congo - Th196 P3 | ecosystem: Host-associated > Arthropoda: Insects > Digestive system > Gut ...
ACAAAAGGGTGGTGAAAAAAACAAAAAAAGCAACCCCCTTTTGCCGCTTGGGGGAAAAAACCCTTTCTTCCCCGATCCCCGTGGGGAAATCCCTTTTTCCCCCCCCCCCCCCAGTTTACCTAGTCTCTCCATACTAACGTGCGGAGAGGACGTTCTATGGCGTAACCTCTATCCTCTGGCACTGGGCATGATGGCGTTGCCCTTTTGGTGCCTTCTTGTGGCTGTCTTTGGTTTCATTGTTTGGATTCCGATGACGAAGTATCACCTCCTCGTGGCATTTGCGCTCACGTTGGGAACGATGGCGTGGGGCTGTCAGTGGGACAGGAAGAAGAGCATCAAGCAAGGACTTATCTTTACGGCAATGACGCTGCTGTGTGCGGGCTATACGTCCCTGTTTTTCGAGGACGGCGGTTGGTCAGATGGTCTTGGCTACCACAAACCTCCGGTGATTGAAATGAAGAACGGCTGGAATCCTATATGGGAATACAATTCTGTACGGGATCAAGGACATGAGGATCCGAACGATTTCTCTGTGGATAGGTTTTGGCCTAGGTCAAAGCATTTCCCAAAAGCGGACTGGTACATCAATGCCGTGTTCTATGCCTTTTCAGGTAATCTGGATTTGGGACATCTGACGCGGCTGTTTTATATGTTCGTGTCCTTCATCGTCATGTTTGCTGCTATTGCGTCGCTCTTCCGCTTGCCGGTCTATCAGTCTTTGCTATTGTCCTTTGTTGCTGTTTTGAATCCTTATTCAATTCTGTTTTGTTTTTTGGGTGTTCTTGACGGTGCATTGGGTTCTTGTCTTGCCATCTTATTTTTTGCATTCGCCGCCTACCTCAAGAGTAAGGATAAACGTTTTTTGTCCTTTGTTGTTGCAAGCATTGTGATTGCCACGAACCTTAAATTTACCGGCGTGGTTTATGTTGCTGTTTTTCTGGTTTGCATGTTAATTCCCTTTGCATACTTTGCGAGAACTTTGCGTACTTTGCGGTTAAAAAACAAAAAAAATAAGCGCAAGGGACGCAAGGAATTTGACCGAACGCTTGCTGGTTCGCTGGTGCTTGCAACGGTCTTGGCATTGATGGTTGGGATCAATCCCTATCTGCACCATCTTTACCACCATTATACCCCCTTTTACCCGCTCCATACTGTCAGAAAAATTGACGAGCCGGATAGAGTGGACATGCGAATATGGGTAGAATGTAACGTGGGAGATGCCCATAAGTTGCAACAATTTTTCTTTTACTACTTCAATACAAGCGACTTCCACCGGACAGATCCGCCCGATTGGGAAGGGAAACCATCTGGCGTTCACACCATAACGGTCAATGAGATTCCCTTTGGTCGTTACGACACTGTCAATGGAGACATCCCGAATAGATCTGATCATTTCGGCAGTTTGTTCATGGTGGCGATGTGGTTTTCTCTTCTGATGATGCCGCTGGTTCGCCGTAAAGAACACTGGTTTTTTCTCCTTGCCGTTGGGGCGAGTATCTGGGTACAGCCTCATCTATGGCTGGGACGTTATATTCCGCACCTTTGGCTGATTCCTGTCCTTGTTTCGTGTTCTCTCTTGTCTCAATTCAATGAAATGCCGAAATACAGGCGGCGGTTCATGATTATTGTCGGCGCAGTGCTGATCTGTATGTTTGTGAGTGCCAAGCCGTTTTTTTTCCACATAAAACCCGGAGTAAAAGAAAGGGGAAACGGAATTATCGCCTATTTTATGCAGAAGCATCCCGAGGCACTGTTGTTGGAAAGGGTAAGTCTTCCAGCACTTACATATAGCACTCACACCTATATTTTGGACTTGCTCCCAAACACTTCGTTTGAACAAGCGGACAGAATGGATGACAATGCTGCCGATCCTGAGCCCGCGGCACTGTCAGATTTCGAAGCATTTATGAGAAAAGGGTTGTCCCAAGAATTCGATGAACCCATGATGCGGCAATTAGGATTGTTTTTGCAGGTATGCCCCGTCTATCTTGTTGCGAACAATCAGAGCGAACTCGAGCGATTGTCCCGCATTGAAGAACCCTCATGCACAAAAATGACCCAAGCAATCCTGTACCTGCGCTGGCAACAGTTTAAGCGGACGTGGGGGGGACGTTAGTAACACAAAGTTCTCGCCAAGAACGCAAAGGACCCTTTCATGCCGTTGACAGTTGTTCTCTATCAAACATTGATTCTACACACTCTCTATCAAGCGTCCGTCTTGTAATGTTATTCTGCGCTGCGTCCTTGCTGCCAGGGTGTGATCATGAGTCACCAGAATCAGCATCGACTCTTTGGCAAGTTCCAGTAAGAGGTCGCCGATGTGTCCGGCGTTGTCCCGATCCAAGTTGCCTGTCGGTTCGTCCGCTAAAATCAGTGCGGGGCGATTGACCAACGCTCTTGCGATGGCAACCCGCTGCCGTTCGCCGCCGGAGAGTTCCGATGGACGATGATCGAGCCGGTCGGACAAACCGACGCGTCCCAATAGTTCCGTCCCCCATGTCCGCTGCTGGGCAGTGATTTTTCCTTCCGCCAAAAATGGAATCAATACATTCTCCAAGGCACTGCACTGCGGCAGGAGATGATGCTCCTGAAAGATGAAGCCGATGTTGCGCCGCCGGAAAACCGGTAAGTCCCGTTCGGAAAACGAGGCAATGTCAGTGTCATTCAGAAGGACGGAACCGGACGTTGCCGGCTCTAATGTGCCGAGAATACTCAAAAGCGAACTTTTGCCTGACCCGCTGGGTCCCGATATAGACAAACTTTCACCGGACTTCAATTCAAATGAACAAGCCCGAAGGACTTCCAAGACTCCATCACGGAGAGGATAAATCTTACAAAGACTGGAAACGGTAAGGGACACGGTTTTTTCCCCCTGGGAGCAAGGTTATCGAATTTCGGAACGACGTACCTTGAGCATATCCGAATGGTGAGAAAATTCAATACTTGGAATGTTATGGGAGAGGAAACAGGAAACTGTACTCTGTGACACTTGCGCAACCTTTGCGTCTTTGCGGTTAAAAAAGAGGATGTTAACCGCAAAGATGCAGAGGAATGTACAAGGGATGTGTAGTTTACGGTATAATGTTGCCGGAGGCTTTCAATGATTCTTTACCTCGGCGACAATACGATTCACGGAGCGGCGGCGTATCTCTGCGGCGTGATGAAGTACCACGATATTCCGTTTGACCGGGTCGATAGCGGTACGACTCCGCAAACGGTTACCGGCTATGATGCTTACATCTTGAGCGATTACCCGGCGGCAGGTTTTAAGCCGGGACAAATGGAAGAAATCCGCGATGCTGTTAAAGGGGGGAGCGGACTCGCCATGTTCGGCGGCTGGGAAAGTTTTTATGGGCGGCTCGGCGAATACCATCGTTCGCCGCTTGCCGAAGTGTTCCCTATCCTGATGCAAGACCAAGATGACCGCCGTAATTTTTCGCAACCGGTTATGGTGCAATGCCGGCAAGCAGCGCATCCAGTGTTGAAAGGATTGCCCTGGCACACGCCGCCCTTTATCGGAGGCTTCAATCAGTTCACGCCAAAGCCGGGAACAAAAATCTTATTGGAAGCGGTTCACTTCCGGGCTTTTCTTGACCCTATCGGACTGCCATTTTTTGAAGAGGAGGAACGTTTTCCGTTACTTGTCGTCGGCAAGTATGGCAAGGGGAACGTTGCCGCACTTGCGACGGATGTTGCTCCCCATTGGGTCGGCGGCTGGGTGGATTGGGGGGAAGAGCGTGTTACCCAAAAGACCATCGGCAACGAATTTATTGAAGCCGGTGCCGATTACGTGAAGTTTTTCGCCCAACTCGTGCAGTGGTGCCGGGCGGCGGAGAAAAGGTAGTGCATCGTTTCTTAAACGGCATAAGATTATCTGCACCTCGTATTGGGAACCTCTAAAAATCAATTTTTACATTTTGACCTATCTCGAAACGCACCCAATCTGTCCTTTGCGTCCCTTGCGTAACCCATTGCGTACTTTGCGGTTAAATCTGAACTATTTTAACCGCAAGGGGCGCAAGGATTATGCAAAGGACGCAAGGAATCTATTTTTAGAAGGTTCCCTAAAAAGAGAATTTAACCGCAAGGCTTTGGCAGCGACTACATAGGCAGCCGAAAAATATGTTAAAATTACTCTGTTTCAGGTATTGTCGCCTTCCCGTTTATGACATATTCTGACTCCTGACTCCCGGTAAATGTCCCTTCGTTTAGCCCTTGCCGTTACACTTGGCTTTTTAACGTTTCTTTCCTCCCTTATGCTTGGGCTGGGGCAGGGGGATGCGTCGTTGCCGGTGCTGCTGGCGATGGCGGCTGTTACCAGTTTTTTTCTGACCGACTATCGGCGGGTCATTGAACTCGGCGAATGGACTGTCAATATCCTCGTTGTTCTCATTTTTGCTTTCAATGTCGTCCATGTTTTGCAACTGCGCGGTGAAGATCTTGCGTGGGCAATCGCCAGAGTCCTCGTCTTTGTCCAAGTTGTGCTGCTCTTCCGGGAAAAGAATACCCGGTTCTGCTGGCAAATCCTGTTGATTTCACTCTTGCAAGTGGTGGTCTCCACGGTCTTTCAGCAAAGCATTATGTTTGGAGCGTTACTGTTGCTTTATGTTTTTGTCGGACTCTGTGCTTTTATTTTGCTCTTTTTACAGCAGGAGCACCGCTACTTCCGGCAACATTCTTTCGTCCGAACGTTTGCCGAAACGATCAAGACCGAAATGGCAGAGCGGCAAGACCGGCGGAAACTTGCCCGCATTGTCCTGATGACCTTCCTGATGGGTCCGCTTTCGCTGGTGATCTCTTTCGGCAGAAAAAAGGATGAGCAGGAACCGACCGATCAAAAAACGGGGGAAACGCTGCGGAAACTTTTTTTGATTTTTCCGACGGAAGAAGACCTCGCTCAAAAGGAACGCTGGGAAACCGTGGAAGTAGCGGCGGAAAACTTATCTGCGGAATCGTTTCATGCGGTTCCCGACCGTATGAAAAATGCGGCTTCCACTTTTGCGTACCGCCGTTTTCCGTTGCTGACGGAGCGTCCGAGTTTTTCCGCCGGGACGCAAAATCCGCGACCATGGAGCGGTAACTGGCGGGAATTATTTACCCATCTGACTGCCGGAACGTTTTTTGCGTTCATTGTGGCGATCATTATCTTTTGCCTGATTCCGCGGGTGGGACGAATCGAACTTTCCAACCATACCCTCAAACAGGAGTTTGAACGATGGGTGCAGCCCATTCAACAACATATTAATGTCGGGATTGTCGGAGTGAGCGACGACATTCAACTTGGTTCGCTCGGTTCGGTCATTCCGCATCACCGGGAGGTCATCAAAGTACGTTTTTTGCACAATCCTGACAACACGCTGATCATGGAGACCGATTATTCGGCGAATCCCTATTGGGCAATTTCGGGGGCAACACTCTATTTTCGCGGGACTCCTTTGAGTACCTATCTTGAAGGTTCATGGAGACAAACGTCCGGTGCCGCTCCTGCCAACTCCAGCATAGTGCAGATGGGAGGTCGCCTGCAACCCGGTGACCGCCAGCATGCTTTTTTTGAACCGGGCAGTGATCTTGTGACTCTTGCGATGACCGTTCAACCGTTAGGAACGCAGGTCTTTTTCGCTCCGCATCCGTTTTTTGACCTCAACCAACAGAACGATATTGAACTGCGAAGTGCCAACGGCAGAATCGACGAGTCCCAAGGGCGGCGGCGGGAAGGAACGAAAGTCATTGCTTCCACCGCCTTCAAACGGGGGGTTCAACTGGACTTAATACCGTGTCAGGAAAGAATCAGCCGCGATATTTTGCTGCAAGTTCCCGGTGAAGGTCTCGATTCCCTCAAAGCCCTTGCTGCCCGATGGGATGCGGAGTCGGGACTTCCCAGGGAAAACATTATTGGTCGGGCAAGATTTATGGAGCAAAAATTTCTCCTATCCCCGGAGTTTTCTTATCAACTCGGCGGAATCATCCGGGACTATGATCTTGACCCTTTGGAAGATTTTATTGCCCATAATCCCAGAGGACACTGCGAATACTTCGCCGGTGCGCTGGCATTGATGCTGAGAAGTGTCGGCATCGGCTCACGTGTCATCCTCGGTTTCAAAACAGAGGCGACAGACCTCAACGCTTCCTGCACGATCCGGCAATCGGACGCACACGCTTGGGTTGAAGTTTACATTCCGCCGGAAGCAATACCGGAGCGGACGACCGGACAACATGCAATCTGGTGGCAAAACGGCGGCTGGCTGCGGCTCGACCCGACACCGGCATCAAACAATATTACGATGATAACGGCTCTGACCATGCGGTGGACAGATTGGAGCCGGTACATTCAATCGTTTTGGAATGAATACGTGCTGAATATGAATTCCGGCAAACAGAGGAATTGGATTTACAATCCTCTCTATCAGGCAGGACGTTTCGTGGTTCTCCGGGTCTTTAATCTGGAATTTTGGAAAGAATTCGGCAACGACATGCTCTGGTACTACCGTTCCTTCTTTTCGGACGAACCGCAACAACAGCGGCGGATGTGGGACGGCTTTTACCTGCTGCCTCCCTTCATTATCCTCGGCTTACTGGGGCTGGCAAGTTGGCGGTTAACTTCCATGCTGCTCTCCACACGGAAACGTGTTGCCGCAGAAAAGCGGCGGAGAATCACCATTGAGTTTTATCTTCGGATGGAAAGAATCTTGGCGCGTGCCGGTCAGTTTCGCGGAGCAGCACTCACACCGCTGGAATTTGCCCGGCAGTCTACCTTCACGCCGTTAATACTTCCTGTCGTGGAGGCATTTTACCGCGTGCGCTTCGGCAATGTCCTGCTGACCGAAGAGGAATCACAATCGGTGTTGAAAATGTTGGAGCAACTGGAACACGCGATAGCGGACAATGTGTGCTGAAAACGACATGAACTTGTACTTTGCGGTCTTTGCGGTAAAATTTTTTAACCGCAAAGACGCACAAGGGACGTAAAAGAGACATTTCAGACTCCTGTTGCCTAACTCCTAACTCCTAACTCCTAACTCCTAACTCCTAACTCCTAACTCCTGACTCCCAACTCCTGACTCCTGACTCCTCAAACATGCCCCGCCTTCCATCCGCCATTGACGACACTATCATTGCCCGCGCATCCGCACCGGGGGGGGCGATTCGGGGGATTTTGCGAATCAGCGGACGGCACGCCGTTGCGGTTACGGAGATGATTGTTGAAATTTCCGATGACTTCCGATCACAACAACGTCCGGCTTGCATCGACACCCGCATTATTTTGCCTTCCCATTGTGCGGCACTCCCTCCCATTCCTGCGAAACTGCTCCTCTGGCAAGCGGGACACAGTTATACCGGTGATGAAACGGTGGAAATCCACACGATAGGCTCGCCGGTTTTGCTCGATGCTATTATGGCGGCATTGCTGAGTGTGTCCGATGATGTCCGATTGGCAGAGCCGGGGGAGTTCACGCTTCGGGCTTTCCTGTCCGGTCGGCTTGACCTTGCTCAGGCGGAGGCGGTGCTCGGTGTGATTGATGCCGCCAACGACATGGATTTGAAAACCGCACTCCATCAACTGGCAGGCAATGTCTCTGCTCCGCTTTCTGCGGTGAGGATGCTTCTGTTGGATACGTTGTCTCAACTCGAAGCCTCACTTGATTTTGCCGATGAGGAAATACCGGCTCTCCCGGCACAAGCGTTGCAGCGGACATTGACCGAAGCATTAGAACAAATCGAACAACTCCGGCAAAAAATTACCCGGCGCGGCATTGATGGAAGCAAGCCGAAAATTGTGATCACCGGACTGCCTAATGCGGGAAAGAGTACGCTCTTCAATAAACTGGTACAGCGCGAGGTTGCCCTCGTTTCGTCGCTTGCCGGGACGACGCGGGATTATCTCGAAGCAGAAGCCGACTGGGAAGGTATTTCTGTTGTTTTGATGGACACCGCAGGAATCGGCGGCGGGACGTTGGATGAACTGGATGAGTCCGCTCAAAGGAAAGCAAAGGAATTGTTGGAGCAGGCGGATGTGCTCATCCATTGTTACGAGGATGTTATTCACGCGGAGACACAAAGAGCGAAGGTACAAAGAGACGAAGAGGGGGAAACAAGAGACTCCCTTCTCCGTGCCTCTGTGTCTTTATGTGAGAAACCGTCTTTGCGTGAGAAAACAATTTTTTTTCAAACCAAAACGCCGAATGAATCGCTTGACTCTCTGATAAAAGCAGTCAGCACATTACTCCGCCGTTCACCGGATTACGGGATGCTCCCCAACACGGCATTGCGTTGCCGGGAAGCGTTGCTCTCGGCGGGAGAGTCCCTTGCCCGTGCCATGGATTTGCCGGACAGTGCTTTGGCGGCACTGGAACTTCGTAATGCCGTCAATCAACTCGGACTTATCGACGGCACCATCCACACGGAAGACATCTTGGATAATATCTTCAGCCGCTTTTGTATCGGGAAATAGACCCAACGGAGTGATTCTTTGCACTTGCGACCCTTGCGGTTAATTTTTTAACCGCAAAGCAAAGAATCTATTTTTAGAGGTTCCCTTACGAAGAACAAAGATGTGCCGGGTTTCATAAAACTTTGGACACACCCGCTGGACTGCGGAAAAAACGAGCCTATTGACAAAACACCCAATACAATAGATAATATGGCGAAAATGGGCGTTGACGTTTCTCGGTCGCCCTTAACCTTCACCCCTATTCAATGAAAACTATTACTCGATTATTGTTACTTTTAATCGCCTTTGCAACGACCGGCACAACGGCGTTCGCAGGCGAAGCCAACCTTCTGATCCCCGCGATGGAAACGGGTACATTCCCGCTCTTGTTCGGAATCAACGGTTTCTGGCTCCTCGTTGTCGGACTCGTCTTTACCTGTTTCACACTGGGAATCAGCCTTTATCTCTTCTTTGAAATCAAAAAGTTAAAGGTGCATCAAAGGATGGCGGCGGTGGCGGATACCATCTACGCAACGTGTACCACGTACTTGTTCAAACAGATACAGTTCCTTGTCTATCTGTTCCTTATCATGGCAGCGGCATTTGCCGTTTATTGTTACGCCCCCGGCTGGTTCGGTGTGCCTATCCCGGAAGAAAAAGCGACCGATTTCTTTCCCAATAATCCCTGGGCACTTTGTCTTGCTGTTTTGTGCTTCGCTCTTGTCGGTATGGCAGGTTCCACCATCGTCGCCTGGTACGGCATCCGGCTCAATACCTATGCCAATTCCCGAACAGCATTCGCCTCACTTGAAGGAAAACCGTGGAACGTCGTCGATATTCCGCTCAAGGCAGGAATGTCCGTCGGACTCTTCCTTATTTCCTTTGAGTTGGTCATCATGGTTATCATTCTCTTGATGGCAAGTATTCAGTTGACCGGCGGCGGGGCATTTCCCGTCGGTATCTGTTTCCTCGGTTTTGCTATCGGCGAGTCGCTCGGTGCCAGTGCCTTGCGAATTGCTGGCGGTATTTTCACGAAAATTGCCGACATCGGCTCCGACTTGATGAAAATCGTTTTTAAGGTTGGCGAAGACGACCCGCGTAACCCCGGCGTGATCGCCGACTGCACCGGCGACAATGCCGGCGACAGCGTGGGACCCACTGCCGATGGTTTTGAAACCTACGGTGTTACCGGTGTTGCGTTGATTACATTTATCGTGCTGGCAGTTACACCGGCAACGGTTACTCCCTTGCTGGAACCTGGAAAGTTGCTTGATCTCGCATGCTTCGCAGGAATGTCTCCCGAAGCGGTTGCCTCGGTTCTGCAAGCCGTACTCATCACTTGGATTTTCTTCATGCGGATTTTGATGGGGTGCCTCTCCGGTGCCGCCTACTTCGTCAACCAAAAATTTGCCTATAAAGATTATGAAGGCAAGAAGGGCGAAGTCGGTGCTGAACACTTTGAGAAAACCCTGACGCGTCTCATTTGGATTTGTGCAGGACTTTGCATCATCGTTTCTCTTATATTCAGCGGCTTGATGCTTGGTCATTTGGGAAATTGGATATGGCTCAAAATGGCAGGGATTATCACCTGCGGGACGCTTGCAGCCGTGTTGATTCCCGAATTCACAAAGATTTTCACGAGTTCCTCCTCGAAACACGTTCAGGAAGTCGTTACTGCGTCTCGTGAAGGAGGTGCCTCGCTGAACATTCTCTCCGGTATCACGGCGGGTAATTTCAGTGCCTTCTGGACGGGCGGTTTGATTGCCGTCTTGATGGCGATTGCGTATGGTATCACCCAAACGGGCGGGTTGGAATTCCTCGGAGAACACTATCCGATATTCGCCTTCGGTTTGGTCGCTTTCGGCTTCCTCGGAATGGGACCCGTTACGATTGCTGTGGACAGTTACGGACCGGTTACGGACAATGCCCAGTCGATCTTTGAATTGTCGCAGATCGAAGCGCAGCCGGGCATCAAAGAAGAAATCAAAAGGGATTTCGGCTTTACTCCCGACTTTGAATTGGGCAAGCACTACCTCGAAGCGAATGACGGTGCGGGCAACACCTTCAAGGCAACGGCGAAGCCGGTGTTGATTGGTACGGCAGTTGCCGGTGCCACGACGATGATCTTTGCGATCATTCTCTTGCTCGAAGGGTACGGCTTTACCGTGAAACAACTCGCTCTCACCGAAGCACCGATTATTCTCGGTTTGATTTGCGGCGGTGCGGTGATTTTCTGGTTCAGCGGTGCGGCAACGCAAGCCGTTACGACCGGTGCTTATGAGGCGGTTGAGTTCATCAAAAAGAACTTTGACATGAACAAGACCGAAGCGGATATCAGTGATGCCAAAAAGGTGGTGCAGATTTGTACCAACTACGCACAGAAAGGGATGTGGAACATCTTCCTTGCCTTGTTCTTCCTGACATTGGCGTTTGCGTTCATTGACCCGAACTTCTTCATTGCTTATCTCGTTTCGATAGCGATCTTCGGGTTGTTCCAAGCGATTTACATGGCAAATGCCGGCGGTTCCTGGGACAATGCCAAGAAGGTGGTCGAAGTCGATTTGAAGGAAAAAGGCAGTGCGCTCCACGACGCATCGGTGATTGGCGACACGGTCGGCGATCCCTTCAAGGACACGTCGTCGGTTTCGCTCAATCCGATTATTAAATTTTCGACGCTGTTTGGAATCCTTGCCGTAGAAATTGCGGTGATGATGCAGGTGAACACTGAAACCAGTGTTCCGGGTGACGTACAACCTGGGGACTACAAGGCACTGTCTTGGGTTCTTGCAGCAGCCTTTATGGCGGTGGGCTTGGTCTTTGTCTGGCGTTCGTTCTACAAGACGCGGATTCCGGTGGAGAAGGCAACGGCGAAATGATTTAGGTGAAATGATTTAGCCGGTACTCCGGGCAGAGCCGCAGATTTCCTTTGCATACTTTGCAGAGGCTTTGCGTCCCTTGCGGTTAAAAATAACCGCAAAGGACGCAGTGTTCGTTCAGGGGAGGCCGTTCAGGGGAGGCAAGGTACAATAATAGGAAACACGTCGGCGGGCTGTCCGCACGTTCGTTTTTCCACCAATGGAGACTTGACGAAAACGCCAACTCCGGTAGAATAGGGGCTGAAGTCGGCTTTGTAAGCAATGAAATAAAATCAGGAGAAAACGTTGGCAGTCAGAATTAGAATGAAAGTGTTTGGACGTCGGCATCGACCGTTTTTCCGCGTTTGTGTTACCGATGCCCGCACCCCGCGAGACGGTCGGGTACTCGAAGAAGTGGGGCACTACGATCCGATGGTTCCCGAAACCGATGCTCGTGTGGTGCTTAAAGGGGAGCGGATTGATTATTGGCTCTCCGTTGGGGCGCAGCCTTCCGCAAAGGTTGCCGTTCTCATCAAGAAGTATGGCACAAACGGTACGCATCTGGAAGAGCAGAAAGCCGCCGTTGAACGGTTGGCGGCAAAGCGTCACCGTCCCGGCGTGCCGACCGATCTGCCGAAGATGGAAAAGGTCGTTCGGAAAAAGAAGGAAGAGAAAAAAGTCGAGGAGCCTGCGCCCGTCGCGGAAGTGGTCGAAGAAACTGTTGTGCCGGTGGAGGGAGTTGCCACTCCCGCTGATACTGCTCCAGAACCCGAGTCGGCTCCCGTTGCGGAAGCAGAAGCCGCGGAGTCAACATCCGAGCAAAATCAGATGTGAAATTGTACTTTGCGTCCCCTGCGCTTCTTTGCACCTTTGCGGTTAAAAAAGGGTTGGACCGCAAGGGACGCAGAGACAAAGGACACCCGCTCAATTTCACCACACACCACAATCAACCTAACGGAGGTATTATTATGATGTACGCTTTTGCATTCGCCATTGTCGTTGTTGCCGTTTTAGTGATTCTCCTTTTTTGGGTCATTTCGGTCTATAACGGACTCGTCACCCATCGGAACCGCTATAAGAATGCGTTTGCGCAGATTGATGTCCAGTTGAAGCGGCGGTACGATCTGATTCCCAATTTGGTAGAAACCGCCAAAGGGTACATGGCACACGAACGGGAAACACTGGAAGCAGTCATCAATGCCCGAAATATCGCCTCCGGGGCAGCGGGAAAAGCGGCTGCCAATCCTGAAGATGCAAAGTGCATCCAAACACTAAACAAAGCCGAAGGGGAATTGACCAGTGCATTGAGCCGGTTGATGGTTGTCGTCGAGCAGTATCCCGATTTGAAGGCAAGCCAAAATATGCTTGCTCTGCAAGAAGAATTGACCTCAACCGAAAACAAAGTTGCCTTTGCCCGGCAAGCGTTCAATGATTCGGTGATGACATACAACAATGCCCGTGAAGTCTTTCCGTCGAACATTGTATCGGGGATGTTCCATTTCTCCGAGGCGGCGTTGTTTGAGGTCGAAAACCCCGGTGAGCGGGTGGCTCCGAAGGTTAGTTTTTGAGGCACGGTTCACCGTTTTTTCAGTTACCGGACGGTGTTTTTTTGCCATGTTGCCGGAAACGGGCAAATTCGTAACACTTCAGCGGGATTTTTTCAAATTCAGCAGGGAACCTCTAAAAATAGATTCTTTGCGCCCTTTGCCCAATCTTTGCGCCCCTTGCGGTTAAATCCGAACCATGTTAACCGCAAGGGGCAAAAGATTACAGCAGCCTCTCAATTTCATCGCAGAGTTTCTCTGCACGTTCCTGTGTCGGTGCCTCAGCAAAAATCCGAATGATCGGCTCCGTATTGCTTCCCCGCAGCAACACCCAAGCATCGCCATGATCAATCCGCAAACCGTCCATCTGGTCGCAGGGCAAATGCTTGAATGAATG
>Ga0099364_10009849_pt1 | contig 13223 bp, 13 predicted proteins | sample TergutTh196P3_FD_73070 | JGI IMG/M metagenome (GOLD analysis project Ga0099364, IMG submission 73070) | Microcerotermes parvus P3 segment gut microbial communities from Pointe-Noire, Republic of the Congo - Th196 P3 | ecosystem: Host-associated > Arthropoda: Insects > Digestive system > Gut ...
AATAAAACCGATACTCGGAAATCTAGATCCTTGGGAATATGTTAAAAATATTGAATATTATAAAAAATTACTTGAACCAGAATGGGAGGAACATATGAGAAAATATTCAAGATTCAGAAAATTAAAAAGTGATTTTGAAAAATTATACGATAGTGAAAATATTTTGAAAAATGTTAAGAACTATATTAAAACGCAAAGAAAAGACTTATAAAAAAAGGCTCTTAGTACATTTGAGGGGAGTGATTCCAGGAGGAATCAGTGTTTATATTCCCTCACAATGCAGGAAATATTGCAAGACAGCTTTTAATCAGATTGGCTCTAAGTCAGCCTCTTCATCATTGTATAGCTGAAAGTCACTTTGATTATTTGCAAATACTCTTTCACCAATAATAGAAGTCACATTTTTGGGAATAGTTACACTGGTGAGTAGATTGCTTGCAAAAGCCCAATCACCAATAGAAGTCACACTGCCTGGAATTGTTATACTTGTAAGTTGATTGCCTAGAAATGCTTCCATACCAATTGATATCACGCTATCCGGAACTATTAAACTAGTGAGGCGATTCTTTCTGAATGCCCCATCGCCAATAGAAGTCAAACCATCCTGAAGTATCACAATGTTTAGTTCATTGTCTGCAAATGCTCTATAACCAATTGAAGTCACATTGCCTGGAATTGTTATACTTGTAAGTTGATTATTTGCAAATGCCCAATCACCAATTGAAGTCACGCTGTCTGGTATTTTTACACTGGTGAGTTTATTGTATTCGAATGACCCATCGCCAATTGAAGTCACACTGTTTGGTATTTCTATACTTGTAAGTTGATTATTTGCAAATGCTTCCGTACCAATGGAAGTCACGCTGTCTAGTATTTTTACACTAGCAAGTTTATTATCTTTGAATGCCCCATCGCCAATAGAAGTCAAACCATCCTGAAGTGTTACACTTGTGAGATGATTTCCTGCAAATGCCCTATCACCAATGTAAGTCACGCTGTCTGGAATTGTTATATTTGTAAGTTGATTGTCTGCAAATGCTCCCGCACCAATGCAAGTCACACTACCTGGAATTGTTATATTTGTAAGTTGATTGTCTGCAAATGCTCCCGCACCAATAGATGTCACACTATCTGGAATTGTTATACTTGTAAGCTGTCTGTTTGCAAATGTCCAATCACCAATTGAAGTCACACTGTCTGAAATTGTTATACTTGTAAGTTGTTTATTTGCAAATGCTTCTGTACCAATAGATGACACGCTGTTTGGTATATTTTCACCGGCGAGCTTATTTCTCGCAAATGCCCTAGCACCGATGTAAGTCACACTGTTTGGTATTTCTATACTTGTAAGTTGATTGTATGCAAATGCTTCTTCACCAATAGATGTCACACTGTCTGGTATTTCCACACTGACGAGAAAATTGTTCGCAAATGCCATGATGCCAATAGATGTCACACTGTCCGGAATTATTAAACTAGCGAGACGATTATTTCTGAATGCCCCTCTGCCGATAGAAGTCAAACCATCCTGAAGTGTTAAACTTGTGAGATGATTTCTTGCAAATACCATATTACCAATTGAAGTCACACTGTCTGGTATTTCTATACTTGTAAGTTGATTGATTACAAATGCTTCTTCACCAATAGATGTCACACTGTTTGGTATTTTTACACTGGCGAGCTTATTTCTCGCAAATGCCCTAGCACCAATTGAAGTCACACTGCCTGGTATTTCTATACTTGTAAGTTTATTGTTTGCAAATGCTTCTTTACCAATAGATGTCACGCTGTCTGGTATTTCTACACTTGTGAGTTCTTTATTTACAAATGCCATGTTGCCAATAGATACAACATCTAAACCATCTATTTGTTTTGGAATATTGATTTCTTCATCATCTCCAGTGTATCTAGTAATCTTAACAGATTTATTATCAGGTAAATTTTCTTTCGTAAAATATTTTTGATTCGTTTCTATAGAAGAAATAACTTTTGGATGATCAGGTAAGTCATTAGAAGGTATTGGAGGTGGACTGCTTTCTTCTTCAGAAGAATCTGATATTCCACGCAACCAATCTACATTATGTTTTTCATAAAGCCAGTCTTCAAAGCCATTTTCTTTCAGCAAGTCAATTGTTTCTTCCTTACGTTTTTCGTAATCGATTTTATCCTTAAAACCTTTTTCTTCAAATCTTTCAAAGTCTTCAAAGTCTTCATCTCTACTGCCAACATACTGAGGACATTTCTTGGAAGGTTTTTTTCTATGATAAAAATAAGAAGGCCTGTTTTCAGGTTTTCTTAAAAAAGAAATGCAATGGCAATAGGCACAAAAATAAATTCCATAATCTGCCTGGTCTGGGAATACTATCTCATTTGCGTAATTAACAAAAATTCTTGTATTTTCGTTGCAGGCATACTCTTTTGGAGTAAAATTTATTTCTTCCAATGTAACACGTAAATTTCTGCCATATTTAATAACTTTATCATCAAACAATTCACATGCTTTTTTAATAAATTTTATTTTGTCTTCAGAATTATAATGTGTTGCTATCCAATACCCCGATGACATTAAATCAGAAGTATCTTCTGTTAGTTCTGGTTTCGATATATAAAGTCTATTTCTATCTCTTGAAATAAGATTTCTTTTATCCGATAAATAGTTATAACCACTACCTGCATTTTCAAACCTTGAATGAAAAGTATTATCATATTCATAAAGTTTTTCAAAAACACTGACAAAAACCTTTCTCCCGGTTTTACATTTAAAAAATTCTCCATTAAAATGAAATCCCACTGGTTTTTTAGGCATTGTCTATACACTCCTTTGTTAAGCCTGTCCAATTCTTAAAACAGTGTCCATGCCTAATCTTTGAGCTAAATCGTTCTCATAGTTTGACGAAGGGGTCATATATCTAATATCACGCGCCCATTCATGAAATTCAGCATCTGTTGGATACCGACCAAATGGAATAATGAAAATATTGTCAAAGGCCCTTCTTGCATGCACTCGGCCTTTTCTCATTACCCAGCAGTAAAGCCAGCATACCGCTTGTGCCCTCATCTCCCCAAATTCTCCATTATGGTCGTTGGGTGGAACATAATGAGGGGTCCATTGATTACTTATCGAGCTTTCATTTACTTGACGATTTGGTATGGTATTAAGAAAAGAAATTGTCCTATCAAAAGGAACTCTTAACTGCATCTACTCTTTCCTCTTACAAACAAGTAAGCAACTGATTCCCACGGCCTACGAGAGAACCAGTAGCATCGCGTGTTTCATTTGTGGCTTCGTCATAAACCGCAAGTAATTCACCGGAATTGGAACGAAGCTCCTGCTTTGACCCATATGAATCAATAATAGCTTTTAATTCACCATTAGCGCCACGAATTTCTTCTTTTGACATAATGTTTACTCCTTAAATATTATCAATGTATTTCTTGCTTGCGCCTCGTTTCTCCATAATCTCCATTTTCACTATTAAGAGGTGCATGATACACCTCTTAGTTAATAATACAATAAAACATTTTAAAAAGAAAGGTTAATCAAAATTTTTTTTAGGAGGCTTTAATGAACAAAAATCACTACAAAGGAGGATTAGTTAATGCTATACGATATTTTTAGAGCAGTTGCTGTTTTTGGGATTTTTTTGTACTGCAGAGAGTATATTGATGGGTATATTCCGGTTATACGTTTTATTACTTATCTATTGGGAATTGGTTTGCCGCTTCTCCTGGTGGGAGAACATGTTCTTTTCTATGTTCAGAAGTACCGTAGAGTACAAATCATCCAAAAAAGACTGGAAAACGCCATAAAGGCGGCGGTGGGTAATTCTCCCCGGGCACAAATACCTCAGATACCTGATTCCTTGCTGACTTCGGCTCAAATTGAGGAAATAAATAAAATGCGCACACAGCTTACTCCGGCTGAGGCCCGGCGTTTCCCGCAAATTCGGGTATCCGGCAGCGTTATGCCCAATCTCGTTCCGGGTGCAGGCTTGTTTACTGCTAAAATAAAACGTCACGGAGAAGTTCAAAACCTTGTGGTTATGCTGTCAACTGTAAGGGCAATTTCTGAGTTTGAAAATCTCTGTTTCACTTATCCGGAAAGAGAAAAAGATTTTTGGGCAGAGGGCAATTTAATTCCATCAAGTACAGGAATTAGTTATTCCGTCTTTTATGTTACAGCTTTCCGGTTTTTCGGAAAGCGGCTTTATTTTTAATTGGAGGTTTTATGTTATCAGAAAGAACAATCGTATATTTAATTATCCTTTTCCTCATTTTAGCAGGAATCAGTCTGTCCGGAAATACTGACTACACTCCACCCCCTCGTACTGTCCGTACAACATCCGATCCGGCTTATCAGCAAGAATGGCGTGAATCCATGGAACGCAGCCTTGAAAGAGGAGCAAATCTGCAGAACCGTCCACTGCCGGGCGGCGGAACCGTGGGAGATCTCAGCACTATAGCTCCTGACAAATGAGCAGGTATTAATAACTGCGGCTCTTGTAGGCTGCTCTTGCCGAGCTTGGTAGAATATAATAGCATGGAATATGCATTTCAAACCTGATAGAGGAGGGATTTATGTCTGATGAACAAAATCCATATCAAAGTCCGGAAACAACATCATTCCAGACTGCACCCGCAATGCCACAGGGAAATTTAACTGAGACAATGTTGATGTATCTTAGGGGAGCATCACCATGGCTGCGATTTATTGGTATCGTAGGGTTTATAATGGCTGGATTAATAGCTCTTTGGGGAATAGTGATTTTTTTAATTTTCCTTTTTTCAGGGGGATTTCTGGAAGACCTTGCTTACGAAACAGGAGGCTATTTCAACTATGGTGGTATATTGGGTGTAGTAGGAGGAATGACGGGGGTGTTCACAGTTGGCATTGCCGTATTGGTGTTCATACCTGCACTTTTTACATACAGATTCGGAGACAAGATTCGAAAATACTTATATTCCGGTACTGACAGGGAGCTGGAAGAGGCATTCAAAAATAATAAATCACTTTGGATGTTTAATGGAATAATTTATATTATTTCTCTGGCTTTTCTTCCTGTAACGATTATTGCCAGCATAATTATTGCTTTGGCAATATATTTATGAGTCGATTGGAAAACGGCGGCCTTGATTCTGCCCTGGGGGTACATACCCCGGAAGGAATTGAGTTCACCCTTTATCCAGCAGGAATCCCCGTTCGGGCATGCGCCTGGGCTATCGATGTTATTTTTCAGGGGATTTTATTTATCATCATTATAATTTTTGCCGGCATTCTGAGCTGGGTACTGGGCGGCTGGATAATATATATTATTTTCTTTGCGCTTAACTGGTTTTACCATACAGCGTTTGAAATTTTTTGCAGGGGGCAAAGTCCCGGTAAAAAAATTATGGGGATTCGCGTTGTCAGGGGAGACGGCTCGCCGGTAAATCCGGGAGCTTCTCTGCTTCGCAACCTCCTGCGATTTGCCGACACATTCATGTTTCTATACCTCATTGCATATTTTTGTATTCTATACAGCAGGGCTTTTAGACGTATAGGTGACTGGACAGCGGACACTTTGGTTGTATACACCGCCCGAAACTCCGGTAGATTTACTTCTCCTTACTTAAAACAGGTTACCATGCCATGGCTTGCATCTTTTCCCGCGATTACCCCTGCCTTCAAATTAAATTATGAAGAAAAGCAAACAATATTATCCTTCGCCAGGCGCTATCCCCTTTTGGGAGTCAGCAGGGCAGATGAACTTGCCAGAATCTGGGTTGATAAACTACGCAGTACAGAAACTGAATCGTCTGCTTCAGAAGCTGAACCAAAAAACTCAGCCTACCTCCTTGGCATTGCACGTGCAATAAGCGGAACTCAGCCTGGTTTAAAAACATGACACAGGAAAATTTTGTTAACAGGAGAGAAAAAACCTGGAAAGAATTTGAAGAAACAGTACGCGGAGGAAGAAAATCATTAAAAAGTAACGCTTCCGGGTTTCCGGCCGGCTACAGGGAGATAAGCCAGGATCTTAACACAGCCAAGGCCAATGGTTATGATCCTTCGTTAATTGAAAGGCTCAATTCTCTTGTGCTGGAGGGAAACCAGATCCTTTACTCCCGTCGTTCATGGTCATGGAAAACCGCAGCGGATTTCTTTATCAGAGTTTTCCCCTCAGCGGTGCGCTCCCAGTGGAAATCTCTTGGTGTGTCTTTTCTGATTTTTTACGGCCTTGGTTTTTTCTTTGGTTTCCTTGTTATCCAAAACCCTTCCATGATCTATCAGCTTGTTGGAGGAAGCACTGTATACAGCATCGAACGAATGTATAATCCCGAAAGCGGTTATTACTTAAGCCCAAGAGATGTAAATTCAGATGCTGATATGTTCGGGTTTTATATATTTAACAATATTTCAATAGCTTTCAGGACATTTGCAGGGGGCTTTCTCGCTGGTATTGGAAGCATTATTATTCTTGCGATTAACGGAATGTATCTTGGAGCTATTACAGGACATATAATAAACGTAGGATTCGGAAGTACATTTTTCCCTTTTATAATTGCACATGGCAGTTTTGAACTTACAGCCATTGTTCTCTCCGCCCAGGGAGGTCTTATTTTGGGCTTCCGGCTTTTCTTCACACGGGGACTTTCCCGCTCCGCCTCGCTAAAAGCCGCCGGCAAAACCGCCCTGCCACTGATTGCCGGAGCGGCCATGATGCTGCTTATTGCGGCCGGCATTGAAGCCTTCTGGTCATCCAGGCACGAATTCAACCTGGCTCTGCGCTACGGTTCAGGTGCAATATGCTGGATACTGGTTATATGCTATTTTCTTTTCGCCGGCAGAGGCAGGCAGGCTGCAGAATGATAAACTTTTTCGCAAACAGTGTCCTTAATTTACGGCGGCGTAGTGTCTGGGAAGCCGCAGACTCAGGTCTTCTACTCTGGAGGGACAGCTTTGTTTATCTAATTCCGTTCTTCGCAATACCATTCTGGATAACTGCCTTTGGCATTCTGTTTTTGATCGGAGAAAATATACTTGTTACCTGTCTTGTTCTCTGGTGGCTAAAACCGCTTTTCGACAGGATTGTTTTGCATGTAATTTCTAAAAAGTTTTTCCATTCAGGAGACTTCAGAAAAGAATCCTCTCTTAGGTTTTATGGCAGGGGACTCTGGGGAACAATACGAAGGGGGCTTTTGGGCGATCTCCTCTGGCGGCGTTTTAGTCCGGGCAGGGGAGCCAGGATGCCCATTAGGACACTGGAACAAATTGAAAACAAACAGTACCGACAAAGAAAAAAGGCTCTGGCTACGGGAGGTCTTAATTTCTGTTTTCTCATCAGCATTCTGGGTCTTTTTCTGGAAGGCATACTGCTATTGGGAGAGAGCCTGTTCGGTGTTTTGACATTACAGCTCATTTCGCCTGACGCCCTGGATTTTATTTGGGAGTATACAGAAATTACCGGTATGCTGATTTTTGCAGCTTACTGTTTCAATTACATTATTGTAGAAAGCCTCTATGTATGTATGGGCTTTGGCTTGTACATTAACAGCCGTGTGGAGGTTGAGGGCTGGGATCTACAGTTCCTCTTTCATAAATTTGCAGGTTCCAGGGAAAAAAATCGCGAGCCGGCAATAAAAAAACCCTCATCTACAATAAAAAAAATACTTACAGCAGGGGTTTTTCTTGGTTTACTTGCCGGGCCTGTGAGCTATTCAGCTCATGCTGAAGAGAATTATATTGATCTGTCACAGACAGAATTTTCAGACAATACAGAAAATATTGATTACTTCCCCACGAATTTTCCCTCTCTCGGAGCAGATCAGATGGAAATGCTTGAGGAAATACTCGCTTCCAGAGATTTTGGCTATGCAAGGGATGGCTGGGAAATCCGCCTTAGACAGCCGTTGGAACCCATTGAGCCTAACGCCTTGGATCATAGGCCCTGGATAGATGTAATTCAACGCATCTTTGGATATTTACTGAGAATCATTGCGGCTATTTTTATTGCGTTCATCCTCGGTTTAATAATCTACCTCATTGGGAAATACTGGCCTGGTTTCTCCTGGTTAAAAACCAAAAAAGAAGGAATATTGTTTTCCGAGCCAAAAGGCAATACCGGAAATGCCGAAGATTATTTTCTAAGGGCGGAGGAATATTATAGACAGGGCAATCTTCGGGAGGCCTGGGCAGCCTGTCTTTCGGGGTATATTGGATCATATAGACAGTATTATTCCATTTCCTTTCCATCTGACGCTACCGAGTACGGCTGCCTTGCACTATTACGAAAAACGCTTCCCGATGAAGCGGACAGGTTTAGGGATTTTATACATAACTGGATTCCTTTTGCATACGGCGGCAAATATCCCGACCAGGGAGCTTTTGCGAAGGCGATTGATTCAGGGCGCTCCATAAAAACAATCCACACCGGAGACTCCCTTGAACCGTAATCACCTATTAAGCTTTTTCGTCGTAATTGCCATCCTGGCTCTTGCCGCTTTTACCCTGTGGCGGCTTTTTGAAATACATCCTACCATCAGGTATGTTTATCCTTCCGATGAATCTATGTCCAACGAGTACCTGGCTTTTGACCGTTGGCTTGAAAACAGTAATATACCTGTAAGAATAGCCGGTCATGGAGATCACCGCATGATCAGCAGGGCGGAGGAAAAGCATATTTTTATTCAAGCCTCTCTTTTTCAATGGTCGGAAGAAGCTGTAGACTTCCTCGCTGGCTGGGTAGACAGGGGAGGTTATCTATATTTCTATCTTGATGATATTTATAACAGGGAAACCATCTCCCTGCTTGGAACTTTCGGAATATCGATTTCAGAACCGTACTCACAAGCTTTTAGTAATTCCTGGTCTGAAGAATATCCAAATTTTGATCGTCGTTTTTCTTTTGAGCTGTCTTCTCAAAAAAATGAGGACATTCTTTTCCTGGACTGGAATGATCAGATCCGGCTTGTTCAGGTAAAACATGGAAGCGGAACTTTTATCGTCAGCGGCCAGCCCCGTTATCTGAATAACTTTAATATAAGCAGGGAGCCAAACGCCAGACTAGCCTGGGGCTTATTTGCACATAACGGCAGTGAAAACAGCGGCTGGCTTTTTATACGGGGAAACACATGGTATCAAAACCAGAGTATACTTGGTAGTCTGTTCAGACACGGGAATTTCACTCCCCTTCTTGTATCAATTTTGGTTTTACTTTTAGCGGGTTTCTGGGCTGTAATTCCCATCTTCGGCCTTGTCAGGGAAGATCGGGAAACGCCCGGCAAAGCAATAAGGGAACGTTTCCTTGCAGAAGGCCGCTTTCTGAAAAATTTCAGAGCTCTGGATACTTACAGAGAACTTTATGTAAGGGAGATCAGACGAAAGCTTGCCGGACAGGGATCGGCTATTTATACAGCCAAAATAGAAGAAGAACTGAACTCACTCTTGAAAAAACCTGAGCGTCCCGGGGATTATGATGAAACGATAGGAAATCTTAAAAATATATTGGAGCGTTTATGACAGATGTAATTAACATTGACACTGCAGCCGAAGGATTGAACAAGGTCAGAGCTGAAATTTCCAAAGTCTTTGTCGGCCAAAAAGAGCTGGTGGAGCATTCCCTCATCACGCTTCTTGCCGGCGGGCATCTCCTTGTGGAGGGCGTGCCGGGACTGGGCAAAACCCTCCTTGTCAGGGCTCTGGCAAAGGCCATTGGCGGGGAATCCAGGCGTATTCAATTTACACCGGATCTTATGCCCAGCGACATCACAGGCAATATCATGCTCGATGTGCAGGCAGGAAAGTTCATCACCCGGCGAGGCCCGGTTTTTACGAACGTTCTGATCGCTGACGAGATCAACCGGGCACCGGCAAAGACTCAGGCGGCCCTCTTTGAAGCCATGCAGGAATTCCAGGTGAGCCTTGACGGAACCGAATATCCACTGCCAAAGCCCTTCATGGTGCTGGCCACCCAAAACCCCTTCGAGCATGAGGGAACCTATCCCCTGCCGGATGCCCAAAAAGACCGGTTTCTAATGAAGCTTCTCATTCAGTATCCCGGCGAGGATGAAGAAAAGGAAATGGTAAGCCAGGTACTCTCGGGCGGTACAGGCGCAGAGCTCTCCCTGGAGGGTGTGAATCAGGCTCTGTCTCCCGAAGACTTATCTAATCTGAAGAACATGGCAAGCCATGTAAAAGTAGACCCATTGATTATTGACTATGCGGTGAGGCTTGTTACAGCAACCCGCAACACGGGAAACGCTTCCCGTGCCATAGAAACCGGAGCCGGTCCGCGGGGAAGCCTGGCCCTGATCCGCTGTGCCCGTGCCAAGGCCCTGCTGGAAGGCCGGGACTTTGTGATCCCCGACGACATTAAGGCTCTTGCTGTACCGGTTCTTATTCACAGGATAAACCTTTCAGCAGAAAGCGATCTTGAAGGGCTGGACGAAGTTCGGGCAGTGGAAGCCCTTGTATCCCGGGTTCACGCACCCAAGATTGAAATACCCAAGGACGAAACACCTGGGTCTGAAACATCAAGCGGTGAAGCTATTTGAAACCTGGCCGCACTTTTGTTATTACAGCTCTGGGATGGCTCTTTCTCGGAGCCGCCGGATTTTTCTACGATAATGTTTCTCTTGTCTGGTTATTCACCGGACTCATCTTTCTTCCGGTCATAATTCTGGACGGCCTCATACTTTATTTTTTTGTTGACCAGCTTGAAGCAAAAAGAGAGATGCCTTCATCCCTTGCTCAGGATGAGACAGTAAAAGTTAATATATGTTTATCAAAAACTCCGGTAAAGAATATTCTCCCGAAAAAAATCCAGCTATGGGATCTACATCCCCTTTCTATGGAAACTAATGTTTTCCCTGTAACCATGGATAGAAAAGAACTGACAGAACTGAATCACAGCCCAAGTTATTTCCGGTATTCACTTATGCCGGTGGAAAGAGGCTCTTGGGTTTTTAGAGGGATGGAAATTCTGCTCTGGTCATTTTTAGGATTTTGGCGTTTAAAAGTTTACCATCCATGTGTAAGTTCCGGCAGAACTTATCCCAACTTTAAAAAAATTAAAGCTGCCGCCGGCATGGATCTCCGCGGTCTTCTGGAGCGAAGCGGCCAAAAAAATATTAGAATGCGCGGCCAGGGCATGGAGTTCTCCAGCCTGAGAGACTATCAAGACGGAGACTCAATCAGGGCAGTTGACTGGCGGGCTACCAGCCGCAGGCAAAAGGTAATAATCAGGGAATACCAGGAAGAACAGGATCAGCAGTTACTGTTCCTTCTGGATTCAGGCTACAGACTTCACAGGTACGAACAGGACAGTCAAAAAAAATACCACAGCCAGTTTGACAGTGCCCTGGAAGCGGTGCTTTTACTTTCCTGGGTAAGTCTTAAACACGGAGACAGCGTGGGAGCCTATAGCTTTGGCAGCAGCCACGGATCTGAAACCTCCCGCTGGATAAGCCCACGCAAAGGCCTCAGTACATTTCAGCATTTGATGAACGGTCTGTATGACGTTTCCAGCTCCCCTGCCCCATCTTCACCATTTGCAGCATTAGAAGATGCTCTGGCAAAGTTAAAAAGGCGAACCTTTATAATCATGATCAGCAACTTCCGTGAGGAGGACGGCGAATCACTTTCATGGATACTAAAACGGATAGAAAAACGGCATCTGCTTCTCCTTGTAAGCCTTAGGGAGAAGGAAGCGGAAGCTCTGGCTTCAAGACAGCCAGAGGGAACAGAGGAAGCTCTGGAAACCGCCGCCGCATTTTCCTACCTTGTGTCCCGCCGGGATTTATACAGAAAATGGGAACATTCGGGCATACTTACCATGGAAGCCGCCCCGGAGAATCTTTCAGGTGCACTGATTAACCGTTATCTGCAAGTTAAGCGTTCGGGCAGACTTTGATAAATAAAAAATAATAAATAGTAAATGATGAAGGAAGGGAAAATATGAAGGTACATATTGTTTACTGTCACCCCAGTGAAGATTCATTTACAAGGGAAGTGCGTGACAGTTTTATTGCCGGCCTTGAACACAGCGGACACACTTTTACCCTTTCTGATCTCTACAAGATGAATTTCGTCACGGACATGAGCGAAGAAGAATACCTGAGAGAGGCATACTACAAACGAAACCTACCCGTCCCCGCTGATGTAAGAGCGGAACATGAAAAAATCAACGCATCAGACGCCATAGCTTTTATCTATCCGGTTTTCTGGACTGACGGGCCGGCAAAACTCAAGGGCTGGTTCGACAGGGTTTGGACATACGGCTTTGCCTACGGCGATAACCGTGCCATGAAGCAGCTTGAAAAAGGCCTTGCCCTCTGCATAGCAGGAAACACCTTGAACTATTTTGAGGAAAGTGGTCTTGGAGACGTAATGAAAAAAACCATGCTCCGCGACCGCTTTTTTGACAGGGTAAAGTCTTGTGAGATGATCATTCTGGATGCAACCAGCCGAGAACTGCCTGATCGTGATTTAAACCGTGAAAGACACCTGAAGCGGGCATTCGAAGCCGGAGCGAGGTTTTCGGATGTTAAGATGTAAGATAAAATTGTTACCGGAAGCGACTAGATCTTACATCTGTTTCATGATATTTATATTTAAGGTTTAAACAGAGGTATAAAATGGAATTTGTAAAATACAGACTAGATCAAGATGATGGTTTTGGTGGAGCTTCTCACCGGTATATCCAGCCTCCCCAGGTGGGATATTTTGTTACTACTGTCGATATGTTTGGGAATATAAATGTCACGCCGGTTACAATGGGAACCTGTGTTGGCCATAAGTATTATAATTTTACCCTTTCCAATTTAATGGTGGAAAACTGGGATCAGGAAGTGCATCAGTATCAGGACGGCGTTAAGCAGGGATACTGCAATCTTAGGGAAGTACCGGAGTGCGTTATCAGCTATTATGGCTATGCTCTGTTAAGAGAAAGCTGGGTGGCCGGGATGCCTGTTCCCAAGGGTATCAGCGAGATTGATGTGGCCGGTCTTACACCACTGCCAAGCATGATAGTTAAACCCTGCGGTATTGCCGAATGTCCTATCAATATGGAAGCCAAGGTTTTACATGTAAACAAACTTGGGAAAAGATGGATCAACTACACTGTAGAAATTGTTCATATTACCGTGCATAAAGATTTGGATGATCAAAATAAAACCGGCCCCCTGGCTGGTTACGGGATGACAATCATGGATCCCCTGCTTGAAGTGCTTACCGGCAAGGGCGA
>Ga0099364_10009850_pt1 | contig 13222 bp, 11 predicted proteins | sample TergutTh196P3_FD_73070 | JGI IMG/M metagenome (GOLD analysis project Ga0099364, IMG submission 73070) | Microcerotermes parvus P3 segment gut microbial communities from Pointe-Noire, Republic of the Congo - Th196 P3 | ecosystem: Host-associated > Arthropoda: Insects > Digestive system > Gut ...
CACCCGACATTACAAACTACGCGTCCAATGGCGTATATAATTCCCAAAGAGCATCACAGAGCCGCAATGCGACTGTATTATACGGGCGTAAAGCTTGAACGTTTAGCGCAGGATACGGAAATTGAGGTTGAGGTATACACGCTTAACGAAATTACAGAATCCAACCTCCCTGCCCAGATATACTATTCTATTACGCCAACAGTAGCAAATCCGATGGTTACGAAGACGACAAGGACGATTCGTTTCAACAAAGACGACTTTGTCATGCGCATGGACCAATTGGGAGCGTCCATGGCCGCTATGGCTCTTGAACCATATGGGCGACGCAACTTCGGCGGTTACTATCTTAGCCGTATGACTTCCGGCAGCACGATTCAGCGCGCTTCCGGAACATATACTGTTCGCGCGGGAAATTCGCTGATTCCTTGGTGGTATCATACGTGGTTCCTTCCGGTGGAGGTAGGCAAGGATATACCGGCATACCGTTATATTAAGACTGAAATGCCCGCGACTTACCCCGCAAGGATGAATTTGCCGTTTATGCTGACAGCGGTGGATATGGTACACTCGCCTACACAGGACGAAGTTGAAGCGATTCGAGTAAAAATGGGACTTGCGGTTGCCCCTGAATACGTCAGCTTGCTGGAGCTTCCCGTTCTTTCGACGGACAACTATAAAAATATTCCCGCGCCTGCTGATACTCCAACGTGGCTGGCAGGAAAGACGGAGGATGGGATTACCGTCACTGAACATCTGTTTGTCGGAGCGTTCCTTGATCCTAACGGAAAACGTATTGACATCAGCGCGGAGTACATATCAAGAGATGCGATTTTCTACGAACACCCGACCTTCCCCGCATCAAACGATACGTACCTGAGAGATATGGTTCTTATTGTCGCCCCGAAAGGCTTGGCTGGCGATGTCTTCCTCAGAAGAACCGACGGTGAGTTTATCAAAGTTAGAAGCGCGGAAGCTTCAACTGCGCCTATAGCTCCCGGATTGGTTTTAGTTGGCGGAAAAATTGACGGAACAAGAATTGATGGCGATATACTTGTTTGGATAGATTCGTTCAAAGACGAAGGCGTTATTTTATCCAACAGCATGCTTAACGGCTACGAAATAGTAGGCGTCGAGAATATTGTAGGTTCAGGATTCACTGTAAGTCTTGAAGGTGATAAAGTAATTGCGAGATTCACAAGCGAAAAGAGAGTTGACGGAGTAGCCGACATATATCTGAAACGAACTGATTCGCTGGGAGACCCCGAAGTATTCGTACGCGTAAAATTCAGCGGCAAAGCGGATGAAGACACAACCGGATGCATGACGTTCAGTGTCTCAATGTTGCTTGCGCTGGCGTTGATTCCGATGTTTACACGAAAACGTAAATAACATTCAATTTAGATAATTACCATATTCTAATTTGATTGTAAAGCGGGGGCTTTGCTCAATGGTAATTAGCTAAGGTTTAGAAAGAACAAAAACATTAAAAAGCGTGAGGATTAATCAATATCTTCACGCTATTTTTTATTACGAAGGTACATAGCTGATTGGGCATTTGAGAATTGAAATATATGTAAGTCTTGTGGTATACTGATGTTGAGATTGGATGTGAGCTGACACGATGACTTATGATGATATTATCATCCCTGAATTGCTACCACCATCGGAAGATGGCGTATTTAAAACTAAACAAAATGATTGCGGCAAGGAGTGAGATCAAGATGGCAAGAGAATTGCTTCATACTATAAGCAGGGACGAAAACGAACGCGCCCGCTTCCGCGCTCGCCGTAAGTTCCAGATGAACATGGAACACAATCTTATAGTCGCAGGTGATGAGAGAGCGATTGAGATAGCGAAGAACCTTCTCAAAAGAAGCATGTCAGTTGATGAAATCATGGAAGTTACCGGACTGTCCCGCGAGGAAATGGAGGACTTATAAGTCACCAACTGACGCAGTTAGCTAAATCACATTGGGGGCTTTGCTCCCGCCTTTTTTTATTTCCGCTTGACGAAAAAAATATCTTGTTATAATATAGGGTATAGGGGTATACCCTATATTATATTTAAGGGGAATTTTTAATGAATAAATTTATGAACGCTGAAGGCGTCCTGAAACGTCTGAAAAAAATTGAAGGGCAAGTTCGCGGTATTATGAAAATGATCGAGGATGATAAAAGCTGCGAGGAAGTTCTTGTTCAAATAGGCTCTGCAAAAGCCGCGTTGCACAAAACCGGACAATTAATTCTGGAGCTTCATATGCAGCATTGCGTGTTGGACGCCATACGCGAAGGCAAAGAGGACGAAACTATTAAAAAGTTGTCGGCTGCTCTCGAACAGTTTTCGAGGATAATTTAAAATGGATACTAAAATTGAAAACAGTTGCTGTTGCGGAACGACCCATAAACAAAAGAGTTCGGGGATCTATGAATTGTTTTCAAGCCCAGGCATGACAATAATTGGAGGAGCAAGCCTTGCCGCCAGCTTATTATTCATGCTGTTAAACATAGATGTAGCAATAGAACCCGCATGGATTGCAATGATTATTTGCGGATTTCCGCTATTATACAATGCAATATGGAGAATTATTAATGAAAAAGGCGTTCTTAAAATATCTTCCGATTTGCTAGTTTCTATTGCCATGGTTTCCTCCATCGTCATCGGCGAATTGTTCGCAGCAGGGCAAGTTGCGTTTATCATGGCCATCGGAGGTATGCTTGAAGAAAAAACAATAGCGCGAGCAAAGAAAGGCATAGAAAACCTAATCAGCCTTACGCCAAAACTAGGGCGAGTCATAAAGAACGGCAATGAAGAAATGCTGCCGATAGAGCAAATAGCAAAAAACGATGTTCTGCGCATTCTTCCCGGTGAAACAATACCTGCAGATGGCGAAATCTTGTCCGGCGATACGTCGATTGACCAGTCGGTAATCACAGGCGAATCGTTGCCAATTGATAAAAAAGCGGGCGACAACGTTTTCTGCGGTACAATAAACCGTTTTGGCTCTATTGATATTAAAGCGACAAACGTCGGCGAGGATTCTTCTTTGCGTAAGCTGATCCGCTTGGTGCAGGAAGCGGAAAGCAAAGCGCCCATGCAGCGGATTGTTGACAAATGGGCGTCGTGGCTTGTGCCTTTGACGCTGATTATTGCAATAGTTACGTATATTTTAACCGGCGATATTACCCGGGCGGTTACAATAGCTATCGTATTTTGCCCATGCGCAATGGCTCTTGCTACGCCAACATCCATAATGGCCGCAATTGGACAAGCTACAAAGTATGGCGTTATTATCAAATCGGGCGCGGCTCTGGAGAGCATGGGTAAAGTTAATATTGTAGCTTTTGACAAAACTGGGACGCTTACTCACGGTAATCTTGCCGTCAGCGATGTAATATCACTTGACGACAGTTTAAACGACAAAGATTTTCTATCGCTTACCGCTTCCGTTGAATCCTATTCTGAACACCCGCTTGGCAAAGCTGTTATAGTTTATGCCAAGGAACAGAATATAACAATACAGCCTGTCGAAGATTTTAAAATGGCGCCGGGAAAAGGTATCAGCGCGAAGCTGAATGGCAAGAGAATTCTGTGCGGCAATCATTCGTATCTGTTAGAAAATGATGTCGCTTTAGACGAAAATACAATGATTGCTTTAGAACAATTGCGCAAACAAGGCAAGGCTACGATACTAGTTTCCTTTGACGGCGCCTGCAAAGGAATTATTGCTTTATCCGACACGCTGCGCGCTGACGCTATAAACATGATACAGGAGCTAAAACGGGAACACGCCGACGCGGTTTTATTAACGGGCGACAACAAGCAAACGGCGGATTATTTTGCGCAGCAGGTTGGAATAAAATCAATCTCCGCCGAACTGCTCCCCGCGCAAAAAGTCGAGCGGATCAAAGATCTGCAAAGCAAAGGCAGCTACGTCTGCATGATAGGTGACGGTGTAAACGACGCTCCTGCGCTTAAAACGGCAAATGTTGGCGTAGCAATGGGAAGTATGGGCAGCGACATGGCTATCGAAGCCGCCGACATTGCGCTTATGGGCGACGATATAGCAAAAATCCCATATCTAAAACGTTTATCGAATGCAACGGTAAAGTTGATTGTGCTTAACATTTCTATATCCATAGCGTTCAACCTGATAGCTATTGTTCTTTCGATTCTTGGTTTGTTAAATCCGATTACAGGCGCGCTGGCGCATAATGTCGGCTCGGTGTTGGTAGTGTTTAACGCAACACAATTATATGACCGGAAGCTTATTTAAAACTCGTTATTCATATTTTTTTATAAAATATTTTGCGCTTGTTGAATTGTATTATTCTCTCCCGCTACATTTGTTGTAACGCCTGATATAATTATATGTTAAAATGATTTCAACTGTTCAATTTCATATTGATAAATATTTTATATATTAGAGATATTTTCATGGAGAAAACAAATGAAACAACACTCAATGATTATTAAAGGCGGAACTCAACTTAAGGGAACAGTTACGACTCAAGGCGCAAAAAACGCGGCGCTTACAATTATGCCAATCGCGCTCTTACTTAAAGGAAAAAAATGGAGACTTTCAAACGTTCCTAATCTGTCAGACACACAAACTATGATTGATTTGCTCTCGTCTTTAGGAGTAAAAGGAACGCGTGAAAGCAATAATGACATAATATTTGACGTCCCTGAAGAGATAAGCTATGAGGTGTCAGAACAAAAAGCTCGTAAAATGCGCGCTTCATCGTTAGTGTTAGGTCCCTTAATGACGCGCTGCAAGCGAGTAATACTGCCAATGCCTGGCGGCTGCTCCATTGGAAGCAGACCTATAGACCTGCATTTAAAGGGTTTAGTCCAAATGGGGGCGGAAATAGAAATAATAGATGGGGCAGTTCACGCGCGCGCGAAAAGACTCCGGGGGTGCAGAATCTATCTTGACTTTCCTTCCGTAGGTGCAACTGAAAACTTGGTAATGGCAGCCGTTTTCGCACAAGGAACTACTACCATTGAAAATACCGCAAGAGAGCCCGAAATATTTAACTTAACAGAAACATTAAAATCTATGGGCGTACCCATTGAAGCCGACGTTACAGGGCTTATTAAAATCACGGGAATAGAAGAACTTGATAACATACAGGCAAATGTTATCCCCGACAGAATAGAAGCTTGCACGTATATTCTAAGCGGCGTCATAACAGGAAGCGAAGTTACGGTGAATAACATTATTCTGCCTCATGTTGACGCGCTTTTGGCAAAACTGGAGGAAGCCGGATGCGTATTTACGGTAAAAAACAATTCAGTTACGGTGCATCCTATGGAAAAAGTAAAAGGATACCTTCCACTTCGCCCTATTTCCGTAAAAACGCTTCCTTTTCCGGGATTCCCTACAGATGCGCAACCTCAGACAATGGCAGTTTTAACGCTTGCAAATGGAGTAAGCACAATACATGAAAATCTTTTTGAGACCAGATTTATGCATGTTGCGGAGCTAAACAGGATGGGCGCAAACATAGAGGTCAATAGTAATATCACTATAATCAGAGGAGTAAAAGAATTAAAAGGGGCAAAAGTAATGGCGACAGACCTCAGAGCCGGCGCAGCCTTAATTTTAGCGGGACTGGCGGCTCAAGGAGAGACAACCGTTCAAGGGTTTGAGCATGTTATTCGAGGATACGAATCAATAGACAAAAAACTATCATCACTTGGCGCAAAAGTTTGTATTCAAGAAAATGAAATCGATGAATGAAGAAAATGAAGTTTTAAACATAAAAGTTTTTGCGTTTGTAGGTCCGGCAGGAACTGGCAAAAGCGAACGAGCGCTTTCAGTCGCAAGGGAAAACGCGGTTGACTACATAATTGACGATGGTCTCATAATAGCTCGCGGAAGGATAATGACAGGCAAAAGCGCTAAAACTGAAAAAAATATGGTGAGAGCAATTCGCCGAGCTATTTTTAACGACCGCGAGCATAGGCAAAATGCAATTAGCTTCCTTTCGTCAAAAGCGCCTTGTAAGATACTTATCCTTGCAACTTCAGGCGATATGGTGCAAAAAATAGTAAAAGCGCTTTGTCTCCCAGACCCGGACAGAGTTATATACATATCGGAAGTTTCAACCCAAAAGGAAATTGAAAGCGCGTTGCTTGAACGAAGAGAAAAGAGACAACACACCATTCCTGTAGCATATGCGCAGATTCAGCGAAGATTTGCAGGGAAACTGGTACGACAAATAAAAGGAATGTTTAAATGGGGAAAAGACGACCCGAAGACAGTAGTAAAACCTCCTTTCAGCTTTAGCGGAGACGTAATTATAGAAGAAAATGTTCTTCACTTAATAGCGAGGCATTTGCTGACCTATGGCGACCGGGTTAAAAAAATCAAGGAATTAGTAATCAAATCGGACTCAAGTACAGGAGAGGTATCAGTTGACGTAGTGTTAAATATTAGTTCTTCCCCAAAAGAATACAGCGTTTTCGAGATTGCAAAAACGCTGCAGCGCAAATTAAGAAGAGGGCTTGGGTATTTTACGGGAATAGAGATAAAAAAAGTAGACATAAAAATTGACGAGGTGTCATTCAATGAATAAAGAAGTTTTTTCCATCTCTTCAGCTTGGACTGAATTACGAGAGCGCGTCACAAACTGTACGGAGTGCGCGTTACATAAAACGCGTACCAATGTGGTTTTCGGTCAGGGAAATGTAGATAGTGGAGTGGTATTCATCGGCGAAGGTCCCGGAGAGGACGAAGACTTGCAAGGTCTTGCATTTGTCGGGAGAGCAGGTCAACTTCTCACGCAAATACTGGAAGCCGGAAAAATCTCAAGAGAAGACGCGTTTATAATGAACATAGTAAAATGCAGACCGCCGGAGAACCGGATCCCAACAACTGAAGAAATGGCAAAATGCAATCAACACCTCGAGTCACAGCTCGCGTTGCTTCGCCCGAAAATCGTTGTTTGTTTGGGAAACACTCCAATGAGATGGCTTTTACAAACGACCGAAGGCATAACAAAAATGCGGGGAAAATGGTTTGACTGGAGAGGAACAAAGCTTATGCCAATGTTTCACCCCAGCTACCTGTTAAGAAACCAATCGCGCGCAGAAGGCAGCCCTAAGCATCAAACTTGGTTGGATGTACAATCTTTAAAAAAAATGATGGGAAACTGAATACAACTAAACCGGAGGGGAAATAATGGAAGGATTTACGAGAATTCCCGCTCACATAGCAATTGTTTTGGACGGGAACGGGCGCTGGGCAAAAAACAGGGGATGGCCTCGCCTTTTGGGACATCGTTCAGGATTGAGGAACCTTGAAGCTACTGCAAAACTTATAAAAAAATATGGGGTACTATATTTTTCAGTCTATGCTTTCTCAACCGAGAATTGGAAACGTTCATCAAAAGAGGTTGAGGGACTTATGAGCCTTTTCCGGTTCTATATCAGGAATAAAGTGAAAGATGTCTACGAAGAAGGCGGTAGGATTCGATTTGCCGGTCGCAGAGACAAGCTTCCTAAAGACCTTCAGAATATGATGGAAGAAGCTGAAGAATTCACTAAAGACGCCGGAGTTTTCCATTTTATTCTTTGCATTGATTATGGCGGACGCGCTGAAATAGTAGACGCAGTTAATTCATTAATTTTAAAAGGGAAACACTTGGGCGAAGACGGGGAAATAGCGTCAATAACTGAATCTGATATTAGCAACAGTCTATATTTACCCGATGTCCCCGATCCTGATTTGATAATAAGGACTAGCGGAGAATATCGTTTAAGTAATTTTTGGCTATGGGAAAGCAGTTACAGCGAGTATTATTTCACTGACGTTTTCTGGCCTGACTTTAACGAAGAAGAGCTTGTAAAGGCTTTGAGATCTTACGAGAAAAGAGACAGAAGATATGGCACAGCCGAAAAATAGCGAAATAGTACGCCGCTCAATTAGCGGAGTGTTTGTTATAACGGCAATTCTTTCCGGCATATGGTACGGGGGTTGGGTATGGAATAGCGTGGTTGTTTTTTTCTCAATGATTTCGTTGGCTGAATACTACAAAATAGTTTCAACTCAAGCGCGCCTGTCCAGAGGCATAGGATATATCGCCGCCGCTCTCGTACTTACTTCGACGGTTGAAGGACTTCATCCAATTTCAATTTCACTAACTTTATCGTTGAGCGTTTTTATAATTTTAATGATCGAAATTATCCGACGTCAACTTCAAGGAAACAGTTACGCAATACTAAATGTTGGGGCAACTCTTTCAGGCGTGCTTTACATAACTGTGCCATGGTGTTTTATATTATTATTAAGAAGCTTTTCCGCCGGAAGACTTCTTTTAATCACTTTATTCTGTTGCACTTGGGGATGCGATGTAGCCTCATATCTTATTGGAAGACGTTGGGGACATCATAAATTATGTAATAAAGTAAGCCCAAATAAAACTTTCGAAGGCTTTGTGGGCGGATTTGTAGGAAGCATCCTAACGGCAGGGATTTTAGCATTTACACTGGAACAGGGAATGACGCCAATACTATGGATAGGTCTCATATGCGGATCACTTGGTCAGATGGGAGATCTTGCAGAATCTCTCTTGAAAAGAGAAGCTGGGATAAAGGATTCAGGCAGTATAATTCCAGGACATGGCGGAGCTCTTGACCGCTTTGACAGCATCCTTATCAATGGGCTTTTTACTTACATATTGTCCAATTTCCTTTATCTTTATTGATTAATAAGAAAATGAATAGAAAAAGAATTGCAATAATAGGATGTACAGGAAGCGTAGGAGGGGCTGTAATTGATGTATGCAGGCGCTATCCTGATTATTTTGAAATACGCGCGCTCGCCGCAAACGGCAGTTACAAAAAATTAAACAGTTTAGCTCAAGAATTTAAAACAATTTATGCGGAGAATAAGTATAACGTCGCTTCAAATATATATACTTGCCTCACAAACGAAGAAGCCGCAAAACACCTTGAATCAAATATCCCTATTGAAGAATTGGTTGTTCTCGACGACATTGACCATGTCGTATTTGCAGCGTCAGGCACTGATACAATAAACGCCCTCCAAATTGCTTTATCCGCAGGGAAAGAGGTTTCTCTGGCTAATAAAGAAAGTATTGTAGTAGCCGGCCCCTGGGTACTTCCATTAGTACAATATGAAAACCAAATTCGTCCGCTTGACAGCGAACATAACGCTATATGGCAAAATCTCCATAACGAAGATATCAAAAGCGTCTCATGCGCTTATCTTACCGCTTCAGGCGGAGCTTTCTTGAAATACCCTATGAGCGAACTTGAACATGTAACTCCGGCTATGGCGCTAAATCATCCCGTATGGAGCATGGGACAAAAAATAACGATAGATAGCGCAACTCTTATGAACAAAGGGATTGAGTTGATAGAAGCGATGTTTCTTTTTGGGCTGGAGTTTTATCAAGTTAAGGCTGTTATTTCGCCGGGATCTTTTGTGCATGGCTTTGTAGAGTTTTGCGACGGCTTCGTTAAACTGTTGGCGGCTACCCCCGACATGCGTTTGCCCGCGCTTACGTGTCTTTCATATCCATACCGGGCGCCTCTTAGGATAAAAGAATTAAAGCCCGAAAACTATCCAAGAACAATTTCATTTGAAATACCTGATGAAACTCGTTTCCCGTGTCTGAAACTCGCGCTTATCGCCGCCCGCGAAAAGGGGCGCCTTCCGGCTCTTTTGATTGGCGCGGATGAAATTGCGGTTGAAGCTTTCATTGATGGTAAAATAGGCTTTACAAAAATAGCGGAAGTTGTGGAGCAAGTTATGCAATCCTGCAACGGACCTGCGCCAAACTCGCTTGAAGAAGCTTTAAATATCGTTGCAACAGCAAAAACACATGCAAAATGCGTTGTTGAACGAACATAGATTATAATACTAAACCTTGAAACAGGAGGATGGCTAAATGCTTATCAGTTTGATTTCTTTTATTTTTGTAATAGCAGTTTGCGTTATAGCGCATGAAATAGGTCACTATAAAACAGCAAAAATGTTGGGCGTTCAATCGCATGAATTCTCTATCGGGATGGGTCCTCTTCTTTATCAAAGGAAAAACTCGGAAGGGATGCTGTGGTCCATACGCGCGATTCCTATAGGGGGTTTTGTGCGTATAGCGGGAATGGGCGAAGAAAATGATGAAGCCGGTGAATTCGTAAAACCGGGAATGGGATTTAATGAGAAACCAGCTTGGAAAAGATTTTTAATCCTTGCCAACGGTTCTATTATGAATATATTGCTGGCGATACTTCTTACGGCGTTTTTCCTATACGGTCACGGTGTTACAGATATGCAAAGTACTCGCATAGGCTCAATTATGCCGGGTATGCCCGCTGAAAGCGCTGGATTTTTGCCAAACGATAGAATCGTTGAAATCAATGGCGTAGTCGTTGACGATTGGCGCGGAATGACATTAGGGATAAGGGAAAACGCGCTTAAAGGGAGCGTAAATTTTAAGATTGAACGCGAAGGTCAAATTCTTGAAATAAATACGGATATTCCCATCCACGAGGAAAGTAAAGTTCCCATGCTTGGAATAACTCCAGCCATAAAGAATTATACGCTCTTGGGGGCAATAACGAATTCTTTTAGTTATATCATAAACATAAGTATTGAAATGCTTAAAGGAATTGGCGAATTGATTACCGGAAAAGGACAGGATGTAGCCGGTCCTGTGGGAATCGCTTCGCTGGCGGGACAGGCAGCGCGCGCGGGGACTTGGAATCTTATTACTTTCTTAGCTATGATAAGCCTGAACCTTGGAATACTGAACCTTTTCCCATTTCCCGCGCTTGATGGCGGTCATTTATTTTTACTGATAGGAGAAATGATCTTCCGCCACCGTCTTCCAAACAAAGTAGAGCGTTATATACATTTTGCGGGGTTTGTTTTTTTGATAACCCTGATAGTGATTGTCACCTGGATTGACATTGCAAGACTAATACAAAAATGAGTCGGCAGGTAATAATACAAGGTTTAACAATTGGAGGGGGGGCGCCTGTCCGGGTTGAAAGCATGTTAAAGGCGCCTCTTACGGATATTGAGAGTTGCGCGTCACAGTGCGAGAGGCTTTTGCAAGCGGGCTGCGAAATGGCTCGCGTCGCACTTCCGGACGCGCAACTGGCTTCGAATTTAAAAGAATTATTAAAAAAAACAAACCTGCGATTGATGGCGGATATACACTTTGACCCCGACATAGCCATAGCGGCAATGAAAAGCGGCTGTTTCGCCATAAGGATAAATCCGGGCAATATGTCAACGCTTAAGCTTTCCGAGATGATAAAGGTTGCAAAGGATATGGACGTCGTCATAAGAATAGGCGCCAACGGCGGTTCCCTTGGAAATTTTCACATGCAAAAAGCAAACAACGACAGGGCATTGGCTCTTTTTTACGCAGTTGAAGAACAAGCGGAGATTTTAATTCAAAACGACTTCAGCAAGAACATAATTTTATCCGCGAAGTCTTCAAATATTCCAGAAACCATTAGAGCTAATTCGCTCATATCAAAAAAGTATAATTACCCAATACACGTTGGAATAACTGAAGCCGGTTTTGATACAGAAGGGCTGGTCAAAGGCGCCGTTGGAATAGGCGTTATGCTTTCCCAAGGTATTGGGGATACTTTACGAGTGTCCCTAACGGATGAACCCGAGCAGGAAGTACGCGCGGGATATGCAATACTAAACGCCCTTGAAATAAGGAACCGCGGAGTCAATATTATTTCCTGCCCTACTTGCGGCAGGAGGAGGATAGAAGTAAAAGAGCTTCTTAAAGTTTTAACTCCATTACTCAAGGAAATTCCGGAAGGCGCCATGAAGAGTTTTGCGGTTATGGGATGCGAAGTAAATGGGCCTAGAGAAGCCAAACACGCCGATTTTGGAATAGCCGGCACGCCAAACGGCGTAGCGGTATTTAAAAAGGGAGAAATTATCGGCTCGTATTCAATTCAAGAGGTCCCCCGAATTATTAGCAAATTATTGCTTGAATAATTCTTGAATAATATACTACCAATTTGTAATCAAACGTATGCTTCGTTGTTTCTGCCGCCCTTGCTCGACGTAGGTCAAACTACGCCGTCGCTGCGGGCGGCAGATACCTATCGCTCGCGAGGCTCGCTGGCACCTCCGTCGCTTCGCTCCTCCTGAGCCGCCTCGCCTACGTTCGATTCCAAATTGGCGTCATTTTAATATATCCCATTAAACGTATGCTTCGTTGTTTCAGGAGGAGCGCCACGCGCAGCGTGCAATTCATATGTGAGGTACTCCTTTGACTATCCATCCGGAACGCCCGGTCTCCTCATGCAAGTGATTGTAACACACTCATTCCGCTTTTTTCTCATTATCATTCACTCCAAATAACTATTGTTAGCAATCTAGCCAATAATGCAAAATACGTAAATCTAACGGTTATCATAAATACTCCCTTTATCATGGGAAATGCTTCCGATTGCAGATCATTGCTATAACTAACGCTACTTTTTATGCAGTTAAATTTGGATGAAAAAAGAGAAGTCAGTTTTTGCAAAGTACTTGCATTATCATTGACAGGCGCTTGTTTGTCTTCTAATTGAATTATTTTCATACAGCCCAATATAGCAAAGACTTCCAATAGCACAATGTAGACAAAAAAGTGACTAATACTAGGTCCGCCAAAGTTTGTAACCGTTAATGATGATAATAGAATTAAAACAACTATTAAAAAACACTGAAACAATATGGAAGATTTGGCTTCTTTTCCCTGTAAGAAAAGAATAAAAATACATATTGCATAAAGTAGATAGAATGATAAAAAGAATAATTGAAAAACTGTTAGCAATAGAGTCAAAACACAAGATATTATCCCCATTGTCCCCGCTAAAACAGTCTTTTCCCCGATAAAATTCCTTGACGTTTGAGCGTGGAGGAATTCCAAAAATATGAAAAGAAAGCCAAAACAAAGGACAATCTTCAGCATCATATTAATGTCAGAAAAAGTACGCAAACGCATAACAAACTTAAGAAGAAATAAAACACATTTGATGTAGCACAATAAATACAAGCTGAATAAATATATTCTGCTGTTATCCAATTTCATAAAAACAAACATGAAAAAACTCGCGCACAAAAAGAATGCGGCTAAAATAATCGGCCAAACTATAAAAGCGTTTGTCTGCCAATAAGCATTTTCCGGATTCAGTATAAAAAGCTTAACGCTGACTAAGCAAAGGTAT
>Ga0099364_10009851_pt1 | contig 13222 bp, 12 predicted proteins | sample TergutTh196P3_FD_73070 | JGI IMG/M metagenome (GOLD analysis project Ga0099364, IMG submission 73070) | Microcerotermes parvus P3 segment gut microbial communities from Pointe-Noire, Republic of the Congo - Th196 P3 | ecosystem: Host-associated > Arthropoda: Insects > Digestive system > Gut ...
AAAATATAAATGTAAAGTTATGCTTAATACGTTAAAACTTAAATTAAAAAGAATATTTCCTTTTTATATAAAGCATAAAGTAAAAAGATTATTAATGTCTACAAATTTTACTTCATATAATATGGTTCGACTTGAAGCATCAACTATATGTCAGTTAAATTGTAAAGCGTGTTATATGCGAATAAATAATTATGTAATTTTGTGTTATGGAAATAAATAAAACTACTTGCGATATTTGTAATAATGAGAATATTGATATTATATTTACGATACATAATTCTTTACAATACCTAAAATGTTTGGAATGCGGTTTTATAAAGAAAATGCCTAATAGCGTAAATATTGATTATACATCAGAATATCAAACAAAAGATAAAATAAATTATAGCAAATCATTAGCAAAAAATTATTTCAAACGACTTAATAAAAAAATAGATTACAATAAAAAATGTTTAGAAATTGGTGGTAGTTTTGGTTTCTTCTCTAAAAAATTGCAGGAACAAAAACAATGTTTAGTTAGAAATATTGAACCGTCTTTGCTTGCATCTAATTACGCTAATCTGCAAGATGTTAAGACCTTTAATAGCATTATTGATTTGGATATTAACTCTTTTGATTATATTTTTTCATTTCATGTAATAGAACATATTAGTGCGAATGAGATTAAAAAGTTTATTAATGATGCAATTGATTTATTAAAATCTGGTGGAACATTTTTTATATTTACTCCCAATGCAAGTAGTTTTTCATTAAAATTATTAGGCAAACATTATACTTGGCTTGCTCCTGATGAACATCTTAATTTTCTAACAAATTTATGTTTTAATCATCTATTAGATAAAGAAAAAATAACTTTTTCTGCAACTGAAGAAATTCCTGCTTTTATTCATTATCCGATACCTTCGTTTATATCATTTGTTAGAAAAAAGATTTTTAGATATAAAGTTAGTGACTTTATTGACAACACAGACAATACAAATAAAAAATTAACATTAAAGTCCAAATTTATTTTAATTTTGAAAAATATATTTAGATTTTTTGTTTGTTTAGAAAGATTGCTTTTGTATCCAATTTATCGCTTTTATAATATATTTTCATCACATCACGACGAATTAGTTGTTGAAATTATAAAGAATAAATAACCTATTGTGTATTACTTTAAGTTAGTTTTTAGCATATTAATATTTCTTATTATAAAGCAAAATTTCAAATTACAACCGTCAAATAAAATTAGGGGATGCTGAAATAAATTCAGTATTACAGAACAGGTTAAGCGGTTATACTGAACTTGTTTCAGCATCCCCATCGTTTATTTAATTATGCCACACAGGGATGAATCCCTATGTTAAAATATGTTATATTTACTTTTTAAATCTCTTCTTTATTGTTTTTCATCCAGTATTTTTCTTTATCTGTATCCACAAAACAAGTATCATTATTGTTATCAATATAACGAAGATAATACCAGCAAGAACCTGCCCATTGCGGCATTGTATTTGTTTCAAAACGTGCCTTTTTACCTGTTTTCTTATCAATAAAATTAACCCAACTTTCTACATTTGCAAGAGGTGATTCACCTGTATCGGCAGGTTTAAAATCTTTAACATCAGGCAAAACTAATGGCAATTCATTGGCATCTAAACATCTTTTAGTGCCATCTTCAAAAAACATTATCGGTATCGGCTCACCCCAATAACGTTGCCGAGAAAACAACCAATCACGTAATTTAAATTGCACTTTTGCATTCCCTATATCTTTTTTTTCAAGCCATTCTGTAATTTTATTCATTGCATCTTTTGTCGGCAAACCATTTAAAGATACCTCATCATTAGAAGAATTAGTGCCTATACCTGTTTTATCACAATATGCTTGATTTTCTATAGATACATTATTTTCTTTATTAGTTACCACTTGTTTTATGTCCAAACCAAATTGTTTTGCGAACTCATAATCTCTTTCATCGTGTCCTGGGACAGCCATTATCGCACCTGTTCCATAATGTGCTAAAACATAATCGGCAATCCAAATTTGTATTTTTTCTTTATTAGCGGGATTTATAGCATAAGCCCCTGTCCATACTCCTGTTTTAGTTTTATTTAGTGCAGTTCTATCCATATCACTTTTTAGAGTAGTTTCTGCAATATATTTTTCTACTTCTGCTTTTTGTTCTTGGGTTGTTATTTTGGGAACGAGTGGATGTTCAGGTGCAAGGACAATATACGTTGCTCCGAATATAGTATCGGGGCGTGTTGTAAATACTTTTATTTTCATATTGCAAAAATACTAAAAACTTTCTAAATAAATATCGGCATTATCTAAAATGAAAAGCCGAAACAAGTTCGGCGTAATACTTTATAAAATGATATTTTTACAACAATTACTTTGCAGTTGCTATAAAGTCCCTTATTAGTTTAAATATTGATTCATATTTAGTAAAAGGGGTGTTTTGATATGAATCGTAAATGCTGTGGCTGTATTTACATTCTTCGCCTGCTGTCATAATGAAAACAGCAGGAATATCCTTCTCTACAAATGAACAATGGTCGCTATTGCATCTATGCGGAAGTGTGCTAATTTTGTGAAAATAATGCTCATCGTTGCAAATTTTTTCTAACTCTTTATAATGTTTTTTTGTATCATTAGCATCGCCATTAGCAACAATTAATCCGCCACTACCACTCCCAACTAAATCTAAATTTAAAACAATACTAATTTTATCATAAGGAACGACAGGATTTTCTACATAATATTTAGAACCAAGCGTTCCTATCTCTTCGGCTGCAAAAGCAATAAATACTAACGAATATTGGGGCTTATTTTCAGATTTAGAATAAAAACTTGCTAAATCTAACATAGTAGCAACACCCGAAGCATTATCATGTGCCCCGTGAAATACTTTGTCGCCAAACATTCCCAAAGCATCATAATGAGACGTTATAAAAATGTAATCAGTTTTTTTCTTTCCTTCAACAATACCAATTACATTAGCACAATTATGATTCTCAACTAATTTTACTTTGATATTTAATTTAAGATAGGGGATATTTTGTCCTATTTTATCGCCGACTATTTGCATAACAGGATAATTAGAAATCTTATCTCTACCGATGTAATAACTAATTCTTTCATACCCCTGAAAGATAACTAACTTTGGCTTAATATTTCCAAGCCCTGTGTCAACAAAATTAACAATTTCCTTTATTGACATATCAAAAGATTTAGCATTAAATACAAGAATAACATCAGGAATATTTGTTCCTTTTACAAGTTCCCAATGTGCCTTATCAATAATGATAAGTGGACGAGCATTTTCAAGTTCTAAATCAATAGAAGGAGATGAACCTAATATATAATAGTCATCATCGGGACGCATTACATTTCCTTTGCCGAGTTCAAAACGAACATCTTCAAGAACTACATTACTAATATTAAAAAATTGTTTGTAGCCCTCAGTCCCTTTATTGGTGTTAATTGGTTTAAGATTAAATTTTAAAAACTCTTTAGCAACATATTCAGCAGCAATGCTATCACCACTTTTATATACACTGCGTCCAAACATTTCATTAGCACATAGTTCTTTCATTACTTTATGTGCATATTTCAGATTTTGTGAAAACAATTCACTACAATTAACAATAGTAAATAAAATTACTAATAACAAAAAACTCTTTTTCATAAAACAATTAAAAATATCAATTAATTAGATTACTTTTTTGCAAAAATAGTAATTTTTTTGGAAAAATATTATGCCGTATTTAATAAAATTATAAAGAAAAAAATAATATTGCCGATAAATATAAATAATAAGAATTATGTAAATTATTTTCAAAAATATTGCTAATTTGCATATATTTATTAAATGTTTTAATGTAATTTTGAGAATTATGGCAGAAATCAACACAGAAACAAAAATTGCTGGATTAAAAAAAGAATTAAAGAATTCTACTATACATATTGGACCTGACCAGACAATGCAAATTATTGGATTTAAGTTGGGAGAAGAAGAGTTCGGCATAGATATTTTCTCGGTAAAAGAAATAATTAGAATGTCTATAATGACAAGAGTTCCTAATGCTCCTGAATTTGTTGTCGGAGTAATTAATATGCGTGGAAAGGTTATTCCTATTATTGACCTATGCACAAGGTTTGGATTGCCTGTTACTGATTTTTCTAATGCTGATAGAAAAATTATAGTTATCGAACACGAAAATAAAACTGTCGGTTTTCTTGTTGATGTTGTAAATGATGTCACCAATATTAATAAAAATCTAACAGAACCACCACCACCTATGGTTGCGGGAATTGATTCAGATTATATAACTGCTATCGCAAAACTTGACGAAAAACTACTAATTTTATTAGAAATTTCTAAAATACTTGTATTAGTTTAAGTGATATTTTAAGCATACTACCACAAGGCATAATGAATCCGTTTTAGCAACTATTTGTATTAGGGGATGCTAAACGACTTTCTGTATGGCATTTTTATATGTTCCTTTTAACTATCTAAATTAAAATCCTAATGTCAACAAACTAATGCTTGTTATTGCGGCTGTTTCGGTTCTTAAACGCCGATTCCCAAGATTCCATATAATAATGTTTTCAGAAACTTTTTCTCTAAAAATATCTAATTCTGTATTTGAAAATCCGCCTTCAGAACCAATAAATATAAGTGTATTTATATTTTTTTCTAACTTGTTAGTAACATTAATTCCACTTTCATCTGCAACAATTATTCTATCAAAAATCTTTACGTTTTCTAATAATTCTGTAATAGTTATAGGATTATGTATTGTCGGTAAAACAGAACGTTTGCATTGCTTTATAGTATTGATTGTTTTAGTTATCAACCTATCTTTATTTATTTTATTTTGTTGCGAGTGGTCGGTAATTAAAGGATAAACAGCACTAACGCCAAGTTCGGTGCATTTTTCTATTGCAAATTCAAATCGTTCTCTATTATCTAAAATACCTATTGCTAATCCAATTTTGAAACTTACCTCTCCCATATTATGAAAATACTTTACAGTATTTGCTTCAAAATTATTTTTTGAAGTTCTAATGATAGTTCCTTGTGCCATTAGTCCTTTGCCTGATGTTATTAGTATTTGATTGCCTGTTTGAAGCCGCAATACTTTCAAATGATGTGCTTCTGTATCGGCAATTTTATAATTAGTTTCTTTTGTATTTAATTCGGGGATATATACACATTCCATTTTTTCAAAAATAATTTTTTTCAAAAAAAATAGTATATTTAGGATAAGTTATGGAACAATTAGACACTAATTTAAAAAATCAGCGAATAAAACTAAATTTTACATTAGAACAAGTTGTAGAAAAAACACGTATTCGCAGAGAAATTATAGAGCAAATAGAGCAAAACGACACTGATTCTATATCATTAGTTTATTTAAATGCATATAAGAAAACTTTGAACGATTTCTATTATAAGGCAAGCAACAATAAACTTTATTTAGCGTCAGTGAAAAGTTTAGATTTAGATGAAACTAATAATACATCGTCTTTTCAAGAAGAAGTATTGGTATATAATCGTAATGAAAAAACAGAAGATTTAAATATAATTACTGCTAATTTTGTCCCTACAAAAACAAATAAAGACGATACAAAAAATGTTTCTGTTAAAAATAAAAAGGATATTAAAGAAAAAAAAGAAAATGTTCACGAACATATTGTTGAAGCAAATAAAGATGAAAAAAAGCAAAATGTAAATATAAAATATGTAAAAAATAGTCCAATCAATTTTAATAAAAAGATTCTTAAAAGAACACTAAATATAACTATAAAAGACCTGCTCATATATATTTGTGGTGCAATAGTTATTGGTGCAATGATATTTTTTGTGTTTGTTTATGATACAAATAGCAAAGGAATAGAAAGTATTACTATAACTAATTTAAAAGATAATGTCGTTGATTCTATTATGCCAAAAGAAAAAGATATGTTTTCTTATTTTAATAATGATAGCGTGGTTCTTACGGCAAAATGTAATGATACTGCGTCTGTTAAAGTCGAAATTGATAGCAAGAAAATAGACGACATTTTAATGATACCGGGAATGACACATACGTGGTCGGCTGAAGAAAAAATTATCCTAACTACTACTAATGTCGGCGGAGTTGATTTTTATAAAAATGATACTTTGCTCCCAATTCTCGGACCAAAAGGAACTATGGTGCAGAATATAATGATAACAAAAGAAGGTGTTAAAAATATAAATCCTCTGTCTGCTGACAATAGTTCTATTCCTGTTAAAGATTTAAAACCTAACCAAAATGAAATTGTTCCCTCTACTTTTGATACAATAAAGACACCTACAACAAGACAATATACCGCTAAAAAGAAAAAACCAGAACCTCCAAAGCCCATTATTATTGATTTTTCTAAACCTACTATGACCAAACCACCTATTCTCGAAAAAGATAAAGAAAAAGAAAATAAAGATAAAAGTAATTGACAGAATAACCACCCCGCTTGCTAACCGAAGCGTTCACTTTATGTGACATTTGTATTTTTTGTAGTGAAAAAACAATAATAGTGTATTATCTAACATTTCTAATGTCTTACTAAAACGCTTGCTACGTCTGTTAAATCTAGCTAAATTGTCTCGGATACTGCTATTGACACTCTCTATCTGATGCGTCTGAGACTTGCCCAGTGCTACTTTATGCAAATCAGATATCCCAATATCGGCAAATCGCTCCCGATAACTTGAATTGCCATCAGTGTAAATGCGACTAATATTGCCTACTGCACGCTTAGTCAGATTGTAAAGTTCTATAGCACAAGTGCTACTAGCACCTATCGTATATGCAACAACTTTACCTCGCCGTCGAGAATAAGAAACCCATACCGGAACTCGCAAGCCCCTTTTTTTACACGAGTGTAAATCTCGTCCATCTCTATTACTTCCGGCACCTGATTATCTTGTAGAGCATCCTGAACGGCATGAAGATCAGACCTGACGCTTGAAGCAAAAACACGTATCCACCGGATTATAAGAGGATGAGAGCAACCAAAAAACCTAGCGATTGCACGTATTCCCATTCCACTAAGATAAAGATCAAGCGCTTTACGCTTATCGGCATATGTGAACTTGCGAACTTTATCGCTAAAATAACGATTGCATTCTTTACAGCGATAACGCTGTGAATTCTTGTAGACACCATTCTTTATATATTTACTACTGCCACAATGTGTACATTCCATACAAAAAAATTCCTATATTTAATTAAAAAAATACAAATATAATAAATAATTCTAAACTCAAAAGTATTTAGTCACCAATGCCCTCCGATGAGGGATGTCATTTGCTTTAGCAAGCGGGGTGGTTCAAAATATACAGCACGGGGGCTTGCCCCCGTGTTAAATCTGTTATGCCGCACTTTGTTTCGGAATCTTTTTTACATATTGCATAATTATGAAAAAACTATACTAAATCAGTTTTTATTCTTTGGATATTGGCACCTAAATTAGTAAGTTTAGTTTCAAATGCTTCGTAACCTCTGTCAATGTGGTATATACGGAGAACTTCTGTTGTTCCTTCAGCAACAAGACCTGCAATAACTAATGCTGCACCTGCACGCAAATCCGATGCCATAACAGATGCACCCGTTAATTTATGTCCGCCTTTGACATAAGCAGTATGTTCTATCAATTCTATATTTGCACCAAGACGAATCATTTCGGGTATATGTTTAAATCTATCTTTGTAAATAGGGTCAGATATTTTTGAATCACCTTTAGCAATGAGCATAAGGGACACCCATTGCGGTTGTATATCTGTTGGAACTCCAGGATATATTGCCGTTGTTGTATCTACCGATTTAATATCATTTGATTCCAAAGAAATACTATCTGAATTAGCATCTATCTTGCATTCTGCATCTTCAAGCAATCCTAATATAGAAGTAAGATGGTGGGGATTGCAATTATTTATAACTATGTTTCCGCCTGTTATTGCTGCCGCTATTAAAAAAGTTGCTGCTTCTATTCTATCGGGTATATTTGTTTCATCTGTTGGATGCAATTCTGATACACCTTCTATTTCTAATATAGAAGTGCCTATGCCATCTATTTTTGCTCCCATTTTAACTAACATTTTTGCTAATGCTGTTATTTCAGGTTCGGTGGCGGCGTTAGAAATAAGTGTAGTTCCTTTTGCTAATGTTGCTGCCATTAGTATATTTCCTGTAGCACCAACACTTGATATTTCTAAATTTATTTTTGCTCCTTTAAGGTTTCCACCTTTTGCTTTTGCAACAACGTAACCTTTTTCTAAACTAATTTCAGCACCAAGTTTTTCCATTCCTTTTATATGTAAATCTACTGGTCTTGGTCCCCAAGCACAACCGCCCGGCAATGATACTCTTGCTTCTCCATAACGACTTAATAATGGACCAAGAACATAAAAAGACGCTCTCATATTTTTAACGTGCTGATATGGTGCTTCAAAAGAATTTATTGAACGCGAATCTATAAAAAGTGTATTATCATTAAGTTCACAAATTATTCCGAGTGATGTCATTAAATGAGACATTGTCCGAACATCTTTAAGGTTAGGAGTATTAAAAAGATTGTATGTTCCTTGGGCGAGTATTGTAGCAGGCATCAACGCTAATGAGCCATTTTTTGCACCTGATATTTTAACTTTACCACATAAACGATTTCCACCCTGTATTACAAATTTATCCATAATAGTTTTATAATTTATTACAAAAATACATAAATGTTGTGTAAAAATAGTAACAGCGTAAAAAAATATTCCACACCTACTAAATCGTTTAGTATCCCAAATAAAATATTTTGTTAAAAAATATTATTTTTGTATCAATTGTTAGTATAATTTGTATCAATGAATACTCCTAAAACTGAACGCTTAAATATTGCTATATTAGGACGAACTAATGTAGGCAAATCTACAATTGTAAATTTTATAACTAATCAATATACTGCTATCATCTCTGATATTGCAGGAACAACTACCGATAGTGTAGAAAAAGTTATGGAACTTCATCCTATCGGACCAATCGTTTTAATAGATACTGCTGGTATTGACGATACTTCTGCACTCGGCACAGAAAGAAAGAAAAAAACCAATGCAGTTATTAGAAAATGCAATTTTGCTTGTATTGTTGTTGAGCCAAATACTTGGACTGATAATGAAGATAATTTAGTTAATGCGTTGAAGCAATTTGATATTCCATTTGCTATTATAATCAATAAAATAGATACTATTGAAGCCGATAAAAAGTTTATAAATAAAATTGCTTCAATTACAGAAAGTATTATATATATTAGTGCAATTAGTAGCGATAGGAATGTTTTTATCAGTTCGCTTGCTGATATTATTTCAAAAAAAGTAGCACTTAATAATGAAATTAATATGTTTGATGGGCTATTAAAAAGTGGTGATTTATGCTTATTTGTCACACCTATTGATTCAGGAACGCCGAAAGGCAGAATGATACTTCCGCAAGTTCAAGCATTACGTGCTATTTTAGATATAAATGCTATCTGTATGTTCGTTCAACCATCAGAATATATAAAAGCATTATCGTCACTATATTCACTCCCAAACCTTATAGTTACTGATTCGCAAGTTGTTAAAAACATAATTAAACTTTCGCCAAAAGAATTATCTATTACTACATTTTCTATATTGCTTGCTCGTCTTAAAGGTGATTTTGCTGTAGAAAAAGATAGTGCTTATACATTGCAAAATATAACTCCAACAGATACAATTTTAATTGCCGAAGCGTGTTCTCATCATCAACAAAAAGATGATATTGCACGAGTAAAGTTTCCTGTTTTATTAGAAAATTATTTAGGTTTTAAACCGAATATAGATTATTGTAATGGTCTTGACTTCCCTACTGATATTAGTAAATATAAACTAATTATCCATTGTGGTGCCTGTATGATTACGCATAAAGAAAAGATAAATCGCATTAAAATTGCTACAACGAGTAATGTTCCTATAACTAATTTTGGTATGGCGATATCATTCCTTAACGGTTATTTAGATAGGGTTGTTTGTCCATTTTATATATGATTATGTGTTTTTTCTCTATTACAAGTGTAAGCAGTATTTACAAAAAAAGTGTTTATAACCTAATTTTTATTTCTTATATATTTGTTATTTCCTATTTCATCAAGGAAATTAGTTTCTTCTTTATTTAATATTTTTTGGTGTTCTTCTATTTTTTTTTCTTTTAATTTTACAATAACTTTCTCTTCTTTCAATGCCTCGTTCAATCTATCTCTTCTTTGGGCTTCTATGTTTAGTAGTTTTATTTTTTCATTTTCTGCTTTTTGTAGTTGGAAATTGATATTATTAGTATAATCTTTTGATGCCTGCATATCTGCTGCTTTAGTTGTAACTTGGGGACTATGGAGAAAATCTTTTTTTACTTCATTTAACGTTTCTATTTGATTTTCTTTTTCATATCGGCTGCGCACAGCGATATTTAAAGAATGTTTTGATTCTAATACTTTTTCTGTTTTAATTTTCAGAACAGGTTCTAATTTAAATTTAAATTTCTTAGCCATAAATATTATTCTATATTACAATATAACATTTTTGGGGTAATGTTGGCAATACTATTTTCAAAAGGTTTAATTTTCCTAAAAACTATATTTTTGTATTTTTTATAATCTAATAGTAATCTTATATAAAACATAAACATAAAAAAAACAGGTAATACCGGCTTTCTAAACCCGCAATCCCATAGAAAGAATCGCTAAACCGCTATATAATAAACAAGTATGGAAGTAGTAAAATTATGTCAAAATTGTGGAGAAAAAGTTATAACAGAGGGTAGAACAAAATTCTGTTCTGCCGAGTGTCAAAATGTATTTTATTATAAAGATAGAAAAATAAAAGAAAAAGTAGAAATAATAACTGAAGAAACCATAAGTAAAGAAACAAAACCATATAAAGAATGCCTAAAGGTTCCAGCAAATAGAGTATGTAAAGTTTGTGGCAAAGAGTTTGTTACTTATCATAATAATCAAATATATTGTGGTGAAGAGTGCAAAATTAATTCAGTAAATGTTTTTAGAATAAAAAATATTAGAGTTATAAATTGTGGATTTTGTGGTAAAGAGTTTACAACTAGTTATAAAAAAAAATACTGCGGTAAAGAGTGTTATGAAAAAAATCAAGAAAGAGAACGTAAGAACAAAATAGCACCTCTTTTGCCTAAAAATTGTAATTATTGCGGTAAAGAGTTTATGCCTACAAGCAAACTTCAACTTTATTGCGATAGAAAATGTAGGGAGACAAGAAGAGTTAAAGCTTTTAATAAAATTGCATCTGAAACTTCGCATTGCTTATATTGTGGTAAGGAGTTTTATTATAATAGTTATAGTCAAGTATATTGTAGCAAAAAATGTGGAATAGCATATAGAAATATGACGGGCGGAAGTCCTGGTATAAGGTCCTGTGAATATTGTAAAAAATTATTTCATGCCAAACAGCAAGCCAACATATATTGTTCGCCTGAGTGTAATAAGAATGACAAGCGAGCAATACCCGAAGATAGAGCGTGTGGATATTGTGGAAAAATTTTTCACTCTACTACTAAGAGTATTAGAAAGTTTTGTAGCAAAGAATGTTCTTCTAAAAAGCGTTATGGTGATGACTACACAATACATAAAAAAAACAGGATATGTAAGCATTGTGGAAAAGAATTTGAATATAAGAATAATAGAATATATTGCAGTAAAGAATGCGTCCGTCAAAATGTTTTAAAGCGAAATCGTAAACCGATAGACGTAAATAGAACCTGTAAAGTTTGTGGGAAAGAGTTTGTAGCAAATGTGCATAACAAAATGATTTGTAGTCAAGAATGTGTTAATAAATACTGGAAAGAAAAATACAGAAAATATAGGATATGTAAAGTTTGTGGTGAACAATTTGTTCTTGATAAAGGTAATAAAATGTATTGTTCTGCTTTATGCAGTCAAAAAGGTCAAAAAATTTTAAGAGACAAAAGAAACATAGAAAGAAAATTAAAAAACCAATAACGTGAAATTTCTTACAATTACAAAAAATTATTAAAAAAAAAACCGCACTAAATTAAGTTCAACATTTACTTATTAAGGCAAATGTGCAGGGACTTATAGAACCTGAAGACACTGTGGGAATCTCCTGTCAATCGCAAGTATCTTTTGGAATGTTACCATTCACACATAGTGTTAAAGCCCGCTTTTAAAGGACAATAGATAAACTCCCTATTCTTTAAAATTATAGTTCCTAAGTACTGTGACTTCTTAAAATAATGCGGTATATAATTTTTAATATTTTTATTTTTCTAATAAATTGTTCATATATTCTGTTATTTTATCAAATTCATTAACTGCGTATTCTATTTGATTTTCATAGTATATTTTGTCGTTAATTTTTTGTTCTGCTATATTTAGTGCAGCAAAAGTTATTGTATCTAATTGTGAAACATCTTTATTTTCGCCAATACTATTTTTGCATTCTTGTATTACATTATTAACTAAATTAGAAGCACTTATTATTTTTTCTTCGTCATTTGCTTCAACATTATACTCATTATTATCAATAAAAATAGTTAATGTTTTTTCCATATTATTAGAATATGTAAACTAATTATTAAGTTTATTATTACAAAAATAATGATTTTTTTAAATATTATTATTATTTTTGTAATTCTTATAAAAAAGAAAATATTTTTTTATAAACACAAGGATTATTTCAAATATTTTTCTTATTTTCGTAAAAAATTAAATATATATTATGAAAGAAATAAAATACACCCCTGAAATCATATTGCAAATGTTCGCAGAATCAAAAAAAGAAGCAAATGAACTTCGCGAGCAAATGAAAGAAACCGACAAACAAATTAAAGAAATGTCTGTTGCTGCAGATAGAAGGTCCGCAGAAGCAGATAAAAGAGCCGCCGAAACCGACAGAATGATAAAAGAAAATTCCGCTGAAACTAATAAAAAAATCAAAGAACTTACTCGCAATATCGGTGGAATAGCCGAAGGTAATGGCAAAATGGCAGAGCAAATGATTTATAACTCATTAGAGAGAGATATGAAATTCGCTGGAATAGAATTTTACTATATAGAGAGGAATAAAAAAAGAAAAATAAAAATTCTTAATTTAGAAGGCGAATATGATATAGTTCTAACGAATGGGGATACCATTGGAATAATAGAAACAAAA
>Ga0099364_10009852_pt1 | contig 13220 bp, 3 predicted proteins | sample TergutTh196P3_FD_73070 | JGI IMG/M metagenome (GOLD analysis project Ga0099364, IMG submission 73070) | Microcerotermes parvus P3 segment gut microbial communities from Pointe-Noire, Republic of the Congo - Th196 P3 | ecosystem: Host-associated > Arthropoda: Insects > Digestive system > Gut ...
TCGGTGATTTCGTATCCGGCGAGGGCGGAGAAGGTGAACTTCTGGTTTGCGCCCGGATTGACGGTGATGGTTCCGGCAGGAGTGATTTTGCCGCCTGCGTCGGTGGTGGCGGTGATGGTGTACGCCTGCGGTACGGAGGCAGATTTGAACATCACGGTAATGGTATGATTGCCTTTTACATTTTCAAAGAGATAACATCCCTCTTCTAATTCAAAATAATCCGGTTGATCAATACCGTCCACTAACACTTGGTAGATTACAAAGCCTTCGTTTGCCTCGAAACAAACTTCCAACTCATCGTCATACTCTACGACGTTGATGCCGGCGGGGTCTATGGTTCCGTTCGGTCCGGCGGTGGCGATGATGTTGTAAGTGATGATTCGGCATTTGATTTCGATGCTGTGGTCGCCCGTTACATTGTTGAAGGTGTATGCTCCGCCTGCGATGTAGGAGTTTTGAGCAACGCCGTCTATCAGCAGTTCATAGATTTCGTAGCCTTCGGTGTCAATTTCGAAGTTGAACGTTTGGCTGTCGCCACAGTTCAGCGTAACCGGTCCTGCCGGTTCGATAGTGCCGTCGTCGCAGGTGGTAACGGTGATGGTGTAGGTTTTGAGTTTGAAAGTAACCGCAATGGTATGGGTGTCGTCCACTTCGTAGAAGGTGTATTCTCCGGTGGCGATGACAGCATCCAATTCGCTACCATCTAAGGCATTGTTGTCAATCAACACCTGGTCTATTTCGTAGCAGGTGTTGGGCGTGATGGTGTAGGTTTGGTTTTCGCCGCATCCCACTTCGGTTTCGCCGGCGGGGTCTATTGTTCCGTTTTGGTCGGCAGTGGCGGTGATGGTGTAGGGTATCTGTTGGAAGGTAACGTGGATGGTATAATCCTTATTGATATCGGTGAAGGTGTATTCGCCGTCGAGGGCGGCGTCTGCGTCTTCTACGTTGTCAACATAGACTTTGTCTATGGAATAACATGCGTCGGCTGTGAAGGTGAACGTTTTAGAAGTGGTGCCGCACGGGATGGTAACGGTTCCTTCGGGATCAATGCTGCCATTGTCGCCTGCGGTGGCTATGATAACGTATTCGGGCAACGTGATAACTGTTATCTCGTTGGACGCATCGCTTTCATGGCACGCCAGCGTACTTTTCACGCTATAGTAATAGGTCGTTTCGGGAGCAAGATTTTCGACTAAGTACTCGTTGTCGTTGCACACCGCTTCGTCTTCTATTACGTAGGTAATCGTCTGGTCGGAGCCGATGGTATAGACGCTCAGCAGGTAGCAGTCGGCGTCAACGGTGTTCCAGTTGGCGACGAAGGAGCCGCACGTAGCGTTGGTTGCTGCGGTGGCGACGGGGGCGTCTATTTCGTAAGGCGCTCTGTCGCAGATTTGGAAGACGGTGTTGCTGCGGGTTGTTAATATTCCAGTGGCTGTTATAGACGTCGTCGGATCAATATCCGCCGAAGCGTCGTTACGATAGTGTAATGTTCTGTTACCACCGGATGGACTCACATAAAAAGTCTGATTGTTGCTTGTGTTGTAGCCATGGTTATTATTAAGCACTGCCACCACAAGGTTACATCCTGTATATTCAAACGACTCGTCAAAATCAATGACCACCCATCCGTTTTCAAAGGTTGCGCTGCCGCTAAATACCTCTTGCATGTCGTTCAGCGACACCCAGTCGGTAGTACCGGAGAAAACGCTTTTCGTCGTATTTCCCAAATAGATGGTCAGAGGATTTTTAGTGGTTGCAGTAGTGTAAATATAGCGGAAGGCTATCGCGGTCATCTCGCCGGCTTCGCCTATTTCGTTGGCTAAGAAGATCTGTTGCGTGTAGGAATTGCTGTAGTAAGTATTTACAGGTAGTTCATAACTTCCGGTGGTACCTGTTCCTACGATTTTCATATCGCAATCACCGGCGCAAGCGTCGGCGCTTACGGTTGCCGAGGCAAATTCGCCACCGCCGCATACGGTTTCAATTTCCCATGTATGACCTTCGGTCGGGTCGAAGTCGGTGTCGGCATAAGAACTTCCGAAGATGTCTGTTGCTATCGGGTTGTTGTCTCTGTAGATGTTATACGTCGTATTACATCCTGCACCGACTGCGGGCGTCCACGTTATGGTCGCTTCATCGCAGAAGAGGTCATAGTTGACTGCCAAGTTGGTGGGCGGGTTGCACGAGGGAGGATTAACGTCGTCGCAAATATGGAAGCGCGTGTTGGCGCGGTTGGTTGACAAAGTTCCGGTCGGAGGAGCCGACGGGTTGAGTGCACCATCGTCACGCCAGTATAATGTCTTGTTGCCTCCGGCAGGACTTATGTTGAAACACGCTGAACTGTTACCGCCATAAGCGGATTGGTTAACAACAGCCAGCACAAGGTTACATTCCGGATGGTTGTATTCAAACGGCGTATCCAATTCAATCGAAACCCATGTATCAGCGTTACTGTACGTTACATTCCCTGCATATACCTGAGTCAGGTTCGACAGCGGAATCCAGTCGGACGTATTTGCAAAAACGTCTTTGGTGGTATAGCCCAAATAATATGCCTGATTGGGTTTTGTAACCTCATAAGCGTGAATATATTGGAAAGAGACCTCAGCGATCGTTCCTACTCCGCCGATTTCGGCTGCAGTAAAGATCTGTTGGGAGATAGAATTGTTGTACCAAATAGCTATAGGATAGTCGGCAGTAGTGCCGGAACCTGTGCCGATGATTACACTGTTGCCCTGACAGAGCGGCTCTTTACAATAACCCAGCGTAACATCTATCGGTTCTGATTCTACACCGTTGGGGCAGATGGCAGTAACGTACCACGTATGTGCCTCGTGCGAATCAAAGCCCATATCATAAAAGGTAGTGGCAGGATAATTCGACACAACAGGAGTGGGATCGTCGTCTCTGTAAACGTTATAGGTAAACACATCGCTATCCGAACTGCCCATGAGTTTGAAATACATGGAATAGGAACCGGGAACCAAGCCGCTGGCATCCATCCAATCCGTGCCTTCTCCAAATATATCGGACGGGTCATGCAACTGATAATTGACACCTACGGGTTTGGGTCCATAAGTTACATTCCAACGATAACTATTGAGCGAAGCGGGAGTATTAACGTTGAATGATCCTGCAATGGCAATCCAATATTTTCCGGCGCCGGGGAGGGTGAAGGGCGAGGGAAGGACAATTTCCGGATCCGTGGCGCTGGCTATCGGTATGGCGATATTTTTATAAATCTCGGTACCGGGTTGACCGCCATCGTCCCCGTAAATAGCGACCGCTACTTGGGTTGGCGTTGCCGAACCGGAACTGATAAATCCTTTGGAGATAATTTTTTCAATAGTCCAGGCGCCGCTTGCTTCGAAATCGTCGGCTACGAGAACCCAGTTGTTGTCTCCTGTCCAATAGGTGGATATTAATCCGCTGGTAGCAGAATTGATGTTAGTGTTATCCCACAGGGTCATGTTTGCGCTACCGCTGCCGCCGCCGGTGGGGGCATCCCAGGTGAGTATGGCGCCGCAGGCGTCATCGTAAACTGCATCTAAGTTGCTCGGCATGGCGTTGCATTCTTCGGGAACGCACTCGCCCAAGGTGATGCTTACCGGTGCCGATTCAACGTCATCGTCGCAAACCTGTACCACTGTCCAGGTATGACTCATGGAGGTGTTAAAGTCATCATCAGTGTAGGTCGTCGCGGTGATAAGTTCGGCAATAAGGAGGTCGTCGCGGTAAACGTTGTAATAGGTTTGGGTGCAAGCGAAATTACCCGTATAGACCGTGCCGGACAAGCCGTACATGCCGATGCCGGAGGTGCCGCAGGGGTAAGAGCCGTTTGCCGGAGAGGTATAGATCAAATCGCCGTTCGGGTGATATGCCTGAAACTCACATTCGCAGTCGTAATTGCCTGTATTCCAGATAAGTTTCAACTCGCCGGCAGGCACTGATACATCAGCAGTAAGGTAATACACATTTGTGCTGGATGGCATCGTTACCGTGCCGTAGGTCGTTCCGTTAACCTGAACAGTTAAAGAGGCGCTGTTCCAACCATCGCCAAAGTCGTCAAACATCTCGAAATGGATGTTGCACATTTCGCCAACCTGCACTGCTGTGCAAACAGGTTGCGGAGCACAATCTTCCGAAAATACGCCTTCTACACAAAACTCATATAGTCCGTCTGATAGATTGTTGAATGTGATTGTAGTTCCGGAAACCGTTTCTTCAAGAGATCCATTCATAAATACATCATAGTCTGTGGCGCCGGTGGCAGCAGTCCATGTTAATGTTACGTTTTTACCGGTAACGTTTGCATCGAGGTTAGAAATAACTTCGCAAGGACCGCCCGAAACCACTAAAATATCGTCAATATCAATATCGTTACCCCAATCAGCAGGAGTAAAAGCGTGGAATCCGAGATTATAGGTACCGGTCACGGTGGGCGTAAAGAAGTATTCTATCTTTGTCCAGTCGGGTACATCGTGGTCTTGATCGTTGTAATAGAGTGTGGTGGTCATCGCTGACGCTGTTTGTCCTTGACCGATGTGTGCTGAAAAAGCGTCTAACTCTTCAGATGGGGTGCCTACTGCATAGCCGGCTAATTTCAACCAGAAACTGATACTGTATTCCGTATTGGCTTCAAGGGTAAATCCCGAACTAAACATCCAAGCATTGCGAGGTCCATAACCATTGTATAGATTTGTTGCAAACATATCTCCACTGTGAGCCCAAACGACTTGAACACCGCTTGCGTATAATCCTGAGGATGCCATCCACGGGTCACCGCTTCCTGTGGTAGATAATACCCAGCCTACGGGAGGATTGCCATCGGTTGAAGTTTCAAATCCTTCGGAGAAGATAACACCTCTTGTCGGCGGATTAGATGATTTCTGCTGAGGCATTGCTGTACGTATCATCCCCTCTTTCCATGCTTCGGCTCTGCCTGTGCCAATCGCTACGCTTTCTCTTGCGTCTTTCACAAAACTGCTATTAGCGTCAAAAGTAACCTCGCTATCTTTATAGGCAAAAGGAACTACCGGCGTTGTCATAGATTTTCCTGCCGGCGGATCCCAAGTCAGGATGGCGTTGCAGAAAGCGTCGTACTCGGCGGTTAAGTTGGTCGGCGGGTTGCAGTCGCCCGGAACGATAGTGCATGCGCCTAACGTTGCGGTGTTCGACGGGTCGGATTCTTCGCTGCCGCACATTGCCGTTACGTACCAGTTGTTGCCGACGGTTGGGTTATTGCCGCTGTCGGTATAGGTGGTGGTGGTTCCCGTCCAGAAGGGGGTTGAACTGCCGTCGCGGTAGAGGTTGTAAGTGATGTCGGCGGGGGGGGCGCTATCATCGGTTACGGATACATCGTCAACGGCAACACAATAGCCTCCTAAATCGGGCGTAAACACGTGGAAACCGAGATAGTAGGTGCCTGTTGTGGCAGGGGTGAAAGTGTTTTGTTTCAAAACATATTCATAGGTCTCCTGCCATCCTGTATATTCATTGATGCCGGAAGCAACAGTATATCCGCTGTTCATCGCCGATACCGTTGGCGACTGGGCAAGTTTCACTGCATAGTCATCTCCATCGCCGGATTCCCAACCACAGGAGAACATAAAACTGATGTTATAAGTTACGCCTTCTGTGAGCGTAAAGCCCGGAGTGAACATCCATACATTGCGGTCGCCATCGTCATAACCATAGTCATTAAAGGCGTATTGTACATCACCAAAATAATAATAGTTATCGTCTGTTTCCCAGCCATAAGAGTCGTCGAATTGCATTTGTGTCCAGCCGGAAGGCAAGTTGGGTACATTGGCGCTGTTAAAGTCTTCAAAGAATATAGTGCTTTTAGAGGCTGGAGCATATTGCTTAACAGGTTTTTGCAACTTTGCGAAACGCTCGATACGCTCTTTCCTGAAATCGAATTTATCTGTTTTTCCGGATTCCTTATATGCTTTGTACTCGGTTGCAAAGGATGATGGCGCCATTTTAGCGACTTTCCCTTTCCCAGCCGGCGCGTCCCAACTCAATACTGCGTTGCAGGATGCGTCGTAGGCGACGGTTAGGTTGGTCGGCGGGTTGCAGTCGCCGGGTTCGATGATGTCGTTTTCGCAGATGTTGAACTTGGTATTGCTGCGGGAGGTCTGTCTGGCTCCGGTAGGAGGCGAAGTTGGGTTAATAAGGACAGTTGGTGAAGAACTAACTGCCGCCAGCCCTATTCCATAAACAACGTTTGTGCCATAGAAAGTGATCGTACTTCCAAGTACGGGGTCGTCGTTATGCGTAGCCACAATGAGATTGTCGCCTGTATATTCAAACGGCGTATCCAATTCTATCGTAACCCATTCGGGATAGAGTGCATCGAAAGTAAGAGTGCCTTCCAACACTTTTGTGAACTCGACTATCGGAACCCAGTCCGAATTGCTGTCGAACAACTCTTTCGTTGTATTTAGCATATAGATAGCCTGATTGGGTCGGATTGTCGTACCACCACCGGCAATGGAATTAAATTGGTATGCAATAGAATGGATCATCCCGCCAGCCGGCAGGCCGATTTCGGAAGCTAAATATATCTGTTGGGCATAATTGGGGTAGTAATCGAATGGTACATAGAGTGGCGCTTGAGTACCGGTTCCGACGATGTAGTCGTCGCAGTCGTCGGATTCGTCGTCGCAGAAGTAGAACTTCGCGTTGGGACGGTAATCGCCCCTTCCGCCGGTGGGGAGGCTTGTCGGGTCAAAAGCAGATCCGGAACTCTTTGCTGTGTGCATCTCTTTACAGTTTGGATAGGGAGCGGATGTCGAACTGAATTTAAGGTTTGGATTGTTGACGTATGTGTTATCCTTTTTATTTTGGGTAAAAACGATATTGCCGCCCGTATAATTAAACGGTGTGGCAAATTCTATCTTTACCCAGCCTTGGGTATAGGTAATGGTTCCGTTGGTTAGCACTAAGTTTGCGCCGCTGACCGGTACCCAACTGCTTGTGGTTTCAAATATTGATTGTGTTGTATTTCCCATGTAAATGTCTTGCATCTGGATAGTTACATCTACGTCGCTTTGGTACTCGAACGCGATAGCGGTTATCTCGCCGGGAGCATGGTTTATGTCGGCGGCGTCATATATTATTTGTGCATACGAATATTCGAAGGCTAAGTCTGTCGGCGACATGGCTAACCCGTATGTCCCGTTACCAATGGTAACAACGCAGTCGCCGTCGGGCGGGGTGTTGCTTCCTACGACCATACGAATCATCGGAGCGCCTATGGTAGAGCCAAAGAGCGTATTAAGTTCATAAAAAGTGTTGTTGTATATGCCATATCCCATTACTCCTTCTGCTTTATCATTAGCAAGTCCGAGTTGTACGTTACCTGTTTGATTCGCACATAAGAAGTAACTGCCGGGGGCTAACGCAATATCCGGAAATGTAATATCCACCCATCCTGTTGCATCGGGTGTTGATGGTTTGGTTTGTGTTCCCGTAGTATATATAGCAGGCGTAACAACGTTTGTTCCGCCGGAATTCATCTGATATATTGACATCGTGAAATCGGAAGCATTGGTGGGATAAAAATTAGCATAACCAAATTTTGCTCCGGTCAGTGTCGTGGCGTCAGTAATGGTAAAGGTGTTCCCAAAAATAATGGGGGCGGTATGTCCTATTGTCGATGTTGGAGTCAGTCCGTTGTCTCGCGCATATTCGTCCGCTGTGCCTTCCACCGTAAATGCGGCTGTATTGTTAGCGGGATAGTCATCTATCTGATCTTGCGTTAATGTATAAGTTACGGTATTGTTTCCGAGAGGAACTGCAATGGGATTGGTAATGTTCATGTCTGCCGAAGTAACTCCGGAGGCAAGCGAGGGTATTGATGCGGTTCCTATGGTGGTCGCGCCTAACGTAGCTGTCAGCTCGATACCGGTTTGGGTGTTAGCGCCTTGATTGACCGCTTTGGCAGAGAGTCCTGTTAGCAATTGAGACGCCGGGACTTTCGTGTATGGCGTTTTCGCAATGATTGCCAATTCGTTATCAGCCGGTTCCTTAACCACAATATCATCAAGGAAGATGTAGTTTCCTAAGCCGGCGCCTGTATAACACTGAAAGCCGAAATAGTAAGTCTTTGTCGAGGCAGGAGTGAACGTTGCCGTCAATTTTTTCCAATCATTAAAATCGGCTGAGTTACTACCGCTTTCAAATACGGTTTGCTCCATGCCTGCTTCGGTTGCCGTACCGCCTATTCTAACCCTTAACTGGTCGTAATCAGTAGCGCCAAAATAGCCCATGTACGCCATAAAAGAGATTTCATACGTAGTGCCGGAAACAAGACTAACGCCGTTGCTAAACAGCCACGAGTTAACGGCTGGGCTTGTGTACGTAATAATGACGGCACATAAATTACCTGCATAAGGATAGTATATGCCACCTGGACCAAAATCCACACCATACACCGAGCTCCATACTCCCTGTTCGAGGGAAGCTCCCGGCGCCGGATTTGCCGTCCAGCCGCCGGTAAACGCCAGTGGCGTGCAATCTTCAAATCCATAAGATAACGCAACATCGCCCGGAGCACGGGAAAGCCCGCCGGATTCAAAAATAGGCGCCGCCTTCAACGGTACAGCGCTCTTACATAGTGGCGTTACCAATTGACCGCCGGTCATCTTGGAGCCTTGCAGAAGTTCCTGAGCATGTAAGCCCATCACGCACAGCGCCATCAACAGCGCCATGCAAACAGTTTTTGTAAAAAATTTTAACATAATTAAAAGGGTTTAAGTGTATAAATATATTTTAAAAATATGCATCTGTTTCGCGATGGCAAATGTACGACTTTTTTTAACATGAAAAGCAGAATGCAGAAAAAATATTTTAAACGATTTCGATCCCTGTTCGTTCTATTTCGTTAAGAAATCCTGCGTAGTCGGTGTCGCGGGCGATTACGTGCGGCTCTATGCGAAAATCTACCTGACGGCGCAATTTCCATATCGGGGGGATTACTTTGAAAAAGTTACCCTTGAACCGATTAACCACAAAAGCCACATCAATATCGCTGTGTTCACGCTGCGTACCTTTGGCAAACGAACCAAAAAGATAGACATTTTCTATCTGCATCGGGAATTTGCTTTCAACGACCAACTGTTTAAATTGCCTTACTTTGCTGATAATATCGTTTCTTTCGTCCATTGTTGTAGTTTTTTGGTTTGTTCCAATATCTTAGCACATTTTGCAGGCGTTAGCCTTTTTGAAATTTCCTCCTTGTATTCGGAATAACGGGCTTCTATGTTGAGAGGGTTTAATTCGCCGATAAAATCTTTTTGTTTTTCGGAAAGGTTTTCATAAAAACCACTTTTCATGGCGATATATTCCAAATCGTGCGTAAAGGGCGGCGTATCCTCTTTGAGTTTTGTGTAGCAAGCCTTAAAAATCTTCTCAACGACCTGATGACACATAAAACCAACATACAAATACTTTTTTATTTGCATCATCCCTTCTGCCGTTTCTAAATCGTAATCCGAAAGGTTTACCCAATATAGTACTTTCTCTTCTACTGTCATACAGTCCAAATTTTCCGGATGGCAAATGTACAACTTTTTTCAATACGAAAAGCAGAATGCAGAAAAATTAGTGAAAAAAGAATTTATGACGATTTTTTCATGGTCATCATTAAAATCATATTAAAATCATAGTTCAGACACTTTTCCTTTGGGAGTTATTGAGAGGGCGCATGGCGTCATTGCGAGCGCAGCGAAACAATCCAGAGCGTTGAGACCGTAAGACCGCAGAGGGGTTACAAGTTATTCAGTTATTCAGCACAGAGGCAGCCCCTTTTGTCTCCAACCCCCTTTGGTTCCCCCAGAGGGGGAAAAGCCCAAAAGGGAAAAGAAAAGGAAAATGTTTTTTGAAAGACACAGAGTTTCACAGAGAAAGTCTTGTGTCTCAAAGTCTTGTGTCTAATAGTCTCACATCTCACGTCTCAGACACTTCTCTCCCCCTTTGGGGGAGCCGGAGGGGGCTTATCTCACAAACTTAAACGTCTTCCCATTCTCCAACCGCAGAATATAGACCCCTTTGCCGAGTTGAGCGGTAGAGATGTCGGGAGTGGTGGTACCGGTTTGTATCAACTGCCCGATGACGGAATATATCTGATAGTTGGTATTCAATGGGACGTCTCTTACGATAATACGGTCTTGCAAAGCGATAATGTCGCTTTCGTCTTCGGGCGATGGCATGGCATATTCGGGGGCGGTGGCGCTTTTGAGATCACCACAGTCGTCATAAACATCCATATCTTCTGGGGAATATAAAAGAGTAGAAATCGTAAAAAGTGCCGTAGGATATGGATCTAAATTGAATGAGCCCCAAAGCAGAGTTTCAATGTTGGAAATTGGACTCGTCATAATGTGGTCACAAGGCTCAAGTATGTTTAAAGGAGAACCAAATAGTACGCGCATTGAAATATTATCTTGATAATATCCTCCGGTATATTCTTTTCCGGTGGTTTGATCATACCTTATTTTATAATGTTCGTATTGCTTATCTGTATCATAATAAAAATTATTTGTCAGGGTACTTGTATTGGATAATACTCCCATTGTATATCCATGCCAAGCCCTATGCTGTGAGTCGGTTCTTACATACCCTGCTACAGAAATACGGAAATTATTTGCGGCTACTTGAATGGTGCCAATATCTTGAAGACACAATGAGCTGGTTGCAGGGGGAACCAACAAGCGATATGCTCTTAATAACGGAGAAACAAGGGGAAGCGTAACAGGATTCAGGGTAACGATATTTTGCTTTGAGGACGCCAATATGACTGTATTATTATTCAAAATATCATCGCTAACAACACAGTGAGAATCGAGTTCTGTTGGTTGTGACCATGCGTAACCCGTAATTGTGTTAAATGGCGGAGTAAATGTAGTAAATCCTATCTGAGTACAATCAGGATTTCTGCCTGAAGCAACAAAACGCAACGTATAATCCGTATTCTGTTTTGCAATAATTTTGTGATATTCCCAGTCTTGGCTGTCGTTTGTGATGTAAAAATTGGTAAATTGCAAAGTAAAGCGATTTATAGAGGCAATAACGCCCTTATTACCTTGTGTGCCACAAACATAATAATCCAATGCAGGGTAAAATGGAGAAAGAGGATTATCCGCCCAAATAGAATAAAACATGTCTGCTTCCGGATATTCGTAAAAGTCCATGGTAGTAAAAGTTCCGTCTAAAACGGCTACAAAAGCGCTGTTAGTTCCACCTATCCGTCGAGAACCACACAGGACATACTCATTACCAATTACCTTTTGGAAATCCCGTACTTCAATGTCATGAACATTGGGCTCATACCCTAATGGAATTGGAAAAACTTGAGCAGCAAGAGTACTTTCGTGTACTATAACAATGCTGTTTCTCCCATTACCAACCCCGTAAGTTGAATGCACGCTGCCGGCTGCGATGGGACGATCGTTTCCATCAAATGTAAGCGTGTAGTTCATCAAACTATCGAGAAGAGGATTAGTTACAAGAATTCCTCTAATGACATAACCTGCTTGCGCAGTGAAGAATGTGCTCATACTCAGAGCGAAAATTAATAACAGTTTTCTCATAATCTTTAAATTTATTATTTGTTTATAACTTTGGCAAAGGTACATCTTTTTTTTGAATTGGTGAAAAAAAAGTAAAAAAAAATTTGCAATGAAATTATTTTTGTATCTTTGCACAAAAAATAAAATATATAAGAGTATGAAAAAAGTACCGTACATAATAATAGCGCTTTTGTTGAGCGTTTTCTCAATCCAAGCACAAAATACTGACGGAAAAGAGTTTTGGGTAACTTATGGACAAAATAGTGCCTATTCATACTCTACTATTGATTTGCAGATTCGCATCGTAAGCGGTGATAAACCGACAACGGGAACTATTTATTTCACTAATATAGACGTTTCGGTATATTTTAATATTGGGGCAAGAGAAGTTTTTACTTATGTTCTTTCGGAAGAAGAAAAACAAGCCGTGTATAATACAACCACAGGCATAACCAATTATAGCGTTCATATTACCGGTAGCGAACCTGTTAGTGTTTATGCGCTGAATCAACATGAAGCCAGTACTGATGCCACCAATGTTTTACCTGTTACGGCGCTAAGTACGGCATATTACCACATATCCTATACAACTACGTTTGCTGACGCTTACGCTGTTATTGCCACCGAAGATAATACAAAAGTATATCATAATCATGCTCCGGTAGCAACCATAGATAAAGGATATGTTTACTACAAAGGCTCCTCTCCCGATATGACAGGCGACTATATATCTTCCGACAAACCCATTGCGCTGTTTGCGCTCACTCGTTCCTTTGGCATATTTTCAAACTCCGGATCAGATCATTTATTTCAACAGATGTCGCCGGTAAATACTTGGGGAAAAGAGTTTTTTGCGCCGGTTTCGCATCCTGTCCATGATGTTGTGCGTATTGTTGCATCACAAGACGGCACCGATATTACACAGACGGGGGGCATCATCCGAACTGTTCCGGGAGCGCAAACGACGCTTACTAATCTGCAGGCAGGTCAATTTGTTGAGTTAGAGACGCCATTTAGTAATGATGGTTGCTCTATTCACGCCACCAAGCCGGTTGGCGTCTGTACCTATTACGGCGGCGGCTCGCCCTACGGCGACGCTGCTCCGACGTGGCTCCCGCCGATAGAGCAAAGTGTTACAACGGCGCTTATTGCTCCTTTTATCTCCAGCGGAATGACCTTGATCAATGCACACTATGCCACACTGTTTACGCCAACGGCGGCAAAAGAGAGCCTCAAGGTCTCCATTGGCGGGAATCCGCCTGAGCCTTTGAGTGGCGGCAGTTGGATAGATAATACCACGGCAGAAATGTCGTTCTATAAAATGCCGCTTACCAATGACGACGCTGCCTACTACTTTACATCTCCTGCCGGCTTTGTGATTTTATGTTACGGGTGGGGAAGCTCCGAATCCTATTACTACCTCGCCTATTCCGCCATGCGCGACCTGCAAGCGGCGTTCTACGCCAACGACATCCACTATCAGGATTTGGAAGAGCAGCCTTTCTGTGAAAATTTGGTTGAGTTTCGGGCAGAAACAGAGAATATGGGCGTGGAAGTAGTTAGTTTGGAGTGGTATATTGACGGCGTAGAGTATCTGCCGGCACACAACCAAGAGACATGGAGTAAGACTTTCGCCATCGGCGA
>Ga0099364_10009853_pt1 | contig 13219 bp, 19 predicted proteins | sample TergutTh196P3_FD_73070 | JGI IMG/M metagenome (GOLD analysis project Ga0099364, IMG submission 73070) | Microcerotermes parvus P3 segment gut microbial communities from Pointe-Noire, Republic of the Congo - Th196 P3 | ecosystem: Host-associated > Arthropoda: Insects > Digestive system > Gut ...
GTGACACTGCGTGTGGTGATTAAAAGTTCTGTTGGGTAGGAACGGTGTTGCTACATTTAAACCTCAAAATAACATTAACGATGTGGATCTAACTCCAGCATATAGGAGGTCTTAAAGACATTTATATATGCAACATTAAGGAGCGGTGAAACTCCGCTCTTTTATATAGAAATTTTAATTAAATATATAGGAGAGTACTCCACTACCCTGAAGGGTAGCGGTTTCAATAATTTATATGAAAATGTATGTTAAAAAACCGATTCCGATTAAGGCGGAACAATTTAATTATAGTGAAATTAAAGAATATTTGTTTGAACGCAATACACAGCCATTGTGAGATAAATTATACAAAAATCATCCTTTAGTTGGTGAACATTTTGTAAACGGCAAAATTTTTTATAAATGTGATAATAATTTCTATGTCAAAACATTAGAAGGTGATATGTCTATTGAAGATGGTTCTTACATAATTGAAGGTGTAAGAGGTGAAATCTATGCTTGCAAACAAGATATTTTTGAAGAAACATATGAAGAATATGATGAGAATGAAGTAGAATTACAAAAAATATCAATAAGAATGTACGAAAAAAGTATAATCGAAGAAAGAATGAAGAAAATAGAAGAATTGTGTTCATTGGTAGATAGTAATGGCGAAAAAGTATTTGATAGAGAATGGCTGGAAGAAAAATATATTAACAAATACATAAAGTAATATACGATATGAACAAAAAAACTTCAAAAACACGAAAATTAGAAGATTACGTAACATTCTCATTCAATCCTGAAAAGTACTATAATTTGTTTACTTTTTGGAGTCAAGTAAATTTAGTGGGAATAAATAAAAATAATAATTAGAAATTTTTTAAATTAATATAAAAGGAGACATAAAATGTCAACAAACAATTTTGATGCATTAATCGAAAGAACTACAAATAACATAGTTTGTAAGTTATTAAAAAATGATTTAATTTATCCTAATGATAAAAAAAAGGTCGAAAAAATAGTTAAACCACAATTATCATTTTTTTCAAAATCAGTTATGATTCAAAAACATAACGAGTTCTTGTTTGAAAAAAATAATAAAAAAATAATAAAATCCGAAAAAATATCGAAATTCGATGACCATAATGCTATAGATGGTAAAATAATACAGGATTTTAGAGATATTTTTCATCAATTCTTCACAAGAATGAGAAGAAATACGTTATCCACATCTGATGTTAATTATAACATTGATTTCAATATATATGACAATTCGTATTATGATTCGAATAATATGGTGGAAAAAAACGAACATGCTGCTAATTTTGATATATGTTTTAATATCAATTATATTACAAAAACTGTTCAAGTTTTTTACATCAAAATTAGTGGAAAATTCGATATAATAACATACGAAACTCTTATGAAACTATTTAAGGGATGTCTCTACGAATACATCAGAATTAATAGACAAAATAATCCTAATGAATTTGTTTTAAAAAGAGAAGAATGTAAAGAAGAACCACAAAAATGTGATTGTAATGATGTAAAGTCATCTTTTGACTTCAAACAACCATTTGATGTTAATAAAATTCCAATCAGTGTTTTGGTAGATTATTTAGATGATTTGTCTAAAGATATTAGTCATAATTTTGCTAATGTTGTGGATGAAATTGAATATCTTAATGAGAGATTAAGTAATATCGAAAAGAAATTTGATTAAAAAATCATGTTCTTTAATTCTTCAAAATTACATCGTTTTCATTTTTTTCTTATTAATGTAATACAATAGTATTTACGAATTAAAATAGGAGAATAAGATGGAATATCAAAGTTTTTATCTTGATGATGAATATACAAAATTCATGACAGGTCAAGCAAAAGAAAGATGTGATAAAGATTTTAGAAAAAAGGTATTACTACCACAACTAAAAAAGTGTATTAAAAAGAAGAACATTTTAAGATTAAATGTTGGAGATGAGCCATTAGCATATAGGTTTTTAAATGAGATATTTGCTAACATAATGCGAGAAAATAAGATAGATTATGACACTTTAATAACTCATTTGGATTTGCAAGGAAATGAAATAATCGTTCAAGGTATTTTAGATATGTTTGCAAAAACTAAACAAGAATTAGAATATGCTGAAATGGAAAAACCAACATTAAAAGAAAAAATGTTTGGATTATTACCATCAATATTGCAATACTTAATAAAAGACATTATAAAGTTTTTAAAGGCATTGCGAGAAGGTAGAAAAATGTTTGCTCCATCCGAAATTGTTTTTTATAGGATGGAGCAATGCAAAAAGTGCGAAAATTTAAATCCATCAGTATTAGGTAAAAGATGCAAAATATGTGGTTGTTTTTTACATTTGAAAACAAAATTAAGTTTTGAAAATTGTCCTGATTATGATGATGTTAAATGTGACGAATGGAGAGAAAATGAATAAAAGTATCCTATTAACTACCGAAATATTGAATAATTTACCTCAATTTACACATAACAAATATTGGACTAAAAACGATTGGAACACTTGGAAAGATGGATGGGAAGTTGAGTATTGGGAACATGAATATGAACCTGATAAATGGTTTATCATAAATATGAGTGATTTTGGGAAATTATTTGGTGACAACTCTTATAACATAGAAATAAGTATGAAGGAATGGAGAAGAATAGAAGGAAAGGTGTATGATGAGGAAAAAGATGGCTGTGGAAATATCATTATAAAGTTTTTAAATACTTTAAGACAATTACAAAATATCTATAAAAAAGTAACAGGTAAGAAATTGATAATAGGATACCTTAAAGGTTGTAAAACTTACGTGGATGTTTTTTGTAATAAATGCAATAATTTCTATTTGTGTGATACCATTTATGATATGTGGGAAAGAATGGTTGTCTTATATGGATATGAAATGCCACGTAAATTAAGAAGAAAAAATTAAAAATATAAAGGAAAAAGAATGCAAATACAAAATTTTAGTTTTCAGAATTTTAGGGGATATGGAAATGATGAACACTCTATAGAATTAAATCAATCAGAGTCATCATTGAGATTATTATCAGGATTGAATGGTAGTGGTAAATCATCAATTTTAATGGCATTAAATTTTGGAATTTATGGAAATATCACAACTCTAAAAAACGAATTATTAGCAAATATTCAAAATAAACATTGCATAGTTAAATGTGAAATAAAAATAAGTGATAATGAATATTTGCATATAAAAAGAGGTTTATTGCCAAATAAATTAGATTGTAAATTTCAAGTTGGTGGAAAAGATATTACTGCAAGTTTCGGAAAAAGAGAATTACAATCAATTATTAATGATAGGTTTCAAATTCCACAAAATATCTTTAATAATTTGATTTGTATTAATATTTCCGATTATAATTCGTTTTTTGAAATATCACAATCAGAACGAAAATTAAGAATTGATAAGATATTTAATTTAACAGAATTAAATAAATATTTAGAAATCACAAAAGAAACATTAAAGAATAAAAAATTAAAATTAAATGAACAACAATTAAAAATAAATTTAGTAGAAAATCAAATTGTTAATGCAGAAAAAGAATTAAATGATGTAAAAAGTAATGAATTAAACCAAAAAAATATTAATAAATTAGAAATTAACAAAGAAAAAGAAATAAATAATGTAGAAATTGAAAAAAATAATGAAATAATTATAAAATTAAATGTAGAATTAACCGAATTAAATAATGAATTAATAGAATTAAAAAGTAGTTATCAAGATTTAAATGAAAAGATTGAGAAAGGTAATAAAGTAATAAGAAAATTTGATACAAAAATTAATGAGATTAAATACGCACAAAAAGAGTTTAGTAAATTAGGAGAAATAACATCAAATAATAGTGGTAATATTAATGATTATGATGAAAACTATTTAGAATTGATTGAGGAAATAGAATTAGAAATTGAAAAATTAAAAGAAAATAATAATACAATAGTCAAAAAAATACAAGAATATGAAACAAAAATATCAAATGTAAATAAAAAAATTAAATTAATTAGAAGTGGGAAATGTCCAACTTGTGAAACGGATTTAACAACAGATGAATTTGTAGAAAAGAAAAACGAGTATTTAGAATTAACAAAGGAATATGAGTTATTAAAAAAAGAAAATGATAATACAATAAAAGATAATGATTACAATATTAAAAATGGTGCAAAAGAAATATGGAAGTATTATGAAAATGCCAAATTATATTATGAAAATAAAATATATGAAGTTAAAGAAAAATTAGAAAAAATTACAAATAAAAGAAAAAATATTGATGAGCAACAAGATGGATTATTAGAAAAACAAAATGAAATTAGAAATACAATTAGAAAATACGAAAAAGAAATAGATAGTTTAAAATATAAGTTAAAAGAATTAGATTATAAATTAAATGAATCAGTTATAGAATATAAAGTTAAAATAGAACAAATTGAAAAACAGATTGATGATTATAAAAAAGATATTAAGAAAATAGAAAACGAAATTATAGAACAAAATGAAGAACTTGAGATATATGAGATATTACAGAATGCACTTGGCGAAAATGGACTCAAAAAGGACATTTTTGAGTCCATCATACCAATTATAAATGAGCAAATTAAAGTGTTTTCGGGGATTGTTGATAATGAATTTATTTGTGAATTGGATTCTGATTTTGGTTTTAATATCACGCATAAAGGAATAGAAAGAGATATTAAATCATTATCGACAGGACAGAAGAAAAAGTTAGAACTTTGTATAATTTTTGCATTTTATGTTGTAATGATAAGTCAATGGAGCAACTTAAATGTGTTGTTTTTAGATGAAGTATTTAGTGGCTTGGATGTTGAACAAACAAATAATGTATTGAATGTTTTAAACATTATTCGGAAGCAATTTAATTTACATATATTTTGTAGTCATCATCAAGATTTAGATACGACTTTGTTTTCACATATTTATAATATATATAAAGATGAATATGGTTTTTCACAGATAGAATTAAAACAATGAAAATAATAAATAATATGACAATATTTCTAATATCATTTGAAGCAGGTTTACTTATAATATTAAGTTTGTTTGGAATACCATTAGTGATGCTTGGCGTGTCTGATATATTATTAGTATCAATTATACTTAGTTTGAGTTTTATACTTGGAGTGTGGTTTTTTCCAACATTAAAAAAGATGATTTATGAAGCTGACGAATAATTTTAACACCAGAAATATTAAAGATTATAATTCAGAAGGCGATACATACACGTACTCGTTTTCGGATTTATCATTTGACATAATTGGATTAGATGTTAATGAAATTTACATTAGATTATACGAAGAGGAAGCAGGTGATTTGTTGATTTGTCAAGATTTTATTATTCAAGTAAAAAGTGATAAATTAAAAAAACTAATAGAAAGACGTAAAAACTATAAAATAGCAAATGATAAACGTCATATAAATGTGTTAGAAAAAATAGTATATACAATAGTTAAAGATAGAAATGTGCTTGAATTGTTTAATATTTATGACAGATATTTACAACTTAAAAAGGAAATGTCGGAGCAGTTTTATGGTATTCAAGTTGTGATTTAAATTTATTTTGAAAAAAGTTTATTAATGTAATATGGCAGCACTTATAGTAAAAAGAATGTTTTTATTACTCATTATATCAATATTATTTTCAGTTTTGTTTGAATTTAATGAGCATTTAACGATGATATTATTAGGAATGAGTATAGTTTGTGCGATAATGTATTTTGTTATGCATCATTGCATTAGAAAAATCAATTATGATAAAATTTTAAATGAAAAAGTTTTAAAAGAAATAAAAATGGAAGTTATGAATATGGAAAGTAAAATGACTATGTGGCTTACAATAACAATAATTTTATGGATATTATGTTTGATATTTTATGGAAATTTTGAATTGAATATTTATCTAAATGTTGTTTGGTTTCCATTTATATTTCAATTATATTTTATACTTTATTGCATCTTCAATTTACGAGCAATAAAAAAACTACAAAAAGAAATTAATAGGGTAAAATAAATGCAAAAAATAGTTTATACAGAAGCCGAGATTAAAAAAGTGGCAATTCATACTGTAGGTAATAAATTAAAAGGTGATAGTTACCTACTTTCAGATCAAGAAATAATTCTTGGTGGTCAAGAAATGGAAGAATATTTTCTAAAAACCACGTTAAAACCGATTAAGAATGATAAATTTTTCACATTCAATAATTCAAAAAATAACAAGGTGTATGATTTGATACAACCGATGATGGATGGGAAAGATTTCATTAAAAATTCAAAAGAGATTTCTAAACATCTTTTTGATGTATTTAATGAACCTAAAGCAGAAGGTGGTCATCTTGTTTTTGTGCAATATAGAAATGTGATTGTTGATGATGAATTAAAGGATGCAATCGGAATTTTCAAGTTGAAAAAAGCAGAAAAACGTCTAATTATTAATCCAAATTCTACACGTTATGAAGTTGGATTTAGCAATAGTTATGACTTATCTAAAATAGATAAAGGAGTTATGATTTACGATTATGATTCCGAAAATGGGTATTTGATTTCTGTTTTAGATAAACCATCAAAAAATGAAATTATACAATATTGGTCTGAAAGTTTTTTAGATATTGTTTTAAGACAAGATACCATATATTACACAAATAATGCTTTAGATGTTGTTCAAGATTTTGTGTTAGAAGGGATGCCTGCAGATACAAAAACTATTGATAAGATTAATTTGCTTAATGATAGCATTAAGTATTGTAAAGAAAATGTAGAATTTGATTATGATGATTTTGCAAAAGAAGTTTTTAAGGATAATTATGATGACTTTTTAAAGTATAAAAAAGATTTTGAACTTGAGAATAATTTAGAATCAAAAGATAGTTTTTATGTAGATGAAGCAACTGTTAAAAAACGAGCCAAGAAATTTAAAACAATTATCAAATTAGATGACAATTTTAATATAGTGGTTAAAGAAGGTTCTAACAGTATGATTGATCAAGGAACTGATGAAACAGGCAGAAAATATTATAAGTTATTTTATAAAGTGGAGGAATAGAATGTGTAGGAAATTGAGATTGCCGTATAGTGCAAAAATAGACGCATTATCTCAACCTGTGAATGGTTATGAATATTTATTAGGGCAAGTGATAAATGGGTTAATATCTAATTCAAATATATCGCCAAACTATTTAAGTAGTAATGATAAGAAGCAATGGATTGTAAATCAAGCAATAGACATAACAACTAAACTTGTAGAAGAAAATAATAAGAGATATGAGAACGATTTTGTTCAGGCAAGGCAGTAAGTTGAAAATTGCAGAAAAAATATTGCCTTTGTTTCCCAAACATACTACTTTTGTTGATATGTTTTTTGGTGCGGGTGGATTGTTTTTTAAGAAGAAAAAGACAAAATATAATATCTGCAATGATTTAGATTCAGACGTTTTTAACTTGTGGAAAGTTTTACAAGATGAAAAAACTAAAGATGAATTTTATGATTATATGTGTGATATTATTCATCATGAAGATTTATTAGAATATTGGAAAACGAATAATGAAACTGAACCTATTAAGAAGGCGGCAAGGTTCATATTTTTATCTAATTTTACTTTGTTATCTGGTGGTTCTACTTTAATTCATCTTAATTATAAACCTAAAGAAGTCATTATAAGAAAAATAGATGACACATACGACTTTATTAAAGATGTTTCTTTTATGAATAATGATTTTAGAAATGTGTTAAAAAACATTAATAAAGTTCTTTACACACAGGAGCAAGGAATGTTTGTTTATGCCGATCCGCCTTATATAGAAACATCATCTTTGCAATATGGTGATGGATGGAATGAAGATGATACAGAAGATTTATTTAAATTATTAGTTGAAAGTGATTTAAGATTTGCTATCAGTGAATTTGATAGTTCTTTGATATTAGAATTAGTAGAAAAATATGATTTGTATATTAATGAAATAGGTGAACGTAAAAACATTAAAAACACAAAAAATGAAATACTAATAACAAATTATGATGTGAGTAAAATTAGGAAGAAATTATTTTAACTATATACATTAGTAGACATAAAAATCAATTATAATTTATTATTTAAACGTAACTCTCGGGTTACGTTTTTTACATTTACACTATATACTTTTTAATTAAAAAAACGTATTTTTATGACCTGTAGAGAATATATAGAAAATTATGATTACATTATCGAAGCACGCAATATGTTATATGAAAAGCGATATATGGGTGGAACACCAATGAAATATCCAGGCGGTAAAGCGTATGGAACGTATCAAATTCTTGAATATATACCTAAAAATGTTTCAAGAGTTGTGTCTCCATTTATTGGTGGTGGCAGTGTGGAAGTAGCAATTTGTAAGGAATTTAATATTCCAGTTATTGGTTATGATATTTTTGAATTGCTTGTAAATTATTGGCAAGTTCAAATTAAACAGCCACAAAAATTATATGAAAAATTAAAATCATTTCCTAATAATAAAGAATTTTATGCAAAAATAAAAGACATATTAAGAGAAGTTTTTAATAAAGGTGGAGAGATGAAACGTGACAATTATTCTGATTTAGAATTGGCTGCTTTTTATTTTTATAATCATAATTTAAGTTATGGACCACAATTTTTAGGATATATGACGGATATATATCTTGATGACATTAAATATCAAAGAACGATAGATAAAGTTAATAATTTTAATGTTAAGAATTTGCAGGTTCATCATGGTAGATTTGAAGATGTTATTCCTGCACATAATGGTGATTTTATGTATCTTGATCCGCCATATGTTTTAGGGGGTGATAGTAAAGTATTTAGTGGGATGTATCCGTCATCATCAATGCCTATTTATCATAAAGGATTTGACCATGAAAAATTAGCAGAATTACTAAAAAAACATCGTGGTGGTTTTGTGTTGAGTTATAATGATTGTTCGTGGGTTAGAAATACTTTTAAAGATTACGAAATAGTTGAACTTTCTTGGCAATACGGGATGGCTGTCGGAATTACTAAAATAGGAAAATACCGCAAGAAGGCTGGAATGAATACTAATATAAAGAAATCGCATGAATTAATTATTTTAGGAGAAAATCAATAATGATAGATATACGGCAAAATTATAATGACGATGTTTTTATCCGCAATTTACATAATGTCTTTTAATTATTTACAATAAGATTGCATACATTATACAAGAAAAATACAAGTATAATTAAAATATATTGTAAATGTTTAAAAGATATTATATAATAATCGCTTTGCAATATTATTTGCATGAAAAAATTAGTATAAATTATGTAGAGGATAATAAAATAAGGAAGTATTTTGTTCCATTTAGAATTGGAAATTTTAAAAACGAAAGGTTTTTGCAGGACTTCTATCAGAAAGAGATATACAACTCACTTTGTCCAAATTCCAGATGTGAAGGCGACTATTGGTCAATCCCTGAGGGCATAATATCATATACGAGTATGTCTATGGATCCTTCACAATTTTCTAATCGTTTCAAAAAAATACAACGCAATAAAATTGATATAGAAACAGGCGAATTAACTTCAGTCATCTCTAACATTAATGAAATTAAACTTTCATTTTCATTTGATATTGAAATAATTTGTAATACGACTATTGAAACGATGAAAGTATGGGAAGCGTTTTTGAATGTTTTTTATAAAGTTGGGCAATTTGAATTTAATTATAATGGAATAATTGTATATTGCAATGTTGGTTGGCAAGAAAACACTCAACTACAAAATACATATGAGTTTTCATTTGCATCCGAAAAGGAAAATAAGTTGCTTTTATCATTGGAAGTGGAGACGGATTATCCTATCTTTGATATTTCAAATGAAGAACCATTATACAAACAAGGAACTAAACATACTATTAAAATTAAAAACACGGAACGTCTTCAAGAAATAATGGAATTTTGGATTAGACAATATGGATTAGAAGATGGTGATTGTGAAGTATTAACTGGCGATTTAGAAACTGATTTTAAAATAATGGTTGAATGTTTGATAAAGAAAGGATTGTATAATGAACATCATACTTCGCAGCAGTTAGGTTTTGATATAAGAAGATATTTTGAAGTCATAACAAAAAATGAATATAAAGATAATGTGATAGAAACTTTTGTGATTAGAATTAACCGTGATAGTAAAGATTTTTCTGTTCAAAAGCATATAAGAGATACAAATATTTCATATGGTGATAGACAAGGAAAAGCAATAATAGAAGAACAAAATGTTAAACAATCTGAACATATTATAACTAAAAATACATTAAAACAGAATGAAATTTCTATGATGACTATGATTAGCAAGGTAGAAATTGATGGTTTAGAAACTGATCAAGGGCTTGTTACAAATCAACTTGAGTAAGAAAATATTTTACATCGTTTTCATTTTTTTCTTATTAATTTAGTAGTAATTAAAAAAATAAAATATGAATAATGAATTAAAAGTAGTGCCTGCTACAGAACTTGATGAACGTCCAACAGAAATAAATGTCTGTTGCATTGTTAAAAATGATGTCTCAATCAAAAAAATGATTGAATCATTTAAATACATATCTGACCGTTTTTTCATTTTAGATATGATGTCTACAGATGAAACTCTTAAAATAATTCAAGATATGATTTTTGATGAAAAATTGCCGATTGTTCTTTTTGAGCAACCTTTTGAAAATTTTGTGCATTCAAAAAATTTCATTCTTAATAAGACATATACTTATTTAAGAAATCATCAGGATAAAAAACAAGTTATAATATTTGTTGAATCTGATGAATATTTAGTAAAAGGTTATGAAGAAAATTTGCCGTTTGAAGAACTTAAATTTTTATCAATAAGAAAAAGAATTGAAAACATTCAACCAACTCAAGTATATAAGATAGATATTAATAGATTAGATGATAATTATCAATATACAAGTGATAGGGTTTGGGTTTATAATCCATCAAAGCCATTGTTTTTTAATGGACCTTTTGGGTTTGAATATTTGGACGTAACAAATCATCAAATCATAAATACGGACATAACTTTTAATTGTCAAATGAATCCAAATGTAGATATTAATGATAAATTAAATTTGTGTATTGAATTATTGAATAAATATATTTCAATGAGTAACAATCAAGATAAAAATTGGATGCGTGCTATGTTTTATCTTGGTCAAACGTATAAATATAAAGGTGATTCTAATAAAGCGATTGAGAAATGGGAAACTTATTTGATGAATTACAATCCACAATTTCATAATAATCCATCTGAAAGATTCATTGTTGCGTATAACATTGCACAAGAGTATTATGAAAAAGGATTTATGCAACTTGCAATGAATTGTGCAAGAAAATGTATCGAAGAATATAAAGATACAACATGTTTTCGCCGTGAACCATATTTGATAATTTATAGTATTCTTTTTAATCAACATTGGGATAATAAAGATGATTTAGAAAAGATAATATATAAAATAGAATTAGTTATAGATACAGAAAGTAATCCACAACTAACAACAAAAGATTTTGATACAAATACAATTTTTTATTTAGAAGAGTTAAAGAAACAAATAATAGAAAGAATTTCGCAATTGGGGGAGCAAAATGGAATTAATTTATAAAGGTACAACTGAAATAGATAAAACATATTCAATATTAGTATGTAATGAATGCGGTTCAACATATTCAGTAGATGATTATGAAAAAGACCCTGATAAATATGATAAAAAATGTCCTTTAAAAGATTGCAATGGATGGGCAGAATTTGGAATAACAAAGAATTATGCACCATATAATGTGTTTTATAAAAATAGAAAAATATGTTCAGGATATAATAGTAAATATTGGTATTATGAACCTGTCGATGTCATTCTAACAAAAGAAGAATTTAATGAAAAATTTTATAAAACGTGGAGATGGATTGACAAGATAAAATTTAAATTAGGACACAAAGGAGAGTTATTAGAAGTTCCAACATTGACTGATATATTAGATTATTTGTATAAGAAAAATTATAATTGTTGGGGTTTAGAATGGGATAAAAAAGAGAAAAAATGGTATGGAAAATCTTATTTATATGACCCATTTAGTGGAGTTTCTCAAAAGAAAACTTATTATGAAACTAAAAGATATAATGAATTTAAAGATGCTGAGATGGAATTGTTATTTTGGATGATGGATTGAAAATATTCGCAGTTTTACTATATACATTATATAATTATTTTTTAGTATGACATTTAACGGTTTGCCCCACACAAAGATAACAGAATACGCATTATATTCTAATGTTCAAGAAAATATTTTTAATATAGAAAATATTATAAATGTTGTTGAAAATTTAGGCGAGGGAGTAACACCTGATTTAAGTTCTGTTAAAAAAAGAATTGATGATTTAGAAAAAGAAGCACAATATTTACGTGAACTACTTGATAATTCTGTTGATATTTTTGGAAATTTGGATGAGGCAGAAGTATGATATTAAAGCAAAAAGAAAGTAGATTTTGTAAGTGGTGTGGTAAAGATTTTCCAAGAGAATCAAGTTTATACCTTAATTATTGTGGCGATGAATGTAGAGATGAATCAATGAAAAAGAAAAGGAAAAGTAAATACCTTTCTGCTTCAAATAGTGGAAATCGTAGAAGTTACAAACCGCCAAAATGCTAAATTAACTCTAAAAAATAATTGCTTGAATACTATATATTATAGGTAATATTTTAATAATTTTTGGCATAAAATAAAATGGAAACACAAAATTCAATAAAAAGTAACTCTTTCGAAATACCAAAATCAGTAGTATTTGGTTTCATGGGAACTGTGCTTATAACTTTGGCTTCAAGTTGGATAACTTTTCAAGTAAAGTTCGCACACATAGAAAAAGAAATAGAAATACTAAATATAAAATTAGCAAAAGAACATTCATTGATTGAGAAAAATTTAGACCGTTTTGATTCCGTCACCGAACAATTACACAGAATCGAAAAAATACTAAATCTAAAACAAGATAGACGTTTTGCAGAGTAAAAAAGGGGCAGATTATATAAATCTGCCCTTATGATTCTTAAAAAAATTACTTACTGCTTGATAATATTTAGTGTAACTGGAAGATAAAAGATGCTGTTTTCTACTTCTAATACAACTAAATAACTTCCTGCCATTAAACTGCTAACATCTAATTCTATTCTATCTT
>Ga0099364_10009854_pt1 | contig 13218 bp, 6 predicted proteins | sample TergutTh196P3_FD_73070 | JGI IMG/M metagenome (GOLD analysis project Ga0099364, IMG submission 73070) | Microcerotermes parvus P3 segment gut microbial communities from Pointe-Noire, Republic of the Congo - Th196 P3 | ecosystem: Host-associated > Arthropoda: Insects > Digestive system > Gut ...
AGAAAAAAGAGGAATCTACAAAGGATACTCCTTTTTTTAATCTTGTCAAAACACCAGGTATTTTTAGAGGTGCCCTATAATCATAAAATGTTTCTATGAACGAAGAGTTTGCAACGGCGGCTGCAAGCCAGAGTAACTCGACATTTTTTGTATTGCTTGTCAGCCAATAGCAATCACCATTAACAACGGAACCGCCAGTGTCGAGCCAAAACATCGGTGTTTCTGATATATCTCGAAAAACAAGTTTAGGTATATTCCATGCCGCTGGGTCTTGCGGAACCCATATTTCGTACCATTGTCGTCCAGCACCGATTACATAATCGCGGCTTTCAAGTACCTGTTTATACTCTCGAAGGTATCGGGCGGAATTGGGATACAACGCGAGATCACAGACTCGACGTTCCCCTGATATAATTTCATGCGGATAAAGTATTTCTAACGGTGTTTTTGATTGTATCGCCCGAAATTGCCGGGCAATATGATGCGTAATAAGCGGGCGCAACAGTTCGGGGCGTTTACCATTTGTAATGTCCGACCAGTCAGAACGAATGAACACCTTGTCGGCAGTTGTTTTAACCCCAACACGAATTTTTCCGATGTCTCTGAATGTCATTACGGTATTTTGACCGACGGCGTTCAGCCATTTTACATTGGCTTTAGTTTCAATACACCAAACATGATTGCTGACGGTATCGCAGTTAAGAGTACCATGTTGGACGTTGAAAATTCTGCCATCGTCGATTTCCACAATGCCGCTTAATTTAACGGCTTCAATGGGATTTTTTGCATGGTTCTTTGGTTTCAGATTGGCTTCATAAATCGATGTGAAAACAGGGGGAGCGGTTGTCTTTTTTTGGCAACCGGATACGAGTATGACGGCGGGCAAAACGGCGGCATCGAACAACTTTGTGTCTCCGAAATCCCAAATTTTGTGGAGATTATATTTTTCACGAAATACCTGACGAATCGTTGCTCCTGCCCTAGTCGTCATAAACCGATTGGAGACAATCATTCCCAGTATTCCCGTGCAGGAAAGCACCTCTGACATTCCGACGATGAAAGCATGGTAGAGGTCAACCCTGCCAGTCAAGTTAAACCGACGTGTTAATAATTTTGATTGTTCCGCACCGAGAATCTGCGTACGGACATAGGGCGGATTAGCAATGATTAAATCAAATTTGCGGCACGTCTCTTTCCCTAACAGATTGCGGCAAGAATCTGGCACATTATACAAAAAATCGCCCCATTCCAGTTTCAGAACAGCCTCAGGATATTTTTTTGACAATGATTGTGTTGCCAATGTATAGGCTTGTTTATCTGTTTCGTATCCGTAAACGTGAACTTTGCAATGATAGGTGCGATAGATTGCTTGCAATAAACTGTCGAGCAACTGTCCATTGCCAAAGGCAGGATCAAGAATGTTGATGACATTTTTCCCTTCAATATGTTCAGCGGAACGAACTATTTCAGCGGCAACAAAATCCGCCAGAATGTGCGGAGTATAATTTATGCCGCTCGCTTTTTGAACAGAAACATCTTTGTAAATTCCTTTTCGAATTCTGCGCACTGTAGCCATCCCTAAATCCCTGACAAAAAACATGCTCACACAACGTGTAGCGCATACAGATTATAGCAGTTCTTTCGATTTTTACAAGAAATCCGTTCCATCGCCGTCTAACTTGCCAAGTTCCCGACGTTTGGTAGAATCTCCTCCTATGCAAACAAACGAACTCCGCGAGCGATATCTCGCATTTTTTGAGACCAAAGGTTGCGTGCGAAAGCCGAGTGATGTGTTGGTGCCGAGATGGGATCCCTCCGTACTCTTCACCCCTGCCGGAATGAACCAATTCAAAGATCACTTTCTCGGGCGTGTCAAACTCGAATACACCAAGGCAACAACCTGCCAAAAGTGTTTGCGTACCGGCGACATTGACAACGTCGGACGAACCGCCTATCACCACACTTTTTTCGAAATGCTCGGAAATTTCAGTTTCGGAGATTATTTTAAGAGAGAAGCAATCCACTGGGCTTGGGAATTTCTTACCAAAAAAACCTCTGATTCGGGCGGGGGACTCGGCATCGATCCGGCGAAACTTTCCGTTACCGTCTATAAAGATGATAGCGAGGCGGCGAAAATATGGTTCGACGAAATCGGGATACCAAAGAATCGGTTGCAGTACCTCGACGAAGATGAAAACTTTTGGCCAGCGTCCGCTCCAAGTCTCGGTCCCGACGGCGTTTGCGGACCCTGCAGCGAAATATACCATGACTCGCCCAGCGGGCCGGTTGAAATATGGAACCTCGTCTTTATGCAATTCAACCGACTCGGCAACCTCGGCCCGAACGGCGAACTGACAAACTTGCACCCGCTCCCCAACAAAAACATCGATACCGGCATGGGACTCGAACGCTGCGCCGCCGTATTGCAGGGCGTCGATACCAATTTTCACATCGATACACTGCGTCCGCTTGTCGAAACAGCCGCCGAAGTGTTGGGGATTAAATACGAGCCGGAGCAGACCGCAGCCGGCAGACCGCAGCCGGCAGCCGAAAACGCCCGCCGGTTGCGCCGGATTGCCGACCACATTCGGGCATGCGTCTTTGCCGTGCACGAAAATGTCTATCCCGGCAACAAAGAGGAGAAATATGTCATTCGGCGTTTGCTTCGCCGGGCTCTACTCGACGGATATCAAATGGGGTATAAGGATACCTTTTTGCACCTTTTGGTTCCAAAGGTTGCGGAATTGATGAAGAGTCCTTACCCGGAACTTTTGGATACGACAACTCGGGTTGCCAAAGTCATCGAAACGGAGGAAGAGCATTTTATCGAAACGCTTGATTCGGGACTCGACAAAATCGAACGGATCTTCACCGCGATGAAAAAGAAGGCTGCAAGCGGTAAGCAGAAAACGGCAGTCGTTTCGGGAGCAGATATTTTTGACATGTACCAGACGTTTGGTTTTCCGCCGGAACTCTTCGAAACGATGGCATCGGAGAACGGCTTCGCCTTTGACTGGGACGGCTATAAGAAGGAAATGGAGCATCATGGTGAAATCAGTTCGGGCAATTCCGAAAAGGGTGCCTTATTCAAAGAGGATGTGTTGGCAGAGATCAAGAAGATTCATAAAACGGAATTTGTCGGGTATGATGTATGGCAGGTCAATGATGCAAAAGTTATTGCGATCGTCGTAGACGGCAATCTCGTCGACCAAGTCGATAAACCCGGCACAGAGGCAAAAATTGTTCTCGACAAAACACCATTCTACGGCGAAAAGGGCGGACAGGTTGGAGATACCGGAACGTTTAACAATCTTGATCCTGGATTTCAAGTTTTCACGACTCATATCGACGGCGATTTGATTTTGCATGTTGGGGAATGCCGTTGCAATTCGATCAAAGTAGGCGATTCGTTGATCGCCTGTATAGACAGAGGAAACCGGAATGCCGTTGCCCGGGCGCATACGGCAACGCATCTTTTGCACTATGCCTTGCGTAAAGCATTAGGCGACCATGCCGAACAGCAAGGTTCGAAAGTTGATGCCGATATACTGCGGTTCGATTTTACCAATCATCAGGCCGTGGATAAGGAGACTCTTCGCAAGGTCGAGGCGGAGGTTAATCATCAGATTCTCTGCGGCAACGACGTAGAATGTGCTGTAATGTCGATTGAAGAGGCGCGTAAATCTGGTGCGATCATGCTTTTTGGTGAAAAGTATCCCGAAGATGTGCGTGTTGTTCAGATTGGGGAGAGCAAGGAGTTATGCGGTGGAACCCATCTAGAGAGTTCGAGTCAAATTGGTTTGTTTAAGATCATTGCCGAAGAGAGCGTTGCTTCGGGAGTCCGCCGTATCACAGCCCTGACGGGCATGAAGGCCTTTGAGAAAGCCCAAGCGGAATCGCAGACCGTACAACAACTTGCGTTATTACTCAAAATCCCTGCGGATGGAGTATTGGCGAAAGTTGAAAATCTTACAAGCCAGGTCAAACAGTTACAAAAACAACTGAAAGAAACAGGCGGCAAGAAGCAGACGGGAGATTCCAAACAGCAGACGGCGGAAGGTTTAATTAAGAAGGCCGAAGTTATCGGCGGAGTAAAATTGATTGCGTGCGAGTTGCCGAATGTGGAAGTCAATGATGTTCGGCAGTTGATTGATCAGATTCGTCAAAAGGCCGACTCTGTTTTTATGCTATTCGCCGTCGTTTCCGACGGCAAGACGGCCCTTTTGGCAGGTGCTAGTCGGGATATTGCCGACAAGTATAGTGCTGTGGATTTAATTCGCAAGGTAACACCGCTCATCGGCGGCAAGGGCGGCGGCGGACGGCCCGACTTCGCTCAATCCGGCGGAAGCGATGCCGATAAGTTACCGGAAGTCTTTGCCGAAGCGAGGAAGTATTTCGGGTAGGGCCTATTCTTTCACGCCCTATCATATAATCCTAGCCGATAAATAACATAGCGAATCACGTAAGCCGCAGGAACAATCGTTGCGGTTAGTAGAACCAGTTGCCCCCATTGCGGCAGCGACAAAACCTGCGTACGGAAAATTGCACCGACACCCCAACCGCTCAGTTGCACCATGCCGACTTGCATGACGATAATAAATCCAACGATGAGTAAAAATACTTTATTACTCAATAGCATCGTGAAGGGCGACTCGCCCCAACACATTGACCGGCTATTGAATATGTTCCAAATTTGAAACAACACAAAGGCAGAGAAAAATACCGTCAACGCCTCAAGGTTGCCTTCATAACGTATATCTTCACCAAACTTGAATGCCGTTTCGACAAACCAGCCTTTGGACATCAACACGAGAAGGAGCACCAGCACCGCAATCTGGTAAAAACCCGTCAATAAGATCGTCAACCCCATCGAGCCCGTAATGATCGATGCTTCACGCGGAATCGGCTTGCGATCCATATAGCGTTTGCGCGGCGGTTCGGTACACAATGCAATTGCCGCCAACGTGTCCATGATGATATTGATCCAAAGGAGTTGCACAACAGTCAACGGCAACGGCACACCGAAAAGCGGGCCGAAAAAGGCGCAAACGAGAGCAACAACGTTCACCGTCAGTTGAAATTGCAAAAAACGTTGGATGTTTTGATAAAGCGTTCGGCCCCACCATACGCCGGTTACGATACTCTTGAAATTATCATCAACTAAAACAATATCGCTCGCTTCTTTCGCAACTTCCGTGCCGGTTATCCCCATCGATATGCCGACGTCGGCATATTTTAACGCAGGCGCATCATTCGTTCCATCGCCGGTCATCGCAACAACTTCACCCTGTTGATGCATCGCTTTGACCAACCGAAGTTTATCCATCGGAGTAGAACGTGCTACGACTTTCAAATGCGGAATGACGTCGACAAGTTCTTCGTCGGAAAGTTCGGCGAGTTCTTCAGAAGTTAAGACAATATCCTGCTCGCTCTTCAAAATACCCGCCTGTTTCGCAATCGCTATCGCCGTCGGTTTTGCATCGCCGGTTATCATTTTGACGTCTATGCTTGCACGATGACAAGTTTCGATGGCATGCGGGACTTCCGCACGAATCGGGTCGGAGATACCAACGAGTGCAAGCAATATATTATCGCCGTATTCGGCAAATCGTTCGGCATTTTCCTCGCGAAAACTTTCCGGTAAGCGTTCTTGATCATGTACTTGATTATGTGCATGATCATGTACAGTGCCCAACGGTGTTGATTTCATCGTAACGGCTATTACCCGTAACGCTTGATCTTGGGCTTGAACAAGAGCATCATCAATCGCAAATCGATGATGTTCAATGGGTTCGTTTTGTCCATGAACCATAACGTGCGAGCAACAATTAACGAGCCGTTCCGGTGCGCCCTTGCCGTAGATGATACGCTGTCCTTCTTTGTCTATGGCGACGAGGGACATTTTCCTGGCCGAATTATGGCCAAGTTCCCAAATGTGCGGGTATTGCTTTCGCAATTCCTTATAGTCAATACCGCCATCGTGTAGTAGACGCAACAAAGCACATTCTGTCGGGTTGCCGATATTTTCGATGACTCCGTCGGTTATGTTGAGCGAAGCATCATTGTTAATCGCAATGGCTTCGGCAAGAAAATCCGGCAACCGGTAATCCGCCGACGGAAAACTATGGGCAGATTTATCCGCATACAACCACGTTACCGTCATCTGATTCTGCGTCAACGTTCCGGTCTTATCCGAACAAATAACTGTTGCAGAACCTATAGTTTCAGATGCGATCAACTTGCGGATCAAGCAGTTTTCGCGAGCCATCTTCATCATATTGAGAGCAAGAGCCATCGTAACCATCATCGGCAAACCTTCGGGTACGGCTACGACGATCACGGCAACGGCGATGATGAACGCCATGAGGAGTCCGCGTAAAAGCGGCAAGATGTGTTCTATCTCTCCCCAATTTTCCGGCCAATAGGTGATGCAAGCGAGCGATGCCATCACACCGAAGATGAGTGTTGCGGCTGATATGCCGACGATGCTGATGATCAGGGCTAGTTTGGTTAACTTTTGGACAAGCGGTGTGTCGGTTTCTGAAGCACCGAGGTTGGCGGCGATTTGCCCCAGTCGGGTATTGTCTCCGACTTGTGCTACGACGAATTGTCCGCGGCCGTCGGAAATCATTGTCCCGCGATAGACTTCGGTGTCTTCAGTTGCCTGCCGGATACCGGCTGCCGTTTCGATTGCCGTCTTTTCAACCGGTACAGACTCGCCGGTCATCACGGATTGATCGACAAGTAGTCCAAACGATTCGATCACCACCCCATCGGCTGGAACTTTGTCGCCTAGATGGAGTTGCACAACATCGCCTACAACAATGTCGTTGATCGATACTTCGTGGTTTTCGCCATTCCGCAAAACCTTGACGAGAATGTCGTCTTTGACTTTATTAAGCAGGTCGAATTCCTTTGCACTTTTCAGTTCACTCAAAAAGCCGGCAAGTGTTGCGATGAGAATCGCAAAAATGATACCGATCGAGTCTATGAAACCGCCGCTTTCTTCGGTGAAAAAATGTTCCAGCACCGCTATCAATATCGAGATGGCCGCCGCAAAAAGAAGAATACGGATTGTGGGGTCTTTAAATTTATCGAGGAACAATTTCCAGATCGGTTCTCTCGGCGGCGGCGTCAGCGTGTTGGCGCCGTACTGGGCTCGGGATTGCTGAACTTGTTCGCCGGTAAGCCCTTGGGTTATGTCGGTATGGGGAAGGTTCATTGTGTTGGAAGGGTTGTCGTTTTACGTCTTCTCAAAAAAATGAGAAATGATGAGGGATTTTCAACGATATGTTTTATATTTTCAATGAGTGTTTTGTTCCAATTCGTTGATTTCGTCGATTGGCAACTCGGCCTGGCGTTGTGCAATCATCGCTTCGCGATCTTCGAGTTGCCGAAGGGCGTTCATCTTGTAGTAGAATACCATGTCCACGATGTTGCTGCTTAACGGTGCTAAAAAACTGCCGCCCAAACCGCAGCAAAATAAAACAAAAAGAATCTGCAAACATGTTAGAGGCAGGCACAGCGTTAACGTACTCCCCTCGCTCGGCAAGGCGATCAATAGGCCGCAGAAAAGTCCGCACCAAAATCCCATACATTGGTCGCAGTTTATGAGATCGTTGAGCCATTCAATACAAGATTTACATCGAGGAGATTTACCGGTATTGGCAGCACGTTGTTCCCGGCGTTGCCGGATTTGTTCAGACCAGCCGCTGATGAAGAGCCGTAACGGCGCAAAGATATTTCCTCGTGTAATAATCAATGTCATTCCGACAGCGGCAATGCAAAAAAGAAGAAATCCAACAATGTTTATTTCGGGCATATTAAACGGAATCACAAGGGTACAATACGGCCATTTTATCAGGCACAGACCCGACTTGCAAGAGTGTAGTATGCCGACTTTTGCGAAGGTACGACGGTGCGAAGTCAGAGTCTCCTTCTATGGCTAAAGATAACCAAGACCAGAATAAAGTGAATTTAGAATTCTGGTGCACATTTTGGTGTGTATGTTGTACAGGAACGGATGGTTATCCAGTATCTCCGTTGTGTTTTTGCCGTTTTTCCGAACCGATGAAGCGGTATCCTTTGGCGAGAACTGCCGACGGAGTGGGAACAATGCCCCTTCCTGCATGTTCACCTTGACGGAAAAAGGAAAACGGACTACAATTTTTTGCATCGTCACGTATTGCCCGCCGCCCGGAAAGGGGTAGTTATACGCCGACCATGTCACCATCTAGCCAGATTACAGCCTAACCAGATCACCATGCTCAAAATCGGTTCGCATTCGTTTCAAAGCCGACTGTTCGTCGGGACAGGAAAATACACATCGTTCGATCTGATGAAACAAGCCCTGGAAATATCCGGCTCGGAATGTGTCACGGTAGCCGTTCGACGGGAAAGATTGATTGACCGTGAAGGACGAAATCTGCTAGAATATATCGATACCAAACGATATACAATTTTGCCGAATACGGCCGGTTGTTTCTGTGCCGACGAAGCAGTTCGGGTAGCACGGCTTGGCCGGGAAATCCTCGATCAAATGCAAAACCCCGGCGCAAATTGGGTCAAATTGGAATGTCTCGGCGATACGAAAACACTGCTTCCTGACCCGATCGAAACTCTCAAAGCAACAGAAATTCTCGTAAAAGACGGGTTCGAAGTATTAGTCTATACAAACGATGACCCCTTGGTTGCCAAGCGGATAAAAAATTGCGGCGCAGTCTCCGTAATGCCGGCTGGCAGCCCGATCGGATCCGGGCAAGGAATCCTTAATCCCAATGCCATTCGGATTTGTATGGAATACCTCAAAGAGGACGACCCGGACTATCCCGTAATCGTTGACGCTGGCGTTGGAGCAGCGAGCGATGTTACGCTGGCGATGGAACTCGGCGTTGACGGCGTCTTACTCAATACAGCGATTGCCGAAGCCAAAGACCCGACGGCGATGGCGAAAGCCATGAAATTCGCATGCGAGTCCGGCCGGCTTTCCTATCAAGCAGGGCGAATACCCAAAAAACTATACGCCTCCGCCAGCAGTCCGATGGAAGGCCGGGTTGGATAGCACACATCCTATTTGACTTCCCGGCATTGCTCTCTTTTTGGAACGACTGGAAGTCCTTTTCGTGACAGGCTTGACATGTTCTGTGCAATTTATCACATTTTTGCACTGGATGCATTTTCAAAAAAACGTTAGACTCCCCGAGAATAATCTTCGGCATAGAGTTGTTACGTTCGGAGACTGTGCATGATGAATCGGTTTTTCCAAATTATTGCATATACTATCGCTATCGTTTGCGTCGTCCTTTTGACACGGGATGGGGTAGCGCAAATTTTTGATAACGCACAACACCAGCACGAACTCGACCCTCGCCCAAGTATTACCGTGGCAGCCATTGCCGGAGTTTCGCCCGGAATGACGACATTGGAAGAACTGACCCAACTTTGGGGAGAACCTATACAGGAAATTGTCCAAAATGAGAGCATGGTTCGATTTTATTCTATGGAACAATTAGATAACATCGAAATCACGCTTCGTCACGGAATTGTTTCGTCCATTGGTATTAAATTTGATACGCCGTTTTTGGAAGAAGATGTTCGGGCATCGTTGCAATCAGAACTTGCCTTGTCTAAACCGATTTTGGTGCCCGATGAAACCGGTCGGTTTATCAGCGGCGAAATTTTCCCCGAAAAGGGCGTGGTTTTTATTTTCGCTCCCCAAACATCGGATTCCAAGTTTTACGTACAACGAATTGTTATTGAACCTGTTGTTGCAGACCCTTTCGTATTAAGAGGCGAAGCCGTTTTACACGATCGGCCTACGGAAGCCAAGCGGGATTTGCGTGATGCCATCCGTCTCAAGTCCGACCATGCACGAGCCCATTGGCTTCTTGCCCAAATTGACCTTTGGGAAGGCCATGTCGAATCCGCACTTCTCTACGTCGGCAGGGCAATTCAACTGGAAGAACTCCGGCCAGCATACCATTTGACCTTTGCTCAAGCATTGATCCAAATGAACCGAATCGAAGAGGCCAAACAATATCTTCAAGAAACCATTGATCTGTGTGATCGTTTTCCGCATGAAAAAGCCCGGGCCTTGCTGATGCTCGGCGAATTGTTCCGAACGGGGCGAAACCCTGATCATCAACTTGCCGTCGAATGTCATTCCGAGGCAATCCAACTAGCAACGGCCCTCGTTAACCACAGCAACCCGACCATTAGTCTTATCGCAAAAGATGTTTTGGTTGATGCCCACTTGGCAACGGCAAAAGCCATCGCCTGGGGACGTTACGATGACAAACTGGAAGCCATTCCAAAATGGATCGAACGGGCGAAGACATTATCCCGAGATCCCGAACTCGCCGCTGCAAGGAGATATTCCAGAGAATATCCATTCAAAATCGCCGCATGCACCCTGGCAACGCTCGTTGCGTTCCCCGACAAACTCAACGTCGATCTGTATGCCGAAGATGTGATTGATGCAGGCGATGAGTTGATTGCCTCTATGCAAGACCCGATATTACGGGCAAAATATCATTGGGATACCGGCATTTCACTTTACGATGCTGTCCAGATATTTCAACTCCGGCAACAATTTTCCTCGGCATTGCGATACGGTGAACAGGCCGCCAACTATATGGAAATCGGACTGAGAGGAAGAAACAGCGATACGGACTCCTACCTGCTGGGAAGATTGTATTTTAGACTGGGGGCTATCCATGCCATTGCAAACAAGAACCATCGGGCAGCGATCGAATGGTACGACCTGGCGAAGCCGATCTTTGAACGGTTACGCCCAAAAATTGATGCCGGGGCTTGGGGAACGTTTGGGGAAATGTTAGTGAGTATGGGGGTATCCTATTGGGCGTCCGGCCAGAGAGAAGAAGCGGTACGAATTACGGAAACCGGCTTGCGTCAACTAGAACGCGGAGAAAGGGAGAAAATCATCGCTCCGTCTGTATTAAAAACGCCGTATGCCAATTTAGCAAAGATGTACCAAGAACTCGGCGACCAGGAAAATGCCGACAAGTACAAACGCCTGGCCGGCTCCGTCCGGCTAGATGAAGCAACCTTCCGGTAGAGCGAACTGCCAGAGACTTTCCCATGTTTCTATGGACAAAAATTGTCATTCCGCGTAGTCGGGGGCTTGTTAGCCGCCCCTCGCCCGGCGTTCTTACGCTAAAATAGTGCGTGTTGCCGGACAACACGGCGAACGGTGGCCGGCACGCGATGGAATAACACACGCAGGTAGCGACAAGTCGGGAAACGTTTTAGAGGGGGGCCAAACAACCTGTGAACGGAAGGAAATTTTGGAAATTGCCAAATCGACAAAATTGACAAGCAGGGAAATGGGAAAATAAGAGAATAAGAGAAGAGAGTAAGCGGAATCAAAGGGATAAATCCCCCTGATTTTGACACTTTCAACAATTTAACGGCATCTTTTTCTTGCAATTTGGCCAATCATGAGGTAGAATAGAAGGGCGGGTGTGCTGAAATTTTTCAAAGGGTAGGTTTATCATGCGGGCAGCATATACTCTGGTCGAATTAATGGTCGTTCTTTTCGTTATTACGGTATTGATCGGGTTGATTTTTCCGGCAATCAATAGCGTGCGTGAATTGGCCAGGCAAACCCAATGTATCAATAATCAAAAACAACTGGCATACGCTCTGCAACAATACAACATCCAGCGGAAAGTCCTGCCCGGCTGGCAGGATTTTGTAACCGTTCGGCGTCCAGACAATCCAAACGTCGAAGTCTCGGCACTGGCCAGTTGGGTTTTTATGATTTTGCCCTACATTGAGCAAGTTGACCTTTTAAGCCGTTTGCAAGCAGGACAGATTTCAGAAGCACGCCCGTTCGATACAAATTCGGAAATCCCGCCTATTCCTACGTTACTGTGCCGAAGCAATTTAACTGCCCAGTCGGGGATTTTTACGAACCGGTCAACGAATTATGTCGTCAACGGCGGTGCTGTGGATTTCTATGACAACTCACCCATCCCGGATCACAATACGGCCAACGGACCTTTTTTGGATCGGGCAAGTCTCAGTTTGCTGGGAGCAGAAGAACGTTGGGACCAAGCCACGATGCATCTTCGGGCATACCGAAACACGACCATTAGTCTGTCCGATATTTCTAAATGGGATGGAACCGCCTATACGCTCTTAACGGCAGAAAACGTCCATCGCGGATTTTGGATTTCCAGAGAAATTGTACATTTTTACAATGACCGAACGGGCGGCGACAGGGCAGCCGACGCTTTGCTTGTCGGAAACCGAATGCCTGCGATGGGAAATGCCGATTGGGCTGACGGCGGCGGTTATGTTGACGTGCCGGGCCGCGGCGACGGAGGATTGGCAAGTATGATGAATGGAACCCGTGCCGGTCAGACCATCGAGGGTTCGGTCGCTTTTTGTTGGCCTCGGGACCCTAGAACCGGCGGTTACCCGGATTGGCGGGACTCTGCCAATCCCTATCGCGGATTCTTCGGTTTGACGGAAACTTCAACCGGCCTTTCATCGCGTAGTCAAGGCGGCATATACTGGCCGCCGGGCGGAGATGATCTGATTCCCGTTTACGTCAATTATTTTCAACGCGAACGTTTCCCCGAGTCTTGGTACACGTCGGCTCGCCCGTCTTCCAACCATCCCGGTGTATTCATTGCTTCGTTTTGCGACGGTAACGTTCGCAAAATCCGCGAATCCGTTGACGAAAGAGCATTTGTCAGTATGATGACAACACATGCAACGCGTTCTGATGCGGCATGGCATGGGCGCCCTTACGAATCCAGTCCCTTCCTGTTCAACTATCTTTTCGATACCCGGGAACTGGAATAGACTATAGGCGACCGCCTCATATCACATTCAATATCGCATCGAATGCAATACCGCCAATACCCGGCGGTAACTCGGTAACATACGGCATCGTCTTGCCATGCTAGAGCGTATCCATTTTTTTATATGGATTATACAAAACAAGCGGATTCGCTTGAAAATGCGAGTAGCCTTTTCCCCGTGGGAAAGCGGACGGCAAAGTGGTGTCCAAAGTAAAAATGGATACGCTCTAGGGCGTGTTTACACTACAGTTTTTTGGGGACATATTGCTCGAAATGATACCTTTTTTCGGGAAATTAAAAACTTTTGCCTGCCGAAAATCTGTTTATTCTGCGCATTTATTTACCCAAACACTCCAATTTAACAAATGTAAACACGCCCTAATCG
>Ga0099364_10009855_pt1 | contig 13217 bp, 12 predicted proteins | sample TergutTh196P3_FD_73070 | JGI IMG/M metagenome (GOLD analysis project Ga0099364, IMG submission 73070) | Microcerotermes parvus P3 segment gut microbial communities from Pointe-Noire, Republic of the Congo - Th196 P3 | ecosystem: Host-associated > Arthropoda: Insects > Digestive system > Gut ...
CTTTCTCGGTGTAAACGAGACGCTCTAGCCAACTGAGCTAACAACCCGCACCCTCATTATATCATAAATATGCTAAAATGATAGCAAGAAAACGCTAAAAGGAGATGGGATGAGGATTTTATTAAAAGTTTCAGGCGAGCAACTTGGCTACGATGAGGGCGGCAAGGGTGTCGGCTTTGACGTAGAGCGCGCCAAGTGGATTGCTCGCGAGGTCAAAAAAGCGCTGGGCAACTCCGAGGATACGGCAAGCGCCACCCAAATCGCCATCATGGTCGGTGGCGGCAATTTTGTCCGCGGCGCCTTCTTTGGCAACAATAACGAGATTGGCCAAACCACGGCCGACAACGCCGGCATGCTGGCCACCATCATCAACGCCACGCTCCTCGGCGACATCTTTAAGTCCGAGGGCGTGCCGACCGCCGTCCTCTCTAATGTCAGCGTCCCGCAAGTGGTGGACGACTTTACCTACCGCCGCGCCGAGAGCCATTTTCGTAAGGGCAGGGTAATTATCCTCGGCGGCGGCACCGGCCGTCCGCTCGTCACCACCGACACCGGCGCGGTCAACCTAGCGCTGGAGCTCAAGTGCGATTTTGTCGCCAAGGCCACCAAGGTGGACGGCGTCTATACCGCCGACCCAACCACCGACCCTAGCGCCACCAAGATTGATCAAATCTCTTACGCCGACGCAATCAACGACACCAAAATCCGGGTTATGGACAAGGCCGCCCTCGGTATGGCTGGCGACAACAAATTGCCAATCGTCGTCTTTGAACTCCTGCAAGACGGCAATATCGCCCGCGTCGCCGCAGGCGAACAGATTGGCACCAGAATTGCTTAGGACAACCCCATAGCGAGCAATGCTAGGGTGAATTGCCCGTAGGGCAAGAGGGCATGCCTGAATGCCCTGGCTGTTCTTGCGAGTCTTGGGGTTGGGCTAAGCAATACCTGGGGAGAGGCTACTAGAAAATAGTGTTGCTTTAAGAAAATGTTTATGATAAACTAAAAACAGATAAAGGGTGGAATGCAAGGATTAGCTAATTACTTAAACCGACGATTAGATGGAATCGCCTACGTGGCACCGCGGGTTCGCGGGGCTTATGATACGGATTATTCCGCGCTCAAGATAAAGCCGACTATTATCGTGGTGCCTAGCTCTACGCGCGACATCCAGCGCGTCATGGGCTTTGCCGGCCAAATCCAGAACAAGGGCGTCAAAATGGGCGTCACCGCTCGCGGCAACGGCACCGACAAAACTGGCGCTGCCATTGGCCCTGGCATTGTGCTTGACATGCGCGCCGAGATGAATAAGATTATGGAGCTAGACGCCAGCCAGCGTCTTGTCCGCGTCCAAGCCGGCATCACTCTCCGAGAACTCAATAACGCGCTCGCCGTCCAGGGGCTTACTATCCCGGTCGCCGCCGCCGAGCAGACCATCGGTGGCATGCTCGCCAATAACTATATGGGCGTCTTGTCGCACAAATACGGCGGTATCTTGCGCTACGTGGTTAGCGCCGAGGTTGTGCTTTCCGACGGCAGCCTAATGCGCTTTGAGCGCCTCAACGACCGCTCGGTTAAAAAGCGCCTCAAAAAGGTCAGCGGCCTAGAGCGAGAAATCTACCAAACCGTCCCAGAGCTTATCGCCAAGAACGCCGACGTCCTAGAAAACGCCCGCTACCGCAACGCCGGCTACGCGCTAGATCGCGTCAAGTTCGGCAATAGCTTCAACTTCCTCCGCCTCATCGCAGGCTCGCAGGGCACCCTTGGCGTCATCACCGAACTTATTTTACACGCCGACTACTTTGAAGAGATGCCCACCATGTTAATCGCCTACGCGAGCGGCGCCGAAGAATTGTCGCTCTGGGCCAAGAAAGCTCAAGAACTAGAGGCCGTCTTTGCCGATTTCTACGACAAAAAACTGGTCCAGCACGCCGCGCTTCTCGGCAAGGGCAACGAACTCCTAGACGTGCCCGAGGGTGCCGACTACCTCGCCGTTATCGCTTTTGACGACCACTCCGCTATCAGGCGTCGCCATAAGGTCAGCCGCATGGCCCAAGCGCTCGGCGGCAAAGTCCACGTCAGCTCCGAAAACGACTACGGCCAATATCTTGCCACCCGCGAGATGCTTGGCATCTACCTCAACGACACCACAAGAGGCGAGCGCACCGCCATGATGGACGATGTTTATGTCGCACCAGACCGCTTGCCTGAGCTCGCCGAAAAGATTAAAAAACTCGCCGACGCCACCGGCCTAGACCTCCAGCTCTTTGGTTCGCTGGCGACCGGCATTGTCAATATGCGTCCGCGCTTTGAGTTAGGGAGCGTGCAGGGCAGGCAACGCATGCAATTTATGATGGAAAAATACGCCAAGGTCATCGCCTCGCTTGACGGCGACGCTACCGGCGGCGCCCCCGAAGGCCGCACTAAGGCGCATCTGATTACCTGGAGCGACGAAGAAGCCGATTTGCACCAAGCCGTTAAAGACCTCTTTGACCCGCACCGCCTCTTGAATCCTGGCGTCAAACTTGACGTTCCCAAGACTATCTTTGCCAAACACGCCCGCGAAGAATACCTAGACGGCGTGATTGTCGCCTAATTTTGCGGATTTTGCTTGCATTGCCAAAATATATGCTACAATGTTAAATACAATAAATTGAGGTAAAGGAAACCATGAGCGGATTATTTGTTAGATCGCTTTTGGGTGGGTTCTACGTTGGATTAGCGCTGCTTTCAAGTTTGCTAGTGGCCCACATACCGGAGTTCGGCGGGCTGCTTAGAGCCGTCGTCTTTCCGGTGGGCATTTTGCTGGTGATTTACGCCAATGGAGCATTATTTACCGGTGTGGCAGGGCAGTTTGCCACGCGCGGTATATTCTCTCGCAAAGGCAACACCTTCACCTTTAACCAAGAGCCGCTCAAACAGTTTGGCAAAGACCTTACTGTGTCGCTGATTGGCAACATCATAGGTATCGCTGCCTTGACACTCTTGCTGGGTCGCCAAATTGGCTCCATTGACGTCCGCGTCAACACTCCAGTCCTGCACTTGTTTACTTGGGGCATTTTGTGTAACATCATGGTTTATTTGGCGCTTAATGCCAAGATGCCCCTTACTCAAGCTATCCCGATTTTTATTTTTATCCTTGCCGGGTTCACACACTCTATCGCCGACATCGCGCTTATGGCATTCTCCGGGCAGTATCACTGGTTTATTATCCCTGTGATTCTTGGTAATCTAGTTGGCGGCGTGGTCTTTAGTGTTATCGCCGAGGCCGCAAAACCAAAGCCAGCCTAATCACGCTTGGCTTGTAGCTAAGAATCGTATATAATATATAGGTAAATTAAACGAAAGGGAGTATATGGAGCAACTACCAGTCTTACGCCACACTCTGGCACACATTTTAGCGAGTGCTCTTACCACGACCTACCCCGGGAAGGTCAAATTCGGCACTGGTCCCGACACCGACAACGGCTTTTATTACGATGTCTTTTTTGACGGCCTAGACTTTTCTGAGAAGCACCTGCCAGCGATTGAGAAGCAGATGAACAAGGTCATAGATCAGGATCTTGAAATTAAACACCTTGAGATGACCATTGACGAGGCCCTTAAATGGGCTAAGAAAGAGGACCAGACCTTTAAGGTTGAGTTGATTAACGACCTTGCCAAAGAAGGGGAGAAAGTGGTTCAGCTCTACCAGATTGGCGATTTTACCGACTTGTGCTGCGGCCCGCATCTTAAGCGAACCGGCGAAGTGCCGCTTGGCTGTTTCAAACTTAACAAAATCGGCGGCGCCTATTGGCGTGCCGACGAGAGTCGCGAGCAAATGACTCGCATCAGCGGTATCGCCTTTGCGACCGCCGAGGACCTCCAAGCCTACGAAACCATGATAGAAGAGGCAGAGAAGCGCGACCACCGCAAGCTCGGCAAAGACCTAGACCTCTTTACTTTTAGCCCGTTGGTTGGCGCCGGTCTGCCGATGTTTACTCCGCGCGGCACCGTGCTTCGCGATAAACTCACCGATTACTCTTTGAGCTTGCGCGCCCGCCACGGCTTTGAAAAAATCTGGACTCCGCACATTACCAAGACCGACCTCTTTAAAGTCTCCGGCCACTGGGATAAATTCGGCGACGAGCTATTTTTAGTCAAAAGCCAAGAAACCAGCGACGAATTTGCCATGAAGCCGATGAACTGCCCGCACCAAATCCAAATCTACGCCTCACGCCCTCGCACCTACAAGGACCTCCCGATTCGTTACATGGAAACCACCACCGACTACCGCGACGAGAAAAAGGGCGAACTCGGCGGCCTCAGCCGCGTCCGCGCTCTCACCCAAGACGACTCGCACGTCTTTTTGCGCGAAAGCCAGATTAAAGCAGAAGTCGGCGTCTTGGTTAAAATTGTCCACGAACTCTATAATGAGCTTGGTATGTCCAGCCTCCGCGCCCGCCTCTCTTACCGTGACGATAGCGGCGGCTATCTCGGCGAGCCGGCTTTATGGGAAAAGGCCCAGAGCTATATTAAAGAGCTGGCGATTGAAAACAAGCTGGACTACTTTGAAGCCGAGGGCGAAGCCGCCTTTTACGGTCCCAAGATTGACTTTATGGCGCGTGACGCCATCGGCCGCGAGCACCAAGTCGCGACCATCCAAATTGACTTCTTTATGGCCGGCCGCTTTGGTCTGGAGTTTATCAACGAGGAAGGCAAGAAAGAAACCCCGGTCATGCTCCATCACGCTACTCTCGGCTCTATTGAGCGCTTTTTGTCAGTCTTTATTGAGCACACCAACGGGCATTTCCCATTCTGGTTGGCGCCCGAGCAGGTCCGAGTCATCACGGTAAACGAGCAGGCCAACGACTACGCCAAGCAAATCGCCGAGATTTTGCAGGACACCACCCTAGAAAAACCGCTTCGCCATAACGATCTGCGCTTTACCCTTGATCTCGCCAAAGACAACTTGTCCAAAAAAATCAAGCGCGGTGCCGAAATGAAGATTCCGGTTATGCTTATCGCGGGCGCCCGCGACGCCGAGGCCAAGCAAGTAGTTGCGCGGCTTGGCACCGAGGAGCAAACCATTAAACTCAGCCAGCTCGCCGAGTTCTTGAGGGCACTAAAGTAGGAGATGTAGGGTGGCGATATTCCTGTCAATCCTCATCACCCTGGCTGGGTTAATCCTCCTCGCCAAAATGACCGGCATTTTTGTAGACGGCGCGTCGTCTATCGCCAAGCACTTGCGTGTTAGCGCCACCGTGATTGGCCTTACTGTCGTGGCGTTCGGCACCAGCGCGCCGGAACTCTTTGTGGTTGCTACCTCGCGCCTCTCCAGCTCTGGCAGCCCCGACATCGCGATCGGCAACATTATCGGTGTCGCCATTATGCGCATCCTCTTGGTTATCGGCGTCGCGGCGCTTATCCGTCCCATTCGGGTAGAGAACTCCATTACCAAAAAAGAGATCCCGCTTCTGGTTCTAGCCACTTGCGCCTTCGTCGCAACTTTCCTTGACAAGGTTTTGGACGGCACCGCCGAGAATGTTTTTTCACGCACCGACGCGCTAATCATGCTCCTCATTTTTGGTATTTTTATCTTCCATCTCAGGACGATTATTATGCACCGTCGCGCCGTCCACAAAGAGGAAACCGTTGACGCCGTCGCCGGCGCCAAGTTGACCAAATTGCAGGCCAGCCTTGCCATTGTCGGCGGCCTCATTGGTCTGATGATTGGCGCCCAATTAACTGTCGCCGGCGCCACCGCCGTGGCCGAAGGAATCGGCGTCAGCGAACGCGTCATCGCCTTAACCGCTATCAGTTTTGGCACCGCCTTGCCCGAGCTCGCCGTAGCGATTATTGCCCTCAGGCGTGGCGAAAACTCGCTCGCCATCGGCAGTGTCATCGGCGCCAACATCTTTGATATCGGCTTCACGATGGCGATTACCACCCTCATCTTTGGCGGCGTCTCGGTCATGAGCTTCAGCTATGTGGATCTCTTCATGATGGTGCTTGCGGTGCTTTCACTCGCCTTTTTTGCCACCTCCGACCGCAAACTCAAGCGGCCGGAAGGCTTCGCCATGCTTGCTATCTTTGCAGTTTACATGGTTTACGTGCTGTTTTAGTTGATTTTTCACACTTTTCGTGTATAATGGTTACACGGGCTCGTGGTATAGTGGTCTAGTACGCCTCCCTGTCACGGAGGAAATCGCCGGTTCAAATCCGGTCGGGCCCGCCAACTTAATAATCCGCCGTCTTAGCTCAGTTGGTAGAGCGGCGCACTCGTAACGCGCAGGTCGCCAGTTCAATCCTGGCAGACGGCTCCAGATAACTCGCTCTCATGGGCGAGGCTTTTTGTGTCCGCGTGTGATATAATATACCCATGAAACTACCCTGGGGTAAGAAGAATAAGCTAGAAGACGGCATCGTTACCAATACCACTCTAGATGAGCACCGCGAGGTTTTGCTCAAACGAGGTAGCAAGTTCAAATACCAAGTCCAATACGAAAAGCACAAGGTCATTATTAATACTATCGTTATTGTCTTTTTATTGTTGGCCGGTGCTGTTACTCTTGGCTGGTATAGCCTTTATATCGCCAAGATAGAAAACAACGCAGCCTTCTTGCTCTCGCAAGTGGCACCCGTCCCGGTCGCCAATATCAACGGCCAAAATGTCCGCTACTCGGATTACCTCGCGCAATACTTGGCCAGCGTCAATGTGGTAGAGCGCCAAGAGGGCGCCATCCCGCGCGACGAGGATGGCGACCGCCAGCGCGCCGGCTATCGCGCCAGCGCCATGGACAACGCTATTCTAGATTCCTACGCCATCCGACTCGCCCGCGAGCTCGGCATTCGGGTCACCCGCCAAGAAATCCAAGACGCCTTGGCCGAGCGTCGCCGCATCGGCGTGCAAGATGTTACCGCCGCCAACTTTGAGCGCATTATCCGCGACAGCTACGGCCTCAGCCTTAGCGAATACACTCGCGCCTTCGTAGAGCTGCCGCTCATTAGGCAGCGCGTTTCCGAGGCAATTGACGGCCACGCGCGCGGCCTGATAGACGAACTCCACGGCCGCCTAGCCGAGGACGGCAGCAACTTTGAGGCCATCGCCCAAGATCTGCCAGAGGACAGCGGTATCATTGTAGAGCAATCTGGTGGCGCGGTGGACATGCTCAGCCTTGACGGCGGGCGCGCCATGGCTGCCAACGATCAAGAGGCTGGCCAGGTCTCGCAACCATTTGTCAGCCGTTCGGGCAACGGTTATTATATTGTCAAGACTATTAGCAAAACCCGCGACGGCCGGGTAGAGTACCTTTCGTTTTTCGTGCCTTTTACCGAGCTTGAGGCCCGGGTAACCGAGCACCGAGCCGAGGGCCGAATCCGGGAGTTCATAGATATAAGGGGTGGTAGTGGAAACAGCGAACCCTAAAGTAGTCTTGTTGGTCATGGACGGCATCGGGCTCCGCGATAGCGAGGTCGGTAACGCCGTTAAATTAGCCCGCACCCCCAACTTGATTAGATTATGGGCCGAAGGTGTCGGCACGACGCTCGGCGCTAGCGGCGCTTATGTCGGCATGGATAACGGCGAGCAGGGCAATAGCGAGGTTGGGCACCTAGCGCTCGGCACCGGTCAGATCTTGGCGCAAGACGCCCGCCGCGTGGACGAGTGGCTCGGGCTCCTAGACAAACCCAGCGAACTCCCTAACTCACCGGCTTGGCAAGAGATTGTCGCCCGCCTAACCACAAACGATGTCAGCGCTACCGCAAACAGCACCGCTACCGCTACGGGCGGCGTCAGCCCAACCCCTCGCACGCTCCATGTCTCGGGCATTTTTGCCGACGGCCGCGTCCATTCAGACGTCAAGCACTTTTATGCCATCCTGGATCAAGCCGCAAAGAGCGGTATTCCGCGCCTGCGCTTGCACCTCCTAACCGACGGTAAAGATGTGCCGCCGCAAAGCGCCCTAGAATATGTAGATAAGGTAGAAGCCGTCTTTGCCGACTACAACCGCCAAGGCTTTGACTATGCCATCGCCGACGGCGGCGGCCGTGAGGTAATTATCTGCGACCGTTATTATTCCAATATCGGCTGGGTAGAGAAGGGCTACAACCTCTGGGTCCATGGCCAAAATAGCCCCGACGAGCCCGCCCGCGCCTTTAAATCCGTCCGTGAGGCTATAGAAACCTACCGCGCCGAAGACCCCGAGCAACAAGACCAATTTATGCCGACCTTTGTCATCGGCGAAACCGACGCCCAAGTCGCGGCCGGCCGCATCCGAGACGGCGACGCTCTGGTATTTTTTAACTTCCGCGCCGACCGCGCAATTGAAATCTCCGAGGTCTTTGATAGTCCCAAAGGCTGGTATGACCGTTTTGATATTAGCGACCGCCCAGATATCTTGTTTGTCGGGCTCATGCACTACGACCCGGACCGCAACATCCCATCCCGCTTTTTTATGCAAAAGCCCGAGTATCATAATGTCCTCGCCGAGATTTTAGAGAGGGCAGGCAAGAAGTCCTTTGCGGTCAGCGAGAGCTGGAAATTTGGCCATGTCACATTTTACTGGGACGGCCTCAAGTCAGCGCCTTATTTTGGCGAAACCGTAGTTGATATCCCGGCAACCGAGACGCCGTTTACCGATCGCCCCTGGATGAAGTCAGCCGAGATTACCGACGAACTAATTAAAGCTCTAGACGGCGGCCAGTTTGATTTTTTGCGTGCCAACTATCCTAATGGCGACATGGTCGGCCACTCGTCAGAACTTGACCCCACGATTATCGCGGTTGAGGCAGTTGATTTAGCAGTCGGCCGAGTTATGGCGGCCTGCAAAAACTCCGGCGCCATCTTGTTGGTTACGGCCGACCACGGCAAGGCCGAGGAGTTGGTCTATCCGGACGGCACACCGATGGCCCCGCACACTCTCAACCGCGTGCCATTTACTGTTTGGACCTACCCGGGCGGGGCCAGGTGGTCCCAAGACGAGACCTGCGGCCTGGCCAATGTTGCCGCCACCGTCGCCAGCCTGCTCGGCGTCCAACCTAACCCCAGCTGGCAAAAGAGCCTGATAAAGGGGTGAGTTCTAGATCTCGTCGCTGCCAATGATCTCGGCTAGCGCCTGCGGCAAACGCACCTTGTTGTCAGCTGTCTGACCATTTTCTATCAAGGCAATCATAATCCGCCCCAGTGCAAAGGCCGTCGCATCGTTGGTGTGGGCTAGTTCAATCGTGCCGTCGGCTCGGCGAATCCGCGTCTTTAGCCGCCGAGTTTGGTAGTCGGTCATGTAGTCAGCGGTATGAGTCTCGCGATATTTGCCTTGGCCCGGCAACCAAACCTCTAGGTCTATGCCGCGTGCGTTCGGCTTGCCAATATCAAAAGTGCATTTTTTAATCACGCGGTAGGGGAGTCCCAATCCCTCCAGCAGTGCTCGTTGAATCGCGACAAACAAATAGTGCTCTTGTAGTGAGCTCTCAGCCGTGCCCAGCGTCTCCATTTCTAGTTTGTCAAACTGGTGCATTCTAAAGATGCCCTCCATGTCCTTACCATACGACCCCGCCTCTTTGCGGAAAGAAGACGCAAAGCCCAGCATCCGGATCGGGCAGTCCTTTTCTTCAATTATCTCGTTAGCATACATGGAGCCCAGCACGTGCTCTGCCGAACCTTGCAGCCACAACTCCTCGCCCTCAATTTTGTAGCGATCCTCGCTCGGTTGTAGGCGATCCATCGCGTCATACATCTCGGTTTTAATCATCAGCGGCGGCAATACCGGCGTAAACGGCTTGTCCGACAGCCCGACCAAATTATTATCCTTAATCAATTTTGCGATAATTTTTCTATCTGTTAAGTGCTTGATTACGTAGTTAATAATCGCAAACTCCAAGCGCACCAAGTCGGACTTGATGTATGCAAAGCGCGTGCCGGTCACTTTTGTCGCGCGCTCTTTGTCAATCCAGTCGCGAGCCTCGGCAATCTGCCAATGGTTCTTGGGCGCAAAATCAAACTTGGGAGGTATACCGATTGTCTCCGCCACCCCATTCTCGTCCTCAGTCAGCCCTACCGGCACATCATCAGTCGGCGCGTTGGGGATTTGTTTTAATAAGGCCATAAAACTCTCTTCGGTCACAGCCAACTCGGCCTCCAACACTGATAGCTCGGCCTTGATCTCTTTGCCGCGCGCTACTTGCTCTGCGCTCGGTTTCTGGCCCTTCGCCTCCGCCGCCATCGCATTCCGCTCCTCGCGCAAAAGATTAATTTTGCCCGCCAACGCTCGCCGTTCGTCGTCCAACAGCAAAGTCTTGTCCACGTCCACCTTGCAGCCTTTGTTTACAGAAAATTCTTTAACCTTTTTCGCATTTTCTCTAATATAATTTATATCTAACATAAAAATATTATACCACACTCGCATCCTGCCTCCACCATCTCGCGTTCTGCGCCCACACCTGTTGTAAAATCTCGCCATTAGGCTTATACTGTTACCATGAAGACCAATCAGCGCATCGGTATTTTCGCCCTCGTCGGCGTCGCCAACACTTTGTTTGACTATATTTTATTCATGATTTTTGCCAACTTCTTCAATAACGCCCTCGCGAGTGTCGTTAGCGCCACCTTTGCCATGGTTGTCGCCTTCTTTTTACACAAAAAGTTCACTTGGGGCGACCGCAAAACTAGCCGCACCAGCATGATTCAGTTTTTGGTCGTTACGGCTAGTGTTATGTGGGGCCTCCGCACTCTGTTGATTTGGGGCCTCACCGAGGCGTCAGTCGGCTTCATGGCGCCGCTCTACGGCTTTGCCCACTTCATTTTGCGCTTCTTGCCCTACGATTTTGTGGTGCGCACTGGTATCTTCGCCATTGCCACACTCGCCACTCTAACTGTCAACTACATATTATATAACAAGGTTATTTTTCGCAGCCAAAAAGAAGAGTCTAATGCCGGACCCCGACCCGACGCGGCCAAATAACTGGTCCAAAATCCTCGTCATCGTTGGCCCCACGGCCAGCGGTAAGACCGGCGCCGCGATTGAGATTGCCCGTCAGCTCGGCGGCGAGATTATCTCCGCCGACTCGCGCGCCATCTATAAAGGTATGGACATCGGCACCGCCAAGCCGTCGGCCGAGGAGCAGGGCGGCATCCCGCATTGGGGCTTTGATTTGGTTAACCCAGACGAGCGTTTTACCGTCGCCGACTTTAAGACTTACGCCGAGACCAAAATCCAAGAAATCCTGGCCCGTGGCAATTTGCCAATCGTTGTTGGTGGCACCGGGCTCTATGTTGACGCTCTAATTTATAATTACAATTTTAGCGAGCAGGCCAAAAAGACCCAATCCGACCGCGAGCAGGTTGAACAAAGATTTTATACACTAGGCATCAAAACAGATCGGGATGAGCTCCGCGAACGCATCCATACTCGGGCTATCCAGATGTTTAATAATAAAATTGTTCAAGAAACCGAGGCACTCGCCCGGCACTACGACTTTAGGCTACAGTCTATGCGCTCTAACATTTACCCTATTGTTTGGCGCATGATCCAAGGCGAGACTACCAGAGAACAGGCGATTAACGAGTTTGAGTTGGACGATTGGCACCTCGCACGCCGCCAAATTACTTGGTTCAAGCGTAACCAGAGTATTGTCTGGGTCCCACGTGACGAGATTGTAAATCTAGTAAGCAAAATATCTAGGGCTTGGCGCCAGCCATAAAGAATGTATAAAATAATTAAATAAAGTCTTGCATAGACTCGCCATTGCGCGTATAATATTTTTATGGATGATATTAAAGTTGAGGTAAAACGCGCCGCCGAGCCGCAGGCTCCTGGCGCATCTAACGCTCCCGGCGTTCCTAGCGCATCCGGCGCATCTAGCGCGCCTAAAACGCCCGGCGCCCCTAAAACAACCGGCGCCCCCAAAACGCCGAGCCCCGCCAAGTCGTCTAAGGACGACGATTCCAGCGCCATGCTGGAGAAGATTTTTGGTTCACGCACCCGGGCTAAGTTGCTCCGGCTGTTTTTTGAGAGTTCCGACCGCCAGTTTTTCACTCGCGAAATCACCCGTGTGATTGGCGAGCAAGTCAACTCGGTGCGCAGGGAACTGCAAAACCTAGAATCGCTCGGCGCCATCAAAAAAGAGGTCTACGACAAAAAAACTTTCTACACCGTAGATAAGAGCTTCGCCTTTTACCGGCCGTTCGTCACTTTGTTCGCCACCAAAGTCGGCCAAGAGCGCAAAGAGACTTCTGACGAACGCTGGCAGCGCCTCACCGCGCCAGTCGCGAGCGACCTACAAGCGGTGGTTGTTATTGAGCGCTTACCCGGCGACGACGGGGTAGAATTACTCCTTATCGGCACCGAGACCCCTGGCAAGAAGCTCGGCGCTTGGGCCGAGTATCTAGAGCGCGCCCTCACCAAGCCTATCCGTTACGCGATTGTCCCCAAGGCAGACTATTTCTTCCGCCGCAGTGTCCGCGACGATTTCCTAGACGAAATCTTCGCCTCCGACTATAAAATTGTTTACGACCCGGCCAATATCGTGGCCAACACAGAAAAGCGAGAAAGGAAAATCTAAATGTTTGAAATTAGCTATTATGGTGGTAACGCTATTGAGATTGCGACCAAGGATGTCACACTTGTCTTTGACGGCAACCGCAGTTCGTTTGGCAAAAAGAACCTCAGCGCCAAAGACGGCGCCGAGTTCGCGACCGAGGACCGTTTCTTAACCAACGACCCAGCCTTCCGCGTCTCTTTGTGCGGCGCTGGCGAATATGAGGTCTCTAATATCATGGTGCAGGGCGTCGCCGCCTCGCGCCACCTAGACGACCCCAAGGCGGAGAAGGACAGCACAGTCTTTAGTATCCGCATCGGCGACCAGTGCATTGCGCTGCTCGGTAATATCCTCGGCCCGCTTAACGACGACCAACTAGAGGTACTTGGCATGGTTGATATTTTGATTATCCCTGTCGGCGGCAACGGCTATACCTTAGACGCTGCCGACGCGGCCAAAATTATTAGTCAAATTACACCCAAAATCGTTATTCCTATCCACTACGCCGAGAACGGTTACAACTACGAGGTCCCGCAAGACAGCTTCAACGAATTCAAAGAACAAATCAAAGCCGAAGTCATAGAGGACAAAACCTTAAAATTCAAGCCCAACACCACCATGCCAGCCAGCCTCACTATCTACAAGCTTACCGCCCAATAGCCTAACCCTCACCCCCCACATACATTTAGTAGCCTAATAGTATGGTG
>Ga0099364_10009856_pt1 | contig 13217 bp, 13 predicted proteins | sample TergutTh196P3_FD_73070 | JGI IMG/M metagenome (GOLD analysis project Ga0099364, IMG submission 73070) | Microcerotermes parvus P3 segment gut microbial communities from Pointe-Noire, Republic of the Congo - Th196 P3 | ecosystem: Host-associated > Arthropoda: Insects > Digestive system > Gut ...
TAAATAACAGAAAAAGAGCAAAAGTGTTACAAGAATGGGGAGTTGATTATATAACGACCGATAAACTACTTATCAGCGAAATATAAGTATTATAAAATAATTATACTACTTTTGCGATTTTAACATTTTTCAAACATTTCTTAAACATTTCTCAAACAATTAAATTATAAAATCATCACATCAAATAAATATTATACCTTAAAATAAAGGGAGGAACACGGATATGTATGCAATCGAAACCACCGGATTATCAAAATCCTTTCGCAATATCTACGCCGTACAGGATTTGAATATGAAAGTACCCGAAGGCTCTATATACGGATTTATAGGTGAGAACGGTTCAGGTAAATCCACAACCGAAAAACTTATAAGCGGTCTTTTAGTGCCAAGCGGCGGTGATATTCGTTTATACGGTAAACACTACACCGACCCCGGTGTTCGCGCAAGAATGGGTGTGTTAATAGAAAATCCCGGTTGTTTTCCGGGAAGTACGGTTTATCAAAACCTTATGATGCAAGCATTGAACCTTAGCATTAAAAACCCGAAAGCAGAAGTAGAGCGCGTTCTTAAATTCGTAAATATGCAGGGTGCGGCAGACCGCAAATTCAAGCAATGCTCTCTCGGTATGAAACAACGGCTCGGCGTAGCGCAATCGCTTCTCGGTCGCCCCCGGCTGATGGTGCTTGATGAACCGATTAACGGACTGGACGCAGACGGTATGAGAATCGTAAGGGAAACTCTTATCGAAATAAACCGCGAGGAAGGCGTTACAATCCTTATCAGTTCCCACATTCTCGGCGAATTATCTAAAATCGCCACGCATTATGGCATTATCCGTAGCGGTACGCTGATAAAGGAAATGCAAGCTGATGAAATGGGCGAAGAATGCCGCGACTTTGTTTTCGTAAAAACAAACAACGATATGAAAGCTATTTCCATTCTTTCGGAGAAATATAACGAAATTGAGCAAAAAGACGAAGGAATCCGCGTTTATAACGAAACGGAAAGCTCTAATGTCGGCGGTATGTTATACGCAAACGAAATAGCCGTAAACGAAATAGCGTTCAAAAAAATCGGTCTTGAAGAATATTACTTGCGGATAATGTCCCGCAGAAAGGAAGGGGCTTAAAATGGCTAACACAAAAAATATTGTTGGTAAAGAGGTTTTTGAAAACCCGAAGTTTACCGATAGGGTAAAATCAATGTTGAAACTCGATTTTTACAGGCTGCTCCGCTCTCCGATTTTCTATATCATGCTTGCGGTTGCCGCCATTATTCCCGCTATGGTGCTTTCCATGTCGGGCATGGAAACAACTTTGCCGGACGGCACAGTACAAGCCGCGATAGAATTTGAAAACACTTGGCAAATGGTTGAATCAAAAGGCGGTTCTGCCATTGCCGACAACCCTCTTGATTTCGGTGGGTTTATGAATATAAATATGCTGTTTATCTTCGCAGGATTGCTCATGGCTATCTTCATCGCACACGATTACAGTTCCGGCTTCGTTAAAAATATCTTTACCGTTCATTCCCAAAAAGTAGATTATGTTATCTCGAAAAGCGCAATCGGAATTTTTAGCGGCGCGGGAATGATAATCACTTATGTTTTGGGTGCAGTTATCGCCGGATTGCTGACGGGAAAAGCATTTGATGTGAATGTGAGCGGTTTGATAATGTGCTTGATTTCAAAAGCGTTTTTAATGGGTGTGTTCTGTTCATTGTTTTTAAGTGTAGCCGTATTTTTCAGAAACAGGCTTTGGCTTACGATAATATTTACTTTCCTTTTTGGAATGATGCTTTATCCGGCAGCAAGCGTCGCTACGCTTAGTTCAACCGTAATCACGGTGTTTATCACATTGTTAGTTGGCATAGGTGGTGCGGTTGCGATAGGAGCGGTTTCAAATCTTATTCTTAAAAAACGCGATTTGGCATAACAACAAATATAGTCCACGGGACGTAAAGTGAAATAAATTTAAGAGGAAAAGGAGGAAACAAAATGAAAAAAATCAGTCTTGCTACAATGATAATCGCTATTGTCGCAGTTGGCGGTGGTACGTTTGCGTATTTCAAAATTCGTAATAAATGAAAACGCGATTGGTGTTATTGCCTTAACGTACAAATACATTAAGGCAATAGCCGATTAAAAACAATTAAATAATTTATCTTTTTAATATTTCTCAAACATTTCCCAAACAAAACTTAAACAATTCGGCGATATAATGTATTTAACAAAAATAAAATTAACGGAGGTAAAAGCAATGCGTAAAGTATTAGGTATCATCATCAGTTCAGTTGCGGCGGCAACGGCGATATTAGGCATAGTATTCTTTTCTGTAAGGCGGAGCAGAAAATATCAGAATTAATAAAACCATTCCCAATCGGAGGTGATGTCAAATTAACAATGGTATTCACGAGGAAAAATGGCTGATGTGTCCTGTTTGCGATAATAAGACCCGAATAAAAGTAAAACAGAACACCGTGCTTAAAAATTTTCCATTGTTTTGCCACAAATGCAAAAAGGAAGTAATAATTGATGTTGAAAATTTGAATATGTCTGTTATCAAAGAGCCGGACGCTACGACGCAGAGCCGATAACGTGTGATTATAACACAGTTATCGGCTCGTTTTATTTTAAGAGAAAATGATAGGTAGTTATAATACAGAAAATCTCGGTAAAATGAGATGTTATTATAAAATTACGGAAAACGGCAGAATACAGCTTGCTTTATATCGTGAAGAATGGTTGGAATATACTGCTAAAATTGACACAATTTTAAAATAACACTATTTTAGCCTCGCTGATACCAAAAGCGAATTAAATAATTGGCAATTTTTTACTTTTTAACATTTCCCAAACATTTCCCAAACAAAATTCAAACAACTTAGTTTTATAGTAAGGGTATAAAAAATAAAAAAAGGGCAACGCCCAAAATTTGAAAGGAGCATATTATCATGGCAAACAAAAATTTTATCGGAACAATTACAGAAGGATTTGCGGTAAGCACCCGCAACATTCAAACAATCAACAGAGAAAACATGGCGGCAGTCATAGCCGATACAAAGGCTAATTTCGACGAAGCTACCGCGCCTAATCCCGGCATGGTTAAATTCATGGAAGCAAAAGGATTCGGCAACAAAGTTAAAGTAATCGTAGAAAACATCAAAGAAGGCGCAAGAGAAAACACAAAAAAAGAAAATGCGCGTCGAGCCGAGATTCAAAGCCACGAATCGTATAAAACACTTTTAGTAGACCAAAGAGTAAAGTGTCAAGCGACGATTAGACGCTCATATTGAGGAATGAGGAGTTAGATAAAAAAGCAGAGGAATTAATCCTCTACCTCTTTCGCTTGGGTTATTCCGTTGGCAGTAGCTTCAACGATAATTAAGTCTTTATCATCAAGGCTGTCTAAAAGACTGTCCAACTGCCTTCGCCGTGTGCTTTTATTTGGCTCAACGGTTGGATAAAAAAACTGGTCAACAGAAAGATTGAACAAGGTAACGAGTTTATAAAAAATTTGCAGGCTTGGGTGCTGTCCTTTATTTTCGATATTAGTTAGGTAACGGGGGTCAATGTGAATTTTTCCGGCTGCTTCTTCTCTGGTCATACCTTGTTTATTACGAGCGGATTTTATGGCTTGACCGAATGCCCTAAAATCATATAAATCTTCTTTATTACGCATACAAAACCCTCCTATATAATTTTACAGTTCATATTTTGATTTTTACAGGATTAGTAAAACGTATTGATAGGTTTTGTAATTCCTGTTCGGTCTTGAAAATTAAGAATTACTGCCATGCGGCTAATAAAAAAAAGCCGCTATATGGCAGGAAATTCTCATGCCTTTTTAATGCGAACGGCGGCTTTTGAAATACAAGAGCCGCCGTTTTTCTATTTGCGAGTTTTTATTAACTAAGCAAACTATGTCTTAACGGCGGCAAATATGGAGGATTCCGCCGTGTTATTAAATTATAATCGACAAGAATATGTATTTTTCTACTTATTAAAAAAAGATTAGCCCCTCAACGGGATATTTACGTCCTCGAACATGGTTTTACAGACTACATAGCAGGAACACACAAAGCGCAATGTAAAAAGAAACTGATAAACAGTACATTTTTTATTGAAAAAGATGAATACAAACCGCCCATTAGAGGGACTACATACATAAAATTAAATATCAAAAGTGCCGCGATTTCCAACAAGGGAATCGCGGCACTTTTTTATTCGACAGATTTTTATGTTTTATCTGTTGTTTTTATGTTCTTCGACGGCGTTTGCAAAGAACGTATATCAGCATTTCAACAGCTATTCACTTTTTTATTTAAGCAAATAGCGGACAAGCCTTGCTTTAATCCCGGCTGCCGTTCGCCTCCATTTTTGGATTTTTGTCAGAACCCAAAACAAAAATTCAAAATTTCGGAGGTAAATATGAAAACAACTTATCTTGTGTGGAAAAACACGTCTTGCAACGGAATAAATCCCGATTGGCAGGAAATTAGCGGGCAGGATTTTTACACCCTTGTAAATTCGCCCGAAGGTAAAAGTCGCTTTTTTATCAAACTCGACAGCGCAGATACCGAAAGCGGCGACGGCGCGATTTTTATGGAATCGTCAAAAACCGATTATGAAAAATGGCGCACAGAAAAAAACCACAGCGACTATATCGGCAGACAGCAAAGGAAAAGCGGTTATCAAGTCATTTCTTATCACGCGATGGAAACCGATGATAGCTATTCCGGCGAGGAAGTTATCGAAGATACCGGGACAAACATTGAATCGGATTTTATTAAATCCGTTGAACAGGGTTTGTTAAAAGAAGCGTTGGAGCAATTATCCGAGGACGAATACCACTTGCTTGAATATCTGTATTTGTCCGGCGACAAAGGGACAGTACGAGGATATGCGACTATGACGGGTATTCCAAGAGCAACCGTTCAAGACAGAAAAACAGCCATTTTGAAGAAAATAAAAAATATTTTTTGAAAGTGGTCGGACAAATCAAAATTTAGTCAGCAATAGATAAGTGAGAGGACAAATTTATATCTTCTCGTTGCACCTTGACAACTGAATATAACCCAACACCGAGTAATCAGCCGCGCCGCTTGCCATGAAAGCGTCATGCAGAGCGAGCCGCGCGGTTGTAACTATGATACTCCCCCAAAGCTATCTGGAAACGGGGCTTGCGATGAAGCATGAGCAAGGGAAGTATGTGCCGTCTGAAAGAGGTCGGCGGGTGCTTTCGTGGGAACGGGGCGGTTTACCGTCAATGTTCCGTCGGTGTTACGAATAAAAAGCATATTTCTTAAAGCCGTTTGACGGCTCTGACTATGCGCCGTGAGCGTGTCCAATAAAAAACGACTGCTCCGGCGTATCACAGTACCGTCAAATGAAAATGAAACAAGAGGTGAGAAAAGTGGCTTACGACATACTCGCGGAAATAAGCCGCGAGATACCCGAACAATGCGTCGGCATTAGAGGGTTCATGTTTACAGCCTACGACTGCGCCGTGTTTGAAAAGGAATTAGACGACGAGCGTTTAGAATACTACGCCGTCAACCTACAAAGCGGCGCAAAACTCACTCTTGAACGCCGCCGAACCTATATAACACAGGCAAGCGTAGAAAAATTAATCTGTAAACTCCGCGATTCACGGATAGCGGGATTAGGCAGACTTCAAATTCACGGCGAACCGCCATTACCGTTATCGAAATTGAAAACAGTATTAAACGAATTATTCCGCGAAATATTACCGCAACACGGCTATACAATCCGCGAGGGGCAAATACAGCTTGCTGAACAACTGCTCGAAAAAATCGCGGGGCGGCAAGTATTGATTGCCGAAGCGTCAACAGGACTTGGCAAAACGCTTGTATATATCCTTGTCGGCGCATTAATTAAACGAAGCGGAATAAACCAATCATGGAGCGGAAGTTATTACCCCGGCATGAGCGCGGTGGAATGGCAGCGCGTTCCAATCTGTATCAGCACATCGTCAATCGCCTTACAAAAATCCGCGCTTGCTTCTATAAAGGATATTTCAAAAATCCTTATGGATAACGGCGTGATTAAATCGCCGCTTCGCGTGTCATTGCGGAAAGGGCGAACAAATTATATCTGCGAACATAATCTGCTTTCATATATGCCGTATGAAAAATATGGCTCTATATTGGAAGAATTAAAGCGTATTGTTAGCAAAAAATTGATTGACTTTGCGGAAACGGACGGCTTAACGCGACACGTAAAAAGGAATATTTGTGTTCCGACGAAATGCTATGAAAATTGTCCTTACATAGAGGATTGCCGTTACATGGCTTTTCGTGAGGACACAAAAAACAGCGAGTTTGATTTTGTCATTACGAACCACAATCTACTGCTTATGGACGCGAAGTTAAGAGCGGAAGGAAAAAAAGGCGTACTGCCCCCCGTTCAGATGTACGCGATTGACGAAGCGCACCAATTATCGAACGCGGCGCGGTCTATCTACGGCGCGGAGTTATTAACCGAAACGATACCGAATATAGCAAAAAGGCTTCTTGCGTTAAACTATACGCCGCAATTTATAAGAAACGACGATTGGCGCGAGATACGCGATGCCGCCCATTTTATAGCGGAGCGGTTCATTACCATAAATAATCAGTTGTTTTCACAAGAGGAAGCGGATTCAAGTGTTGACGGGTTTTTACGCAATATTGGTTCTGCGGCTGATTATCTACGAAAGGTTTTGAAAGAAAGCCATAAATTTAATGTGCCGCGTGATGAGCGGCATAAATATATGTTGATTGGCGAATTAGCAAGGTTAAGCGAAACCGCCGCCGCTCTTTCCGAGAACGACGAGCAATTACGGTGGTTTGAACGCGATAAGGAATCAAACGAAATAATATCTCTTTGCGGTCAGCCTAAACGGTTAAATGACAGAATCTATGAAGATTTGTGGAAACGGAGAGTACCGTCGCTTTTGACTTCCGGCACATTATCCGCAAACGGCAATTTTAGCGCGTTCAAGCGGGTTACGGGCTTATATAAAGCAAGCCGCGTTGCCGAAACGGTACAGCCGTCGCCGTATAACTACCGTAAAAATTGCCTGCTCTATTTGAGTAACAAAGTCCCTTATCCAAACCAAAGGAACGCAAATTATATCAACGCCTTAACCGACGAAATAGAACGGCTTATAAGAGCCGCCAACGGTCATACGGCGGTGTTGTTCACAAGCTATAACGTCATGGAACGGGTATTTAAGAAACTCGAAGAACGTAATATACCGTTTCCGTTATTCAAACTGGAACGTAGTACGTCAAACGCAATCGACCGATTCAAGGAAAGCGGCAACGGCGTATTGTTCGCGGCAGGCGCATTATGGGAAGGAATAGACATACCCGGCGACGCGCTATCAATGCTTATTATTGTAAAATTGCCATTCGCCGCACCCGACAAGGTTAGCGAATACGAACAGACCCAATATGTTGATTTCATGGATTATCTCGTAAGCGTTCTTAAACCTGAAATGTTCGTAAAGCTAAAACAAGGCGCAGGGCGGTTGCTCCGGCTTGAAACCGACACAGGCGTTTTAGCCATACTCGACATTCGCGCATACTTCGGAGAACCGTATCACGATGAAATGATTGAGGTTCTGCCGCCTTGTAATATAACGGACGATATTGGCGACATAAACCCATTTTTACGGGAAGTAAAAGATGATGATTTCTTTCTATAAATATAGCTGACCTACCTTGTCCCAACTTGGGACAAGGTAGGCGAAAGGAGAATTTTACTTATGCGAGAGAATACAGATAACAATGATTTAGTGGATATTCGCACCATTACAGTAGACAAGAATTTACCGAAAAATGAGCGGATTACGGAATTTATAAAACAAATCAAAAACCCTTACCGTTTCAAATGCGGAAAATTTATCGTAACTGCCCGATTCACGGAGGGCGGCGCAACATTAGAAGAATGTTTACAACGGTTGATGTTAGCGTGAAAAATCGAACGACAAACTCGACTTTCCCGAAAGGCAGGGTTAAAATTATAGGTGGAAAAAGAGTAACCTTATAATAACGTAAACCCGCACCCCTTGATTTTCGGGAAATTCAAAATTAAGGAGTGCATTAACCATGTTAGAAAAAATCTACAAAGCGGCGAAGTATTTTCGCCTGTCCCATACGGACGACAAAGCAAACGAAAGCGACAGTATCGGAAATCAGCGCAAGCAGATTGACGAGTTTTTGAAAACTCACCCGGAAATCGAAGTTATCGACGAGTATGTGGACGATGGCATTTCGGGAATCATCTTTGACCGCAAAGCCTTCAAAGAAATGATGGCTGACATTGAAAACGGTAAAATAAACTGCGTTATCGTAAAAGACCTTTCGCGTTTCGGACGCGAATATATCGAAACGGGGCGGTATCTCCGCCGCGTATTTCCTGCTTACGGCGTTAGGTTTATCGCTATTAACGACAATATTGATACGCTCAAAGATAGCGGCGACGACCTTGTTGTATCTGTAAAATCCGTTATGAACGACGCTTACTGCCGCGATATATCGGTAAAGACGCGCTCGGCATTGGGCGCAAAGCGTGAAAATGGCGATTTTGTCGGCGCTTGCCCTATTTACGGATATAAGAAAGCTGATGATAACAACAATCAGCTTGTCATAGACGAATATCCCGCAAGTATTGTCCGCGATATATTCCGTATGAAGTTGGACGGCATGAGCGCGTTGAGAATTTCGGAAACCTTGAATAATCTCGGCGTTCTTTCTCCAATGGAATACAAAAAAGACCGTGGCTTACCTTACCCCAAAAAAGGTTTTGCAGACAGAGAGGACGCGAAATGGTCGGCAACGACGATAATCCGTATTCTACAAGACGAAACCTACACAGGGACGCTCATTCAAGGGCGGCAAGGTACGCTTAACTACAAAATCAAAGACCTAATTGACAAACCCGAATCAGAATGGAAACGCACCGAAAACGCGCATGAGGAAATTATACCGAAACATGATTTTAACCTTGTTCAAAAAATAATGCGGCTCGACACTCGCACTGCGCCGGGCGGCGATACGGTATATATTTTTTCCGGTGTTCTGATATGCGGCTGTTGCGGTAATCGCATGACGCGGAAAGCCGTGCCGTATAAGGGCGAAAAGTTTTATTATTACTATTGCCCTACAACAAAAAAACGCGGCTGTACGGACGGCGTGAACCTCAAAGAAACCGAACTCGCCGATTGTATTTTAGACAGCATAAAGGCTTTTGTCGCTAATGTAGCGTCGCTTGAATCCCTTATTGCCGGAAGCGACAGTCAGCATATTATTAACGCTTTGGTAAAACAGTACGCGGAGCAAATCGAAGAAAACAAGCGTCAGCTTGCACAGACGGGAAGTTTTAAGTCTGCGTTGTACGAAAACATGATTAACAACATCATTTCAAAAGATGAATACAAAATACTGAAAGCCAAGTACAACAATGATGAAACCCGACTGCGTAACGCAAACAATACACTCAAAGAACAGCTTGACGAAGTTTTCGCGGGAAAAAGTGAACGCCTGCGTTGGATAGAGCATTTTAAGCAGTTTGACAGCTTAACGGAAATTGACCGCCGCACGGTTGTAAACCTTATTCAGAGCATACGCATTAAAACCAAGACGGAATTGACGATAACCTTTAACTATCAAGATGAATACGAAAACGCGCTTGCGGTTCTCCGAAAGGAGGTCGCTTAATATGGCACGGAAAAGCAGAAAAAATCTTGATAACACGATACCAACCGAAACCATCGGCACATCAGTCGCTTATAACGCGGCGGGTTATGTTCGGTTATCGGTGGAAGATAACAAGAAAAAAGGCGATTCGGTAGATACGCAAAAGGCTATATTGCAAAACTTTATCGCTCTTGCGCCGGATATAAAACTGCATGATTTTTATATCGACAACGGCATTTCGGGTTCGACATTCGAGCGTCCGGCGTTCAAAAAAATGCTTGCCGACGTTGAAAGCGGCGTTATTAACTGCATTATAGTAAAAGACCTTTCGCGGCTCGGACGAAACGCGATTGATACAGGCTTTTATATCGAAAAATATCTGCCCTCGCACGGTTGCCGCTTTATCGCCATAAACGACGATTTTGATACGAACGGCGATATGAATAGTGGCGCAGGCGTAATACTGCCGATTAAAAATATCATAAACGAGGCTTACGCGCTTGATATTGGGCGTAAAATTAAGGCGCAGCAACGTCAAGCGATGAGGGACGGAGATTATGTCGGCGCAAGACCGCCGTATGGTTATCTCAAAGCGCCGGATAATTGCCATAAGTTGATTATTGACCCTTTAACTGCTCCGATTGTACGGCAAGTTTTCGAGTGGTTTCTTGATAACGTAAGCGTGAACCACATTGTACGCCGTTTGAACGAAGCGAAGATAATCACGCCAAGTCATTATAGAAAAGAACTCGGCTTGATAAAACATGAAAATCTCATGGGTAACGGCGCGTGGCAAACCTTTACGGTTACTCGTATTTTAACAAACGAGATTTATACTGGCGATATGGTACAGGGAAAAAGTCAAAGCGTTTCCCGTAAGCAAATAAAGGTTGATAAAAGCGAATGGATTAGAGTACCCGACACTCACGAAGCCATTATAAGCCGTGAAACTTTCGCAAAAACACAGGAACGATTGGACGGTATTACGGAAAAAGAAGCCGCAAAAACGAAAAATCCTTATACGCTGAATGTATTTAAGGGTAAAGTATTTTGCGCTTATTGCGGCGGCAGTATGCACAGGCAAAGAGGGTGGAAACGTAAAAAAACAGGCGAAGAAATGTACGTTTTCTATTGCCTTTCCAACAGCCGTAAGGCTCGCGGTTCTTGCGAATCATTTATGATACCTGAACATGAACTAAAAAATACATTATTCACGATGATACAATCACACGCTGATATTGTTATTGGCAATTCGCTGAAACTGCGTAAAAATTCGGCTGAGATTGATACCAAACGCGAGGAAGTAAAAACCGAACTAACCGCGTTACGGACGGAAGCCGGAAAAAATGGGCGAATGTTTAAGAGTTTGTATGAAAGCCTTGTAAGCGGTCTGATTAACGCCGACGAATACCGCGAAATGCGCGACGGTTACGATAAAAAAATGCGCGATAACCTCGCCCATGCCGCCGAACTTGAAAATCGGCAGACCGAATTTGATAAGCAAGTAGCCGAATACTGCGAATTATCGGACTTAATCGCAGACACCACGAATAGCGGCGTTACAGCGAAAATCATTGAATGTTTGATTGACAGAATAAACATATTTTCTGATAGAAGCATTGAAGTCGATTTTTCGTTTAACACAGGATTTCACATGATAAGCGAGGTGGCGGCGAATGGGTAAATATGTAATCGTTAAATATATCCGCTTATCGCTTGAAGATTCTAAGTATGACAGTTTGAGCATACCTAATCAGCGTCTTTTGCTTGACAGGCATATAGAAGCGTTGGAAATTGACGACGAAATAGAAGTAATTGAATTTGTCGATAACGGCTATTCCGGCGTAAACTTCGAGCGTCCCGGCGTTCAAAAACTTCTCGACCTCGTACAGCAGAGCAAAGTCGATTGTATAATCGTAAAAGACTTCTCGCGCTTCGGCAGGAATATCATTGAAACAGGATATTTTATTGAGATGGTGTTTCCGTTATTCCGTACAAGGTTCATTTCCGTTTCGGACGGGTTTGATTCCAACGGTTTTAAGGAAGATACGGGCGGTATGCAAGTCGCGTTTAAGTTTTTAATGCACGAATATTACAGCCTTGATATGTCTAAAAAAAGCAAGACCGCGAAATACGCAAAGATGAAACGCGGCGAATATCAGAGCGTTATTTGTCAATACGGTTATCGTAAAGGCGCGGACGGACGGCTTGAAATCGACGAGGAAGCCGCCGCCGTAGTGAGGTTGATATTTGAAAAAGCGTTGGCTATGCGTAACGCAGGGGATATTGTTAAGGCTTTGTATGAAAAGAAAATCCCTACACCGGGCGAATACCGTAAGGCAAAGGGTAAAGAAATTCACGATGTATCACGCTGTAATGGGATTTGGCAGCGTTCGTCAGTTTTGCGGATTCTCGAAGATGAACGCTATACAGGCACTTATATCATGGGAAAACGTACTTTAATGGAAGTTGGCGGCACACGGTCAAGGTTGAAACCCGAAAGCGAATGGTTCAAGATACCCGACCATCACCCTGCAATCGTCAACCGCGAACTCTACGATAAGGTACAAGCGGTTATGCTTCATTTCAAATGCCCGAAAAAACCTCGTGAATATACCTTACGGGCAAAAGTCGTATGCGGTTGTTGCCGACACGCCATGCAGATTGCGCCGCGAAAAGAGCGGGCGTTTGTCTGCCGTTACACAAGGGTTAATGAAAACGCCGAATGTTATAAACTCGAAATTGTTGAACAGGAACTTGAAAGCCTGCTGTTTGAGATAATCAACAAGCAGGCGCAAGTTATTTTGAATATTGACGGTTTGGGTGATACGGCAAATTTATCTTTGAAAATCGAACAGCAAACCGAATATGAAAAGCAGATTGAAAAATGCCGTGAGGAAAAATGTAACCTTTATGAGCGGTATGTTCTTCGTCAGTTGGACGCGGAAGCATATAAAAAGGAAAAATCTGTGCTTGACGCAGACTTAACCCGATTAAACCGAGCCTTCGGCGTTTTGAAAAAAGAAACCGCCGTCATGTTAGCGGCGAAAGCGTCTGATGATGAACTGCGTAACCTTGCGGAAAGCGCGATTGGTACAGGGAAGTTAAGCCGTCCGCTTATAGATTTACTCATTGATAAGGTATATGTTTATCCCGGCAATCGGGTAGAAATTAAGTGGAAAGTCGCTGATTACGGGATTATTGACGGGGAGGTAAAGAGAAATGCAAAATAAATTAAGAGTAGCCGTCTATATCCGCGTTGCCCGTGAGGACGACATGGCGATTACTAACCAAGAAGAAATCCTCCGTCGATATGCCGCAGAACAGGGATATACTAATTTATCCGTTTACACGGATAACGGTGTAGTCGGTTTCGGGTTAAACCGTCCCGCATTTAACCGTATGAATGAAGATATAACTAACGGGCTTGTCGATACTGTGATAGTTAAAGATGTTTCCCGTATCAGCAGGAATTATCTTGAACTGCCCGTATGGGTAAATAATATCCGGGA
>Ga0099364_10009857_pt1 | contig 13217 bp, 6 predicted proteins | sample TergutTh196P3_FD_73070 | JGI IMG/M metagenome (GOLD analysis project Ga0099364, IMG submission 73070) | Microcerotermes parvus P3 segment gut microbial communities from Pointe-Noire, Republic of the Congo - Th196 P3 | ecosystem: Host-associated > Arthropoda: Insects > Digestive system > Gut ...
GTATTGGCTACCGAAATGGTATATATACCGCGCGGAGCGTTCTGGTTGGGCGACTATACCTCTACCGGACGTTTCAGAAACAACCCGTCGAATCCGGGAGCGGCTAACGCTCCAAGAATGGAAGGGGCTTTTCAGGTAACTGCCCATACAACCCCGAACTTCTTCTCAAACTTTGCGAAGTATACCACAAGTACTTCAGGTACTTATCAAAATCCGATTAATCAACTTGTTAATCATTTGGCAAGCGTATCGGCGCCCGCTCAAGACGACCAAAGCGCAGGAGCAAGAGGCGCGGTCTCTAACAACAGTTCAAATGACAACTCAAACGCAAGCGGCTTCAACGGCGAATTTCCAAGAGGATTCAACGCCTTTTATGTGATGAAGTATGAAATAACGCAGGGCGAATATCTGCAGTTTCTCAACAAAAATTTAGTTGCTGTTAAAAATGCGAAGACGTATTTTTTCGATGAAGAGGCTACAGGGCGTTATGCTATCAGATTGAAACCCGGCACAGGCGATTCAAATACTCCCGCAGAGTATGAATTTACCAATGCTTCGGCGGCGTTCCTGCCATGCAACTATCTTGGCACAAAAGATATTATGGCATGGTTGATATGGGCGGGATTGCGTCCGATGTCGGAACTCGAATTTGAAAAAATAGCACGCGGACCGGAAGCAATTCCGGGAACAGCGTCGCTTCGACCACAATATGCCTGGGGTTCGGTAAACATTTATCCCGCAGCAGGATATACAAATAAAGGTATGGCAAACGAAGGTCCCTCCAATCAGGATGGAAACAGCGCCATATCGACATCAACAGAAGGAACGCCTACTATGATAGGCAGTTACCCGAATACGCAAATAGACGGTCCGATGCGCGCCGGCGGTTTCGCAACGCCTGTAAGCAGTCGAGAAAAAGCGGGCGCTTCATACTATGGCGTAATGGAAATGTCGGGTAATCTCTGGGAAAGAGCCGTTACTGCAGGGTTAGACGCAGGACGCGCTTTCAGAGGAAACCACACCGAAGGACACGGTAACGGCGAAATAGGTCCTGGTATCAATCCCGACCTGCCTATTGGCGGAAACTGGCCCCCAATTAACGGTGCAGGATTAGGATTCAGAGGCGGAAGTTACCTCGACCCGGCGGATAGAGCAAGAATATCAGACAGGCAGTTTATTAACCTTAATAATACGGAGCGTAGACCAAACTTTGGAGGACGCGGTGTTAGAACGGACATATAATTGAAAATTGAAAATTGAAAATTGAAAATTAAAATATAGAAATTAAAAATTAGAAATTAAAAAAACCATTAAAAATTAGAACTAAAAAATGAAAGGAAGTCGTCAAATATTAGGAATAGTAAGTCGGAGGTTTAGTAAGCCAATGTTTAAAAAATCTCCGACATTTGACGATGTTTTATTGTTTCTGGTTTTTATTTTCTTATTCAATCATAATATATTGGCGGCGTCTGTTGACAATGCAACAAACTCAAACTATACGAGCCTTGAAACGTCGTCGTTTTACAGCGCTTCGCATCAGCAGCAGGAGCCGAATGAGCGTAATCGTCGTTTCAGGATTCGTTTTCCGTTACGACCCAATAGACCAAACCGTCCTAATCATAACGAGCATAATAATCGTCCTAATCGCCCGAATCGTCCGCCGAAACCGGAAGAACTTTATGTGCCTGTTACAGGAGGAGGAATTTCGCAAATCAACGGCGCAGTAGATTGTACTCCCGAAGATGTAATATTGATTGCTGAAGGGGACGTCAATTTTGGCGGCATCTATAAAGGCGGCGCTGCGCCCGAAGGCGACGATATTTCGCCAACGGTAGACTGCGAAGAGATGCAGGAACCTCTTCTGGGTCCGTATACCACAACGTTCCATAGCGGAGGCGCAAGCGCTTATCAAGCCGTTTCGTGCGGATATCCCGTTATTCTTGAAACGCCAGGAGATGAACGAATCGGTATTTTCAAAGGCGGGTTGAGCAACGATTACTTTATTGCATGTCTTGAAAAACCGGTATTGATTGATATTGCGCAACCGCTGTTTCAGGGCGGACGCAGTTATGCCGAAATCGTATCATGCGAAGTGTATCACCTCGGAAAAGGTACGCTCTTTGTGGGCGGTGCGTCGCGGGCAAACGAATTTGTAGACTGCCACGAAATTATAATGGACGGCAGCGGCTCGTTTCGCGGCGGCGAATCTACATTTTTATTCACCGAAACAACATGTTTCACTACATTGGAATCGCTTACAGGCGAAAACTTTTACGGAGGCGGCGACAGCAAACTTCTGGAAGATTTTTGCGCAGACGAAATTTCTCTGGGCGAACCTACTGCCGGTTACTATCGCGGAGGCGCAAGCGTAGAAGACGGTTTGGTAGACTGCTTTTTGCCGCCATGCCTCGACCTGTCGCCCGCTGAAATAACACTTCAAGGCGTTGCGCCGATTTGCACAGGACGCACAATTACCCTGAAAGCGGCGCAGGCTGCAACATGGCAATGGCAACGTAAAGTAAACAACCTGTGGGAAAACATCGAAGGCGCTACCGAACAGACATTAATAATAGGAAGCGAAATAGAAGGCGAATTTGAATACCGCTACACAGGATACGGCAGCGACCCCGACTGCAAAGACACTTCCGAACCGTTCGTGGCAACGTTTATCGACGAAATTGAAAAACCGGTCATAACGGTAGACGGTCCCGAAGTTATTTGCATCGACGGCATGGTTGCGCTACATTCAACCAAATCGCACGAATACCTTTGGCATCTTGACGGTGTCGAAACAGGCGACGCAAAAACCATCTGGGCAACGCAGGCAGGCGAATATACCGTCACTATTATCGACGAAAACGGTTGCAGGGCAGTTTCAGAACCGGTTACGCTGACCGCCGGAGCGCACCCCGCCCCAAAAGTAGCAATAGAACCAAACGGAACCAACGGAACTATCGAAATTTGTTTCGGAAACAGCGAAACATTGGAAGCAAAAAGCGACGCAAACATAACTGAATGGACGTGGCTCAACAGATTAGGCGAATCAATCGGCGCTCTCGAAACTGTAAACTTAACGCAAGCAGGCATGTATACCGTTCGCATCACCGACGAAAACGGCTGCGCAGCTACCGCCGATTCGGTGCAAATTATTGTACACGACGTGCGTCCCGAAATATTCTCGCCCGACGGATTAATCATAATATGCTACGGCAATCCTCTTGTTCTCTCGCTCGAACCGCATACAAACCCGATTCAGTGGTGGCACAAAAGCGACGACGAAAGCGATTTTGTACTCCTGACAGGCACAGGAACAGAAGAAATAAACGGCAACATCATTAAAATACTCGAAACAGGCTACTATTATGCAGTATTGGACACGCTGGGCTGCATGTTTCAATCGCAGGTAGTGCATGTTGTCGAAAACGAAGGCGACCCGCTGGCAAGGATTAACCCGCCGCACGACTTCAAATTGGACGACGAAACATGGGCGTTGTGTTCCGGCACAAGCCTCACGCTTACGGCAGCTCCCGCATCGAAATACCTCTGGTCTACCGGCGAAACAACGCAATCTGTTAACATATACGCTTCGGGCGTCTATACCATGATTGCCGAAGATATGTTTGGCTGCGCTTCAAAGGCTGAAATTATTATCGAAGAAACGTTTGTTACCATACAGCCGGAAATCAGCATCGTATCGGGTCAATTGGCGCTGTGTCCCGAATCGGCTATCGACCTTGAGGGGTTGAATACGTCGCAGGTCGTTCTTCGCCTTGAAGGCATCGGCGATGAAGATTTGTTTACATGGAGCAACGGCGCAGAAACACGCGAAATAACCGTACCATACGCCGAAGCGGGATATTATTCGGTAACTGTGTTTGACGTTAATGGTTGTCAGGCGCCGCAAGTTGCCGTTGAAGTGTTGGCGATGGAAGAAATAATACCTGTTATTGACGCAGGAAACGCCGTTGTTTGCGGAAGCGAGCCTGTTATGCTGTCAGTATCGCCTGTATTCGAAAACAGTACTGTTCTCTGGAATACCGGCGAGGTAGACAATTATATCGAAGTATCGGCGGCGGGCGACTATTGGGCGGCTATCACAACCGCCGAAAATTGCCGCTTCGTTTCCGATAAGGTAACAGTAGTTCAGGCGCCGCAACCGGTGAAGCCTGTCATAACTTCGGCTGACGAGTTCCCCATTGTAGACTTTACCATTATTGAATGTCCGAATCTGGCGCCAAACATTGTACTTACCGCCGAAACGACCTCCGATGTTCCTGTAAGTGCATTTTTATGGAACACAGGCGCAGAAACGTCTTCTATTCAACTGTCGGGCGCAGGTACGTATTTCGTAACGGTTGAATATGCAAACACATGCGTTTCGGTATCCGAGCCGGTTGAAGTTATTTTTGCAACAAACATTATATCCCTCGAAACAGAGGACGACATAAGACAGATTTGTCCCGGCGGCAGCCTTGAAATGCACATTACAGGCTCGGAAGCGGGCAGCGTATACGAATGGTTTTCGGGTACAGAACTAATCTACGGCGCAACCGAAAAATCGTTCTCTGCAAACGCTACAGGCATATATCACGTAAGAGTGACCGCCCCCAATGGTTGTGTTTCCACAGGCGGTCCCGTCGAAATTACTGAATATCCTGTTTCACAGCCCTCAATAACTGCCGGCGGCGATACGGATATATGTTCATACTCTTCGGTAACGCTTACTGCGTCGCAGGGTGAGGCATACAACTGGATATTCGTTACTGATTTGAATACGGAATTTATCAGCAATGAACGTTCTGTTGAGGCAAACAGAGAAGGTAAATATATTGTTGCCGTTACAGACAGGTTCGGGTGCGTGTTGGAAGACAATATGGACGTGACCGTCAGAACGCAGCATTATCCCGAAATTGAAACAGACGTTGCCGGAAACAGAATTTGTCAGGGCGAAACGATTACTTTGAGCGTTTTCCCCAAGCCCGCCGAAGGGTCTACATATCTCTGGAGCAACGGTGCAACAACTGAATCGATTACTTTCGACGACCCATCGTTTTTCGGAAACAGAAATTATTCGGTAGAAATAACGTATCCCGAAGGCTGTACATATTCCACTTCGGTAAAGACCGTGACGGTAGATATGCTACCCCGCGCGCCGGTTATTGAATCGGTTGGCTCAAACAGCCTCTGTCCCGATTTCACAATAGCGCTTATAGCAACGCAGTCGAACCTCTATTCGTATCAATGGCAGTGGGAAACAGCGACAGACGTTTGGGAAAACTACATCAACGGTAACACATACTGGATTGTAGCCGACGAAAACGGTAATTATCAGGTTTCCATCACCGACCGTCAAACAGGTTGCAGCAACATTTCCGATGTCTTTGAGTTGAGTACCCTGTCGTCAGCAAGCGTTGAAATACAGCCCAACGGCGTACTCAATCTTTGCGAATACGACGGACTGATACGTCTTGAGGCGTTCGATTCGCAGCAGCGCGACGTTTATTATAACTGGAGTACCGGCGAAAGCGGAAAAAGTATATTTGTTACGCAGCCCGGTTACTACCGCGTGACCGTTTACGAACTTGAAAGCGGCAATTATTGCGAAGTTACAAGTCAGCGCGTACAGGTTTTGAGCGGCACGTCAGCCATGCCTCCAACCATCACGTCGGGCGGTTTTCCTGCCACGTTTTGCGAAGGCGGCAGCGTTACGCTAAACAGCAGTCCATCGCCAAACGGACGCTACGAATGGGTTCGTGTGATGGAAGACGGCTCGCGGGTTAAGGTAGGCGATACGCGTGAATTGCTTGTTTCAGAATCGGGCGACTATATGATGATGTTCAACGTTGACGACTGTATGCTTTTCTCAAACGTTATCACAGTAACAGTATATCCGATGCCCGAAGCAACCATCACGCCCGACGGAACATACACGATATGCAGCGACGAAACCATCACCCTTTCGGCAAACGACGGACCGGGATACACATACAGATGGTCGTCGCCCACAAACGCCGTAACACGCACGATACAGGCAGGCGTTGGAACACATTCCGTAACCGTGACCAACATTCAGGGTTGCAGCGTAACGTCGTCTGCGGTAGTAATCCGTCAATCGACCGACCGCGCCCCCATGCCCGCCGTCGACAATGCCAACGCAGGCGCATGTGAAGGCGAATCGGTAATATTGACCGCCAACGCCGCCGCCAATCTTGATATATACTGGTGGGACGCCGCCTACGGAGGTAACCTTATCGGAAGAGGACATATTTTTGAAACGCCGCAACTATACGAAGATTATAATGTATGGGTAAGCGCCTCCGCCGAAGACATGTGCGAAAGCGCCCGTCTTGAAGTAACTGTTTCCGTAGGCAAAAAAGTTGAAGATATATCCTTCGTTGATACTGCTCCTGAAAATATATGCAATTTTGCGCCCCGTTTTTCATTGCAGGGAACCCCCGCAGGCGGCGTATTCAGCAGCGAACAGGGCATTGTAACAAACGGTTTCAACACCTTTTTCGACCCATCGCTGACACAGCCCGGCACGCACACCGTATATTATACCATAACCGACAAAGGTTGCGCAAGCGTAGTCAGCAAAACGTACACAGTGTTGCCAGCGCCGCAAATAACCTTCAGCGACGCCTCCAGAACCGTTTGCATAGAAGAAACAATCGACATAAACAGATGGATTGAACTCATACCATCGCTCACATACAAATTCTACACAGACCAAAACGCAACAGCCGAAATAGCAACGCCACAATCGCACAAGTTCACACAATTGGGCGCAACAACGTTCTACGTTCAGGCGTTCGACAGCGCAAGCGGTTGCACCACGTCAGTAGAAACCATAACAATAACAATAACAAACGAAATTCAAACAAACCCAATATTTAGAATAAGCAATAATAATAATTGAAAATTGAAAATTGAAAATTGAAAATTGAAAATTAAAGTAGTAATAATAATTAATAAGTAATAATAAAATGAAGAGGATAAAGATAAATCGGACAGAGAAGAATCGGACGAATCGGACAGAGAATTTAGATGTTTTGAATCAGGTTGCCAACATTTGGCAGGAAATAGACATAACATTATGTAATGGCGTTTCCCCATTGTGTAAAAATGACAAAACGGCATGTAATGACGTTTCTACACAGTGTAAATCTGACATAACGGCATGTAATGACGTTTCTACACAGTGTAAATCTGACATAACGGCATGTAATGACGTTTTTACACAGTGTAGTTCTGACATAACGGCAGGTAATGACGTTTTACCATCGTGTAACGAAAACATTCCGTTAGGAATGTGTCTCTCGGTAGAAGAATCCAACGAATCGTGTAACGAAAACATTCCGTTAGGAATGTGTCTCTCGGTAGATGATGAATCCGTCGAATTACCCCAGCATTATATTAGAGATGCATCCCTAACGGGATGCGGGGCATTGTGTGGCGGGAATGATTTTCTACCGAGAGATGCATCCCTAACGGGATGCGTAGGCGCCCGGACGTTGAATTACGTTTCTACCGAAAGATGCATCCCTAACGTGATGCCAGCGCCGAACCCCGCAAACCGCTTAAACCCCTTTGCGTCTTTGCGCCTTGGCGAGAGATTAAAAACAATGCGCCTTTGCGAGAAAATAAAAGAATTGCATCTTGGCGAGCGATTCAAATCAGCCATTGACCGCATAACCTTTTATCCTTTTTTGCGTCTTTGCGAGACGTCAAAAATTTTAATAACAATAGGAATATTAATTTTAAAATCAGTAATAAAATGAAAAAGTATTTTGTAACATCAGTAATTTTAGCGCTTTTTGGAGCAGTTTCCGTTACGGCGCAGACGTCGTCGATAACCGACGACCCGACAGGCAAGACCGTCACCGTTGAATCGACCGCCTTGTATGAGCATGGCTACAACGCCGAAGCGGTAAAAAGTGGCGCAATAGATGCGCGCGAAGTCGTAGACAGCGTGATGGTCACATCAGTAATGAATTATTTTGTGATGCCCGACAAGTATTTCAACACGGCATATTTCAAGCAGGATGATTATGGCAAAACGAATCTTACACATTCGTTGTTTGACTGGAAGATGTATAATGGTAATTTGACTGCAATAGCATCAGAGACTCCCATTACGAATCCGTCAATTGCGTATCAGAGCGATAACCACACAAAGACGTCGCCCTGGATAAAGGTAACATGGGGCGCTACCGCCGGCAAGTTCACCCTTGCCATGAAAGAGACGCCGCAGGGCGTTCTGGGCGCCTGCGAGGGATTGCCTGCATTGATTCCGGTTGTAGTTATCAACAAGCCGTCAATAAAATTTGACAAGGATTTTGGCGACGAAGACGCTCTTTTCCTTACCGATTGCGTAGACCCCGACGATGAAACCAACGGTTGGAAGGGTTTAACAGACCGCATAATAAATTTTCCGGTAAACGTCACAACCGAATCGGGTAATGTGCGTGTGGACTACGATTTGGTATTCACTCCATTGGGCGGCGGTTCGCCTATAACGTTCAGTAATGTAACCGACAAATGGGTCTCTGTTTCTCAAACGGGAGGCAAATCAGAGTTGCCGCTCAAGATAGATATTGCGGCGTTGAAAACTGCCGGACTTCCGGCGGATGCGCCTGCCTTTGGCTCATACAGTATCGAAATAACAAGAATAACCGACCATGTAGGCAGAAAATGCGACGTAGACGGTATAGTAGACGATGGAGGCGGCAAAATTAACGAAAGCATGTTCACATATATTATTCTTCCGCGCCCAACGCCCGGACGTACTTATCATGTGCCTAACTTTTTTGACGCTATTCCCTAACAGTTTAATATTTAGTAAAAAATTTGAAGTTTAATAATTAAAAAATTTAAGAAAAATGAGTAATACAGTAAAATACAGCATCATTCTGATACTTTTGGCGACGACGTTTGCCTACGGACAGCAACAGAGCGTTCCGATAAAAATTGACGGCGCAGACTATTATCAGCATGGATACAATAAAGACGGCGGTCCGTTTGACGATAAGGATACGCCGGCTCAAGCGCCCACTCCGCCGTATGAAGGTTGGCAGATTAGAGAAGAAAGCGATTCGGTGACGGTAACGTCGCGCGTCAAATATTTCGTGTTGCCTAATGAAAACTTCAATCCGGGATATGATGTAGCAAAGCCTTTGGAAAACGTAAGTTCTGCGTTCAAGTGGACGCTCGACAATTCTAACGGCGCATTTACGGGCGCAACCGAAGCCGACAACAAAAAACCGCTTATTGAGGTGCAATGGAACGTTGTCGGCAAAAGCCTTCTAACAGTAGAAGAGCAGCCGTCTGTGCTATCGTGCGACGTTGTACCGAGCGTCATACCGATTACGGTGATACCCAAGCCCACGTTAGTTTTCGCTCCAAACGCCGAAGACCCGAAATATGCAACAAGTCATTGTTTAGGATTGAACGACGACCCGACGAAAGACGTCACACATTCATTTGATATGACGATTACCACGTCTTCCTCGCAGGTATGGGCAAACTATACCGTAAGCAAGAACGGCGTAGATGTTCCGGCGTTGGCTGGCAACAATGTCCCGATAGTAGACGGCAAACTGACCATCACCTTTGAAGGTTTTGGCAGGTATGTAGTTACGCTTGTTGGCGTTACCGACCGCATTTCGCGCAAGTCGGGCGTAACAGGCGACATAACAACAGGCGACGGTAAAGAATTTGTTTTTGAGGTTTTGCGACCGGTACAGACAAATCCTATTTATCGTGTTCCAAATAATTTTTAAATGAATATAGTTATAGAAGCGTCATTGCGGGCTTGACCCGCAATCCCCTGACAAATGAGATGCTGAAACAAGTTCAGCATGACGCCCGGAACGAATTGTAATAGAAAAAGTAGTAATAATTAATAAAATAACCATAAAAAAAAAAGTAAAAAAAATGAAACGTACAGCAGTAACAGTAATTTTAGCAATAGCGATGTCAGCGGGCATTTTCGCACAACAACTGACGAATCCCAGATTCACACAGTTGCCTCACACTCCGGTTCCAATCACTCCCGAAAGTACATATTTCGTGGAGTTTGACGACCCGTCGAAATCTTCCGACAAGGAAGAAGGCGTAGATTATGTAACGGTAGGCAGTCTTATGCCCTACAAGGTTGCGCCGCCCATCGCTGCGGGCGATATGCCGCAGAGCGCAAATACAAATTTCAGGATAGAGTACAAGTGGCTTTTTACGCCGCAGTCTCCTCTTGCCGCCACTCCTCTGGGCGTTCTGAAGATGCCCGCCGCAACGACCGAACTCCCCACGCCTGCCGTTCTGACGGCTACCGACGCCTTTTGGTACAACGCCAATGAAGTAAGCGTCAGAATGCCCGCAGACGAAGGTACGGTAACGCTTACCAACAGCGCCCGATACGTGTTTAACAACCTGCCCCTGTGTCCGGGCGAAGACCCCGACGATAAGGGATACACAATAAAGATTGTGCCGCGCCCTTCGGTAAGATTGGCAAGCGGCGTGGCGAAAGAAGACCTTGAAATAGTCAGTTGCGTTGAAACAGACGTTGTTATTCCAACAAGCGGTCTGGGCGCGCATTTGACGGTTGACGGATTTGAAGACATAAACATCGAATTTACGCTTACCCACAGAGCAATAGGCAGCAGCGGCACGCCAACAACGCTCTACCAAAATCAATGGCTCGTTTTGAACGGTAAGACGCTCGATTTCCCGGGCGAACTCTTTCAATCCCCCGGCGTCTATTCAATAGACATAACAAACGTAACCGACCGCATTTCCCGCAAGTCCCTCGACCGTGACGCAGTAAAGGCAAAATTGGAAACCGACCTGCCCGCAGCGTCATACAGCGTCTTTATCTATCCCAAACCGGATACCAATATTTTGCAACCGGTTAAACACATTAAAAATAATTGAAAATTGAAAATTGAAAATTGAAAATTATTAATAGCCAATATTCAATAAACAATATTCAATATACAATATACAATATACAATATACAATATACAATATTCAATAAACAATAGACCATGAATAAAAAGAATCTCATATCATATTTGGCGGCAATACTGTATTCGCTCGCTGTCCCCTCTTTTGCGCAGGAAGCCGATGTCAGGGTGTGCATCGATGCGCGTATACTTTATGCCGCCAATGGATTTGAGGGTTCTACTTATGAATACAGTCTCGACGAAGGGGCAGGCGCCTTCATACAGACGCACAACGATTCTATTATAGTGCAATGGAGCAATGCGCCGGGTTTTTACCGTCTTGGCGTTCGCGAAACGTCGCTCTACGGTTGCGAAGGCGACTGGGCTTTCCTGAACGTGGAACTCGTTGGCGAACGCGCGCAGTTTACGCAATCCACGTACAATATCTGCGGCGACAGTTGCGTCTACGTCGATTTCGACAAATCAAACTTTTTAGCATGGGAATGGGTAAACAAAACCATTCCCGAAGACGGACGCATCACCGTACCCGGGCGCTACGAACTGCGAACAATAGACCAAAACCATTGCGTTTTGAGCAGTTTTGTAGACGTGGTTCAAACTCCTATGCCGAAGGTTGCGCTGCCTCCCGACACGATGATTTGCAGTACGAATTTCACTCTGTATGCGCTCAACACGCAGAACAATCCGTTTGAGACCGTCTATACATGGTCTACCGGCGAAACAGGTCTGTTTGCAAACATCATCTCAAGCGGTTCAAACGTCAAAAGCGTAATGATTGGCGACCGCAATATGGACGTAGACACGCGCTACTGGGTAACAGCCGAACTCAACGGATGCGTTGCAAGCGACACTATGACCATACGCGCCTGCGTCATTCCCGACCGCATGAACATTCCAAACACCTTCACCCCCAACGACGACGGCGACAACGATACATGGATAATACGCGTCCTGCAAGACTATCCACACGCTTCCGTAGAAGTGTTCGACCGATGGAACAGACGCGTCTTCATTGCCCCCAACGGATACACAACCCCCTGGAACGGCAGAGACACTAACGGACGCGAACTGCCGATGGAAACGTATTATTACATAATCCATCTCAACGACGGAATGTCGCAAATCCCCGTCACAGGCACAATAACAATTATTCGATAACCATTAAAAAAATATACAGCCATGAAAGATTCAAGTTTCAAGTTTCAAGTTTCAAGTTTCAGGTTTCAAGTTCCGAGTTTCAGGTTCAAATTTCCGAAATTAAAATTTTCAATTTTCAATTTAAAATTTTCAATTTTCCTCCTGTTTTGTGGTTTATCGTACGGACAGCAGTCGCAACCTGTTACGCAGTATCTATTCAGCCGTTTCATGCTCAATCCTGCGGCAGCGGGCGCCGACGGTTTTACTTCTGCCGGCTTGATGATAAAAGACCAGTGGGCTGGCTTCGACAATGCGCCTGTCAATCAGATTTTGTTCGGACAGATACGCGTTCCGCCTACCGGAATTTTTGGCAACGCCAAACGAAATTTCGGCGCTTCCTTCAGTCCCGAAAACGTAGGAATGGGAATAGCCCTCTTTAACGACATACGCGGACCGATACGCACCTCCGGCGCACAATTCACATACGCCTACCACATAGAAGACCCCTTCGGACAGTTATCTTTCGGCTTGACCGCAAGCATGTTTCAGTTCTACATAGACCGAAACAAAATAACAACCGAAGACTGGGACCATTATCTAAATTCCATAAATTTAAGCAAAATCATTCCCGACGCTATATTCGGCGTTCACTATACCACCACCAATTATTACGCCGGACTTTCCGTATCAAATCTTTTCCAGTCCTATCTCTCTTTTGGCGGACGCAACAGTTCCAACTACCGCATCGAACGCCAGTATCTACTGATGGGCAGTTACATCTTCTCAACAACCTCCGACTGGGTTGTAGCGCCCGCTTTTCAGTTTAAGTTTACCGAACGCGGCGCCATGCAGTTAGACGTAAACCTGCTGGCACACTATTTCGACGTCTTCTGGGGCGGCGTATCCTACCGTTCGGGCGGCGGCGGCACAATAGGCTCGTCAAGCCTCATGTTCGGAATACGCCATAAACAGTACCACTTCGGCTACGCCTTCGACTATTCGCTCAACAACATGCAACGATACTCCTTCGGCTCACACGAACTGATGTTCCTCTACGCCTTCGACACAGGCGAACGCGCAAGCCCAAACAGACGAAGATTTGAGTTTCAACAGAGTAA
>Ga0099364_10009858_pt1 | contig 13216 bp, 15 predicted proteins | sample TergutTh196P3_FD_73070 | JGI IMG/M metagenome (GOLD analysis project Ga0099364, IMG submission 73070) | Microcerotermes parvus P3 segment gut microbial communities from Pointe-Noire, Republic of the Congo - Th196 P3 | ecosystem: Host-associated > Arthropoda: Insects > Digestive system > Gut ...
TATACCGCCCATAGTAACTGCCCCCCAAACTGGTATCTAGCAGCGATGTAAGCAGCATACCCACCTAAAGTGTAAGGCGCGAGCGGGACACTCATTGCAATCGTCTCCCTGAACCCACCGCAAAGGCTTCTTTCTTTTATCATGTTGTACGCGCCCGTAAGGATAAAGCCTGCAAACATACCTGCGAAGATTACAAATATCGCGCCCGGTCCAAAACAGAGCGCAAGGCTGCCTAGCATTATAAGATCGCCTCCGCCTGTATGCCCGGAAAACACGGGAACCAGCATCCCTGCCATCAGGGTTATGCCGGTTATGACATGCAAAATCCAGTTTGGCCCAAAAAGCCCTACGCGCAAAAGCAGAGCCATTGGCAGCAAGGATGGGAACAAGCCAATCGAAATCGTGTTGTTCTTTAGATCGGTCACTGTTGCCATAACCAAAAACATACATGCAATAATTTCTAGGATGATTATTGGGTTTCCGTAAATCAGATTTGGCATTGGGATATCTCCTTTCATTTCCGTTTTTAGTATGTCAGAAATGAAATGCGAAAAAACGGATACCAAGAGTAACGCAATATAGCAAAAACGCCGGAATCCCGGCGTTTTTAGCGTTACGTTTGAAATTAGGCACATTTTATTACGTCGTTAAACTTTACAAAATCTGCTTCGTTTTGTGAGTTAGTCTTACCCCAACATTCACCTTCAAGCCAATCCATGTCAATCAAGTCCATGTCAGCATCTTTTGCGCACCAACGGTGTTCCCTGATATCGTAATACAGCGAGCCTGCCTCAGTGTTCACATAGATGCGGCTAAAGCCTTTATAGCCTTCCCAGAAAGTGATGCTTTTTATTTCGGGTCTTTCCGTACCGGTTGGCATCGCCGTGCCGTCACAGGCTTCGGTTTTGACATACTCAGTCAGAAACAGCTGTACTATCTCCGCCGTTGTCTGCGTATCGCCGATTGCCGTGTGGGCGCTGAACTCAATGCCGAAGTAATCCCCTACCGTTGCAAGTTTGTAATTGCCTATTTCGGCTTTTTCAATTCTGTCGCGAGCCATCTGGATTGCATCGACAATCCCTTTGCACTCGTACTTTGTGCCGTTCCGCGCATACAGTTCCTGCATAAACTTAACGTCAAACGATTTGACATTGTATCCTGAAACTACCGTGCGCCCGAAGAACTCCTCAATTTCCTCAAAAACATCAGCTTCAAGCGGCTTGTCTTCGAGAAACTCATCGGTAATGCCGGTGAGTTCGACAATCTTTTCGCTAAGGGTAATCCCGGGATTGATGTACAGGTGCAGCGACTCGTCTTCCTCAAAAGTATAGTCGTCGCCGATTCTGTACCGTATTGCCGCCAACTCGATTATCCGTTCATTCGCCGGGCTAAGGCCCGTCGTTTCAAGGTCGAAAACGATAATGTACCTTTGTCCCTGAAGCGTCTCTTTTATTTCCGTCCAAAGCTTGTTCGACCGCCAGCTTAGATTAGGCAACCTCCTCACCACCTTGATTCTGCGCAATCCAAAGCTTGCAAGCTTCCTGCTGTGCTTTGTTCTGCTCTTTATTGGGAGATTCATAGGCAACCCACTCAAGCGATGCAAAGTCCTTCTCAGCAAGCTCCCTAACTGTCCACTTCATTTCTTTGCGGCGCCCAATGGTGATAACAAGGCTAAATGGATCATCATCTGTGGGTGAAGCGGCTTCGTTTGTGGGTGCGGCGGACTCATCCATGGATGCGGCGGGCTCATTGACAGAAGCCGCAGGAGCATCTTCCGGAGGAGCTGTATCAGCATCATTGGTGCCGCCACTCTGGGCAAGCCACAATCTGCATGCTTCCTGCTGATCCCTATTCTTGTCATTTGCCTTCATGTCATTGGCGACCCATGTGAGAAAACCGAGGTCATTCTCCGCGAGTTCCCTGACAGTCCATCCTTTGTTTTTGTGCTTCCCAAAATTGATCACAATGCCAAACCGGTCATTGTCGCCAGAAGCTGCTGCTGTAGGCGTTGTTCCTGTAGCAGGCGGTGCGTAATTATCATCCATGAAAGGCGGGGCATCGTCATCCGTGGGGAATGGCGGGCCGTTGTAGTCCTCATCAAGTTCCGGTATTATGTCCGGCGGTATATCCGACTGAGTTTCTGCCTGTGCGGGTACCGTCTCTTCCTTTTCAGCCGGTGCGCCCGCTGTTTCTGCGGATGCTGCTGTCTTACTTGCACCTACCGGAGATTTTGCGGAAGCCGCTGCCGGCTTCGCAGGCGTTGCCGCCGGCTTTGTTTTGCTTGCAGCAGGAGTTGTCTCAGACGTCTTCTGGTCGCCCTTCGCAGCATCTTCGGGAATCTGGCTGTCACTGTAGACAATTCCTGAAGGGAAACCCAAGAATGCAATTGCGGCAGCGTCAAAAGCACGGTTATAGGCCATCAGCAGCGGATAGTTTTGTGCAATAGTGGATGAGCGGGTATTGTTCGTTGATTCTCCAATGGCTTCCACCCTTCTGCCACCCTTATCGCTCATAATGCATATTGCGGCATAGTGGCCCGGCTCATGCAGCATGACGTCGCGGTACATGTACTGTACTTTGTTATTTATGCAAATTTCGTTATTGTGGACTAACTCTGCTAGGAAAGCGTGCGGTATCTTCTTTTTTCCATCCTCGATCTCAGCGACTTCCACTTCAACCTCTCCAAGGTATACACTGGTCAACTTTTCCATTTGTGCTTCTCCTTTTCAATATTATGTTGTAACGCTTTACTCCTGTCATCTTTGATAGCGTCTAAAAGGAGTATGTCAGAATTGACTGCCTCATAAGAAAAACGCCGCATAAGCGGCGTCTTTCTTATAAGTAAATTGTGTCAGGCTGCCTCTTCTTCTTGCTTTTTCGCTGAGAGGACCATTTCAAACCCGTAAAGGTCGTTATTCACATACCCGTTGCTTTCGCTAACCCTCAGACTACCGCAAAGGATTGCGCAGGAAGTCCCCTTGTCCAAAAGTTTTCTGGCGCGGTCGGCCATATTGGCGTTCTCCGTGTTTTTGAAGAGGATTCCGTACCATGCAGTGTCGTAGCTTCCGTCTTCCATCTTCACTGAGTTGTTTACCGGAATTGTAACTTTAAACGAATCTTCGTCAAAGCTGTGTGTCCTAGCTACCGTACCAACAATGATATTCCTCTCACTGTTGTCGGCGCCGAACGACCACTTCGCGTTGTACTGGAAGTTTATAAGTGACGCAGTTGCGCGTTTAGTCCCATCCTCAGCGGGGCTATCGTCCTTAAACGCGTTTGTAAGGAATGACGCAAACGATCCGACCCCCAGTTTGGCTTTGCGGACGCGGTCTGCCATTGCCCTTCCATCTTCATTATTCCATGCGGAGATGGACAGAAAAACCTTTTCGGCCTCCTTGATATCCGGGTTCCACCTTTCAACGGTGACTCCTATGAATATTTGGCCGCTTTTCCCATCGCGGATGTAGGACACGTTTCCCACAACAAGGTTGAGTTCGCCTTTCTCGTCTGCTTTCTTATAAATTATTCTACCCATTTTTTGTACTCCTTTATGTTTATTTTTGATATTAATAGTATGTCAGAAACCCTGCGCTAATTTGATTTGCAGTGTTTTAGCCTCCAGATGCGGAATCAATATTGTCTACGGCTTCTTTTATGTTGTCGATTGCTTCCTCAAGCTCGTCAACGGCAAGTTCGGCCAACTCGTACTTCTCGGAGCCCTGTAGGTTTTCGGGTACGTTCTCAATGTAGTTTTGCTCTTCCTCAAGAAATACCTCCAAGGCCTCAATGGCTTCATTAAGCATTTCGCTGACCTCTCGAAGACCTTTGCGACGTGTATCGTTCATCGTTCTACACCCTAACTCTTTCTATTTTTCAGTATGTTGGTCTCCATTCAGACATACGGCAACAAAAATTCTATCCCTGCGGCTTCGCAAGCCTGCATAATCTCCTTGGAAATGGCATGGCTGGCCTCGTTGCGCTCATCCGTGCATCCGGCATAATCGACCGATGCGCAGTGCCGCAGCCACGAAAGACTGAAGCGCGTGAAGCTTTGCTGCAACGTCTTGTGCTCCCTTGTCATCGCTTTACAGAACGCGCTGTCGTTGAACGAAATATCATTCAGTTCATTTGCGACTGCGCTTGCTTTTCTCTGGTACTTTTCATATGTTTCCATTTGTGCTCCTTTCGCAAGTACAGGAAGCCCTTGATACCCCGCAAAGCGGGCAGGTTTCATAACTGCAACCGGGATGATGGTAATAGCTAACTTGTGCATTGCAGTCAATACATCTCGAACCATAAGGCTCGCCCTCATAGTAATCCGAATTCTCGCCAACCTTGATGCGTTCAAACCTTTCACCGTTCACTTCAAGCTGCATTCGGATGCAGCCTTTTGAAGTATCTTTTTCTCTCTTGCAATAAACACATACTGACATGTTTCCTGCCTCCATTTTTGTTATGTTGTCACAGGAAGGGGCAAAAAGGGTTGCCCCTCCGCCGTAACTGCACTGGTCATGCGGTCAGCGTAACGACAATGGGCCTGTTTGCCTTGTCATAGTCCGCGTATGCGGCTTTTGGCACAAGACTGGCAAGTCTTTCTACCGTGCTTGTCGCGCCGTCATCGTAATATCTGCCCGGCAGCTCCAAAATGCTTGTCGCAATATCGTAGGCAGTGTACTTGACCGACGAGTTTATCTCTAATATCAGTTCATCAATGAGTTTTTGTGCAATTCTTTTGCCAACGCACCCTTCAAGGCCTATCTGTCTCAGTATGCGCTCCATGCAGTCGGCAGGGTCATGGATGTCAATGGACATCAGCTCGCAGAGACGGCTTGGCAGTTTCGTAAAGTTCTTAAAGATGGTGTTATCAATGTCATTGCGGAGCTGCGTCAGGTCAATACTGCCGCTGTGCTTCCTGCTGAATTCATCCGTGTATATGCGCGACTTTCTGTACCGCAGCGTCCCAACGGCCCTTATGCTGGACGCTCCTGTGTCGGAGGTAGAAAGCCTGATGCCAGGAATAAACGTGTCTTTCAAGTTATATGTCTTTGACATATCGTCGGCTACGTCCGGAAACTCCATGATTATATCCGTATTGAACTGGGAAACCGACCAGTTGGCGCACTCCGCCCTCCCAAGTTCGTTTTTGAAGCCGTTGATAATGTCACTCAGCAGCTTTTGCGGAACATGATGGTACCGGCTCGAAAAGCAGGCGAATATTTTCTTTACATTGTCTTGTGTCCTGATAACCATCGTCCCTTTTGAAAGCGTATCCACATAGCGGCGCATCAGCAGGTAATACAGCTCATCGCAAGGGCTGTAAGCCCCACCGCCCATAAGGTCGGCTCTTGCGGCCAGCCCTAGCGACAGGTTTTCCGATACCCAGTAGCCACCGCTGTGCATCCGGATAAACAGCCTTGTCTTATTCCTGAGTTCTTCGATTATTTCACTGCTTACCCCTTTGTCCTCCAGTTTCTTTACGGTCATTTTCCCAAAATTGGGCATTAGCGACCCTGAGATGACCCTTGCTGCATCAATCGTGTTGAATATCAAGGATGTGTGGTCATCGGACTCGCGAAGCGACAGGAACGCCATGTCAGTCATTTCGACCGGAACTGCTCTGGTACAGGAATCAATCTCCTCAAGCAGCTCTATGAACTCAGTCAAATCATTGCCCATGGCCATGAATGAGTCCAGCAGGTTATACTTAGCCATTGTAATCCCTCCTAATTAGACTTTCGTCCTCAATTTTTTCGAGGATCCTGTTGCATACAATGCTTATCACGGCATTGCCGGCTTGCCTTTCAATCCTCGTTACCTCGTCAATAAACTGTTCATAAGCTGACTTGTCGTGTATTCCCCTGTTTATCATCTGAACAAGTTCATTTCTTTTTTCCGGCGTGACCGCTTCGTGCTGATACAGGACTTTTACTGCCTGAAGTGCATCGGGTACAATATTTCTCACGCCGAAACCTTTGTTTTCCATCAAACCTAACATTATTTACTTAACTCTCCCTTCATCATGAATTGAAATTCTGTTATGAGTATGTCGGAAATGCCATACTGCTAAAAACGCAACAGCAGACGACATGTCCGCCGGAAGCCCGTTCGCTGCACTTCCCTTCCAAAAAAAAAGAGACCCGGTTTAACCGAATCTCTTTTTCCAAACAAAGGTTAACTACTACGCAAGTTTGAGACCTGCATCGTCCAGAGCCTCAATGACCTCATTCAAACATTTCTTTCCAAAATTACGGAACCTCATAAGTTCAGTTGCGGTGCAATTGCACAGACCGGATATTGTCTTTATGTGGTTCTGCATAAGCGCATTGTACACCCTTGGCGACAGCCGCAGGGATTTTACATCATCTGCGATAATCCATTTTGGCGCGCCTTTGCCTTCCGGCTTAAGCGCCAGCCCTCTTGCTGCTAGCACTTCAGTTACTTCTGTCAGACAGAGTTTCCCGAAGTTGGCAATCCCCATAAGGTCTTTCTCCGTGCATCTGCATAAATCCGCTATAGTTTCAATGCCTTTCCTATAAAGAGCATGCAATGCCCTTACCGACAGGCCTAAAGCATTGAGCGGCGTATGATCGTTTTGCACAAACGTGTCAAATATGTGCTCAAGGTTTTCTATATCATTGTTGCCGTTTTTCTGAGTGAGCATTCCCATCTGCTTGAGAAGCTCGTTTTGTCCCTCGTTTACTTTCATCAACTCTTCAACCAGTGCCTCCGCTTTGCCCTTGCCTGCCCCGGTATCCGGAGGTGGCGGCATAGCGGGTGGCGGTGCGGCGGTTGACTGGTCCTCATCGTCGGGAGGAAGCATGCAATCCGGGCACAGCTGAACGTCAACCAGCGCCGTAGGAAGCGACCGCGTGTCATCCGTGCATAAATCGCATTTGCGGATAGGCCCCTCTATGACAATGCAGCCTTTGTCCTCATTTATCCAGAGGTTGATTTCCGAGCTGTCCCGCCAGCTGTCCCCAAACAATTGCAGGAACGACGATGGGATATGGATTTTCGAGCCATTCATTATCTCAAGGTATTTCAACCCGTCAAAGCTCATAAGATGCTTGCGGTATCTTGCTACGGCGTTCATCCGCGTTTCCAAAGAGCCATCTGCATAGGTAGAAGGGTAAACTTCAAGCCATATGCCTTTGTTGTTGTTTATCTGCACGACGACCATGTTGTCTTTTTCAAGCCCTACCTGTGCCATTACCCATCGTGGCAGCCTTAGCTGTTTCCCACGGTTCAGGGGGATGGCTACAATGTTCTTTGCGGGGGCATAGGCAAGCTGAGGGTCAAGTTCAAGGATGTGGTTTGTGAAAGGAACTGCCGGTTTGTATGCTTTTCCAAGCTTTGCGATTACAATAGTTGAGTCATTTACAGCCATATCCACATGCGTATTGGGTGATATTCCACTTTCCCTCAACGCATCACGCGGTATGTTTATTTCCCCATACCTATTGGTTTTTCTGGCAAACCCGCACAACTCACCTTCAACGCATGGCGATACTACAAGCTTGTCCTCGCATACGACAAAGCTCATCATTTGATAACTGAACTGCGGCCCAAGCGCAACATGGCCACTTTCATTCAAAAACCTTCTCACTGTAATCATTTCGCAATCCCCTCCAATTTGCTTTTTATATATGAGTTAACCCTGACGGCTTTTTCGATGACTTCGGATACATATTTTGAAAGCTCGCTGTCGCTGTCTTCCAATGCGGCATCTAAGCTGCCATACTGCTTAATCGACTTTTGAACAATATCAAGTTCCTCTACGCAGCTGTCACATGATTTCAGATCCGTCATCTTATTTTTATATGTGCTGTGTGTTTTTCCGCAGGCATCGCATGTCTGCGGCAACCCCTCAAGAATCAGCTTTCTGCCGTCAAACCTGTGAGGCAGCATTGTGTGGCTTACGCTCGAACCCGGAACTTTCGCTTTGTTGAGAAAGTAAGTCGGCAACGCTATCTGGCTGACATACTTTGTCGTTATCGAAAATTCCATAGGCTCGCCTTTTAAATACCGTCCATAGTCGTGATAAAAGACATCCTGTACACCGCCAATCCCACAGCCTGCTGGAGCTTTCTCGATTTCCATCCATACGCCGTCAACCGCGTTGATGGTCAGCAGCAGCTTGTCGCCGTTTTGAATCCCGAGTTTTTTCTTGGCTTCCGGCGAAAACCTGTAATAGCGCCCGCCGCGAACCTCGCCATCAACGGCATCCCTGTGCATTCTGCGCGTAATTTGGGCTACCTGTTCATCGGTAGCCTTCGTCAATACTATTTTGTTCCCCTGTTCGTATATGGCTATCCAGTTTTCTTTGGAGAGCCCCGCATCATCCATGACTGGTAAGGGGACCGGCAACACTATTCCGTTTTTCTCCCTCAAATCGCTTGTTTTCCCATACCTCATTAGTTCCCTTAAATATAAGTCTGAAATGCCTTCGGGCTTTTCCTCGGAAGCTATTACTGACTCCCCCTCAGCCCATATCCAGAAAGGAACGTTCTCTTTTAACACCTGCGTGCTTTTTTGTGGGAACGACACTGAGCCATTCTTGCGTTTTTTGATCACATTAAGAAGCACAGGGCTTTCTTGCCCTGTGACTGTCCCGAACTCTTCAAAATCCGCTTCTGTTAAATTGTGTGCTGTCATTAACTCGCGGGCTTTCATCAATGCGGCTTTGGCTTCATCGTCGAAAGGGCTTGAGGCCAGTGCCAGCAATTTTGATATCTTTTCTTTGATCTTCTTCGGGTCTTTCATTTGTGAGCCACCTTTCAATTAATTAACTTTCATGTCTTTGTGATTCATGCATGAGCAAATTACTTCCATGACTTTTGAGATTTGTGCATGGGTAGTCCGCTTTCATGACTTTTGATAGTGCATGAGTAATTAACTTTATTTGATTATCCTCCTTTCGTCAGCAATAAAGTCCGCCCTTAGTATGTCGGAAATGCCAGTGCCATAAGAAAAACAGCCGTAATGTCCGGCTGTTTTTCTTATTATAGTCTCATATATGCGCGGTTTGGCAACATAGCTAACAACAATCTACGATCATTACATCGCCCGGCCCGACTGCCGCCACTTCCGATTCCCTTTCAACATAGTAATCTTTTTCGCCTTCGTAGTCGATAAAGTAAAAAGACGATTCTGCCTGCACGGTTACTATTATGCGCTTGTTTGTAACAATTTCGCCGTCTCCGTCAAACCACGAAATGACCTCAGCCTCCGCAGTTATTGGCTTCGCTTCGGTGCTGTTGTATGCCGTCAGAAGCGCCACCATTTCATATGCTTCCCTTGGGTTGAGTCTATAATCGTAAGTAACTGCATACGAGGCGGCGGAATCGGCTATTGCGTCGGCTCTTGTCTGAGCTATCGCTCCTGTGATATATATGCCGTTGAACTCAATTATCATCATCATAAAAGCCATTGAGAGAACTACAATTAATGCACATATCATCATCATACCATTCCCCCGCCGCCAATTGATATTTCTTAATTTGTCTGTTATTTTCATTTTCCCCTCCGCTAAATACTGGTTGCAGGAAACTCTATCATCATAATGATTTCGGAAGCCATCCGGCTACCCGCAAATGGCGCTATTGTATTTATGTCTATCGTTACAGTACATCTAAGCAGTGCCCCCTTTTGCCACCCTATGTCATCTGTCCCCGCGAGGGTTCTGCCCGCAACTATCTCAAGTTCCACTTCAATATTTTCGACGCCAATTGTTCCGCTGCTTAAGGTTGCATCCGCGCTGGCGCTGGCTGCACTCCGGGCATCTGCCATGTCATGTTGGACGACTGCGGCCCGTGCAGCTGAGTATGTGGCGTACTCAAGCGATTGTTTTGCAAGCCCCAGCTGTAAAACCATAATCAATCCGCAGATAATGAACATTATCATGGGAAGACAGATAGCAAACCCCAACAGTTCGCCACTGCCTTTGTTCCATTTTATGTTTTTAAACAGCTTAATTAATTTAGTAGGCATGTAGAATAAACCTCCCTGCAAATGCACATGCATACCCTATCAGGATATAAATTGCCATAGGTACTTTTTTGCCACCCCTGTCAATCATAGACATGTTGCATCTTACTATCATAAATAGCCCTTGTGCTATATAGCCGCGTGTTTGTTTATAATCTGTTATTAGTTCCTTAACAAGCAGTGTTATTGCCGCAATCCCTATGGTAACAATTGTAAACATAATACCGCACGTCGATGCCACGACCATTAAAAGCTTGATGTCGCCTAGCCCGACTAAACCGGTGGCTCCAAACAAGAATAATGCCGCCATCGCTATAATACACTGAGATAGATTTGCCGTATTGAATATTGCAGTTGCAGCAATGCCCAGAGACATCAGCGGAAATGTAATTGCATTGGGTATTCGCATTGTTCTTATGTCTACTACTGTTGCTGGAATAATGGCCACTATCGGGTACAGATAAAACAAAATCATAACATCGCTCTTTTTCCACAGCCTGCTGTATCGGTCTCTGAACAAAGCGTAGGTGGCGGGAAACTCTTCCAAGATTTATCAGCCGGAGCGGGAAAGCACAGCGTTTCAATGTCGAGAGGAAAAGTCCTGTCCAACACTCTAAACACTGGATATCAAAACCAGGTGCCCGCCACCAAACACAAAGTATTAAGCACCATATGCCAACCCCGTAGGTGAGACAGAGCCTTGCCACATTAAGCCTGTAAGCCATGCAGTTTGCGTATCCATCGAATCTGTCCTATGCTTGTGAAAGTGGCAATTCTGCAATAGCTTGGTCATCGTTTTCGGGCATTGGGCACTATAGAAGTGAAGGCTGTGCGCATATACCGCTCAACTCGTTTTTACCTCAATTGCTTCTATAAGTTCTTTCGCATCGTCAACTTTTGATTCAGCCACCAAATATATCGCCCTAACAGCGCCAGCCAGTAAGGCTGCAAGTCCAACAACAATCGCAAACTGTATTAGTTCCGCGCCCTCATCTTCTTTAATGAACCTAGAAACATACTTTCTTATTGTATCCATTGTATTCACGTCCTTTCACGTTTTCAAATATTTTGCACATATACCGAGGCTCTAAATGGCTAAAGCTGTTGGGTTCTTAGATACTTCCCTTGACGCATCGCCTGCCTCAAGACGACACTCTTCGTTTGGTTGCTCTATTGTTTTGTCAAATTGTGTATTGTTGCCGACTTATACTATTTCATGAATTACATTATATTGTAGTATCATCCCCAACCGCCAAAGGATTGCCATATGTTTCAGTATGTCAGAAATGCTATTGTTGTAATAACGCATTTTTCAGAAGCTTTCATAAACCTGCAACACTATCGGAATTATGAGAAGTATAATCAGGGGTATGATTTTAAATATAGTAACAGGCAAAAGTATCTGGTTTGTCATTTTGGAAACCTTCTCCTTTGCTGCATACAAACCATCTTGCTTGATTTCAACTGATTTTCTTGCTACTGCTTCTACAATTGGAACACCTTTTTTCGCAGCTGTAATCAAATCAAGAACAAAATCGGAAAAAGAGTTTACTTCAAACTTGCGTGCAAGATCTTCCATGGCTCCCTGCCAATCCTTTGCTCCCATTTTCATTACGGCAATTGCCTGCTTGATTTCGGTAGACAAACGGCATTCAAGGTTATTTGCGGTCATTTCCAAGGCAATCTCAATTGGGATTCCAATAATAAGCGCTGAATGCAGTAAATCGGCAAACCGCGGTAAATCATGCATTATTTCCTTGCGTCGCAATTTTGCTTGTGTCTGAGCCCCATTAACCACCGTTATAATTAGCATATAATAGCTGGTGGCACCTATAAACAGCGGAATTGGATTAAAAGTAAGAGTAGTAATTGCAATTCCTGCAAAAATCAAAGTGAATGCAATTACCCTGTTCATTGTTTCTTTCTTGATATTTGGCTTAATGTCGGCTACTGCACAGGCAAGCATATATTTATCGTACTCAAGTCCAAGCTTTTTGGCTAAGGTTACGGGATCTCTGTTTTGAAATATTGCATCGTAGAGCTTTTCGGTGCCATTTGTCCACAGCCACGATACCGGCTTTTCTTCCCGCTCTACAGTTAGGTTTGTTTTATCACCGCTGCCTAATCCTATTATAAGCAGTAAAACACCCAACCCTGTAATTGCAGGAATAATTAATGTAACAAGCTGGTCTATCATAAAAGATTTCTCCTTCAACTTTCGTTAGCCGGGCTTTACGGTCCACTGTTGACCACAAACCCCCGCTTCAGACATTCTTGGGTGTTAAGCGGTGGGATAGTTGGTTCCGTATCATACATCACAATCTTCTTTCATCCTTTTTACAGCCCTGCGTATAACATAAGATCCTATCAGTGTTACACCTATCAGCCCCCAGAACACAATTGTCATTGGGGTCGTACTAAAAAATGGTTCAAAATACTGAGGGGATGATGTGCCGATTATTACTATAATGGCGAGAGGTACAATATCCATCATTGTGATCGTACTGGCCGTTCCGGCAAATAATGCTTTCGTTTCTTTCCGGTTAAGTATTCTTGTATTGATATCCTTTGCAATCACTTCCACGACCAAAGAGGTGTTTCCGCCCACCTGCTGCTGCATTGATATGGCGGTGGCGACATCCATTGCATCATGTGTGTTTACCCTCTTGGCAAACCGATAAAAAGCCTCATGTACGGACATGCCAAGCTTCAAATCTGAGTCCACCTGTATAAACTCCAATCGTACACTGTCATGAATAAAGGGACTTTCCGTTATATCCGTCACAGCCTGTGATATTGACAGTCCTGCTTTTAAAGAAGCTGACAGCTGGCGCAGTGAGCGGGCATATCTCTCTTCAAACTTCATCCGCTCCTGGTTTTCCCTTATTGTCTCAATCATTTCCGGGACAATCATACCTATGGCTATAAATAGCAATATAAAAACAATGTTTTCTGTGATAATATAACTGAAAACACCTCCAATAACCGACGTACTTATACCAATCACCAAATATGTACTAAGTTTCATGCCCCAAGTGTTTTTTGATAGTTTCTGCCTTTTTCTGTCAACAATTGCTTCAAGAAAATCGCGTTCGGTATTTTCGGATGTTTTTAATCCGATAATGCTTTTTTCGCTCCTTATCCACATAATCGCCGCTATTGCCGCAAGCAAGATGGACATACAGATAAATATCACTGCATATGCAATCATACCGTGTCACCCTCTATC
>Ga0099364_10009859_pt1 | contig 13215 bp, 8 predicted proteins | sample TergutTh196P3_FD_73070 | JGI IMG/M metagenome (GOLD analysis project Ga0099364, IMG submission 73070) | Microcerotermes parvus P3 segment gut microbial communities from Pointe-Noire, Republic of the Congo - Th196 P3 | ecosystem: Host-associated > Arthropoda: Insects > Digestive system > Gut ...
GGGCGGGAGGACGACGAGTCTCTCCCGTATGGCATCAAAAACATGGGAAATAGCATGTGTTTTCCGAAAAAGTGGTTAATTCCCGTGTTTTAGGCTATGCCTCAATTTTCAATGGGAAGTCTAACATGCGCTACGTCAAAAAGCGTCAGTAATTTCCCTGACGAGTGTGAAGGAGTCCCTAACAGACGTTACGGGCTCTGTGAACGCGGTGCGTCCTTTGCGGTTAAAAAAGATTTGGCTCTATTCCGGTTCCGGGTTGGTGGATTATTATTCCACAAAGACGGCACCACAAATTGCCTATTTTACCCAAACACCGAAAACAAATCGATTGTTTTGTGCGTCTTCGTGAATTTTCATCGTAATTTCGCCCTAACTTTGCCTGATTGACTACCATCACCACCCACCAACCCGGAATCGGCATAGAGCCAAAGATTTAACCGCAAAGGACGCAAAAGGAGCGCACTGTCCAATTTCATACCGTTTTCAGTATAACGTTTTTCCGCCTTGTTTTTTTTTCGTACAATGCTAAAATGCCTAGTGATTTACGATGCAATCAACAAAGGCACGCCGGATATGCCGCCGACTGAACGACTCTCGTTTGAAAAACCAATCTTTGAACTTGAAGCACGGATAGAGGTTCTCAAAAAGGACTCCGCCGAAGGGGAAGCACGGGAAGAAATCACCCAACTGCAAAAGACGCGTCTGCAACTCACCAAAGATATTTATGCCTCCCTCAGTCCTTGGGATACCGTCGAAGTTGCCCGGCATCCGAACCGTCCGCAAGCACTCGATTACATCGGGATGGTGTTCGACGAATTCGTCGAACTGCACGGCGACCGGTTTTTTGGCGATGATCCCGCCATCCGAACCGGCTGGGCAAAACTGGACGAGTTCAAAGCAATGGTCATCGGGCAACACAAGGGACGCAATCTCAAAGAGCGGCAACAGTGCAACTTCGGTTGTCCCCATCCCGAAGGTTATCGCAAAGCATTGCGGCTGATGAAAATGGCGGCGAAGTTCAAACTGCCGATTATCAGTTTGATGGACACGCCCGGAGCGTTTCCGGGTATCGCTTCGGAAGAACGGGGGGTAGCGTTGACCATTGCCGAACTGATGTTTGAAATGTCCCTGCTTCCCACGCCGATTGTCTGTGTGGTCATCGGCGAAGGCGGGTCGGGCGGTGCCATCAGCATCGGTGTCGGCGACCGCGTCGCCATGTTGGAGCACTCCTATTACTCGGTCATCAGTCCCGAAGGGTGTGCGGGAATTTTGTGGAAAAGTCACGAATATAAGGATAAGGCGGCAGAGGCATTGAAATTTCGGTCGAAAGATTTGCTGGGCTTCAATGTGATTGAGGAAATCATTGAAGAGCCGGTAGGCGGTGCCCATCGTGATCCCCATTTGGCGGCTTCGCGGCTCAAGCACTATTTGCGGAGTCAACTGCGGGAGTTAACAAAAACACCAACGGAGCAACTTGTAAGCAAACGCTACGAACGGTTTCGCAACCTCGGCGTGTTTGAAGAAGGGGAAATCGGAGAAGGGGAAAACAACGCGACAGCGCAGGTAGGATGAAACAAACGGGAATGGGAACGAACACTGCTCATTCTCCCATTCATGGGAACCTCTAATAATACAAAAAATCCTTTGCGTTCCTTGCGTCTCCTTTGCGTACTTTGAGGTAAAGTATTCTTGTTTAACCGCAAAGTACGCAAAGGGTTGCGCAAAGAACGCAAAGAGTCGATTCGTTGCGTTTTCGGCACACATCAATCTAAAAGAATGATTTTTAGAGGTTCCTTAACTGACGTTACGGGCTCTGTGCATAGACTCTATGGGTTACGGACACTATCCCCTTGGTTTCAGTACGGAAATTCCCAGCGGCGGGAAGTAGGCATCAATCGAAGCCGGTCTGCCGTGAGAACGCTCCTCCGTTGCCATCACGCCGGGGCCGTTGCCCGTATTGCCGCCGCCGTAAAAGACCGAATCGCTGCTGAAAATCTCCTCATAGTAACAATGAATCGGCACCCCCAACTTCATCGTCCGGGGCACCGGCGTAAAATTGCATAAGACCAACAGAAAATCAGGCCAATCCTTCGCCTTACGTATGAACGCAAAGGTGCTCGCCTCCCAGTTGTGGCAGTCAATCCACTCGAAACCGCGTCCGTCAAAGTCCTGTTCGTACAAAGCGGGTTCGTTCCGGTACATCTTATTCAGGTCGGCAATGCAGCGTTGCAGCCCCTGATGCGGCTCCCATTGCAAGAGGTGCCATTGTAAACTTTCGTCGAAGTTCCACTCATTCCACTGTCCGAATTCGCTTCCCATCATCGTCAACTTTTTGCCGGGATGCGTCCACATGTAACTGTAAAGCAATCGGGCATTGGCAAACTTCTGCCATAAGTCGCCGGGAACCTGATCCAAGATCGAGCCCTTGCCGTGAACGATTTCATCGTGCGAAATCGGCAAGATGAAGTTCTCATGAAAGGCGTAAATCAGACTGAACGTGAGTTCATCGTGATGAAACTTTCGGTGGACAGGGTTATGCCGCATATAGCGGAGCGTGTCATTCATCCAGCCCATATTCCATTTCATGGAGAATCCGAGTCCGCCGAGATAGGTCGGACGCGAGACACCGGGCCATGCCGTGGACTCTTCCGCAATCATCAAGACATTCGGATATTGGATTCCGACCTGTTCATTCAGCGTTTTGATGAAGTCAATCGCCCGAAGGTTCTCCCGACCGCCGAATTCGTTGGGAATCCAGTCCCCCTCCTCGCGGCTGTAATCGAGATAGAGCATGGAAGCAACGGCATCAACACGGAGTCCGTCAATATGGTATTTATCGAGCCAAAAGATCGCATTGGAAATGAGAAAATTGCGGACTTCGTTGCGTCCGTAATTGAAGATGAGCGTTCCCCAGTCGCGGTGTTCTCCTTGTCGCGGGTCGGCATGCTCATAGAGGGCGGTGCCGTCGAACTGCCGCAGACCATGTCCATCGCGGGGAAAGTGTGCCGGTACCCAGTCCACGATGACTCCGATGCCGTTTTGATGGCAAAGATCGACGAGATACATGAAATCTTCCGGCCCGCCGTATCGGCTTGTAACGGCAAAATAGCCGACAACCTGATAGCCCCAACTTGCCGAAAGGGGATGCTCCGCGACGGGCAGCAGTTCGATATGGGTATAGCCCGTCTCCTTGACGTAGGCGACGAGTTGGTCGGCAATATCCCGATAGGACAGCCAACGCCGCGGTTCATCGCCGGGTCTGCGCCAGGAACCGAGATGGACTTCGTAAATCGACATCGGTTTGTGAAGCCAATCATTCTTTTGGTTCTGCCGTTGTTCGAGCCAGTCGGCATCGTTCCATTGGTATCGGTCGAGTTCGACGACCTTCGAGGCGGTATAGGGGGGCATCTCGGCGAAAAAGCCGATGGGGTCGGACTTCTCGAAAAAATAATTGCCGTTTTGGATAAGATATTTATAGGTAGCCCACTCCTTGACATCGGGCACGAAAACTTCCCAGAAGCCGGAGAACCGGTTGTTGTTCATCGGATGGGTGTTCCCATTCCAGTCATTGAATTCGCCGATGACGCTGACGGAATCCGCATTGGGAGCCCAAACGGCGAAGTTGACACCCTTTTGACCATTGAGTTCGCGGAAATGGGCACCGAGTTTCTCATAACTTTTCCAATGGGTTCCTTCACGGATGAGATGAAGGTCGAATTCGGTCAAAAAGAATGTGGACGACAGTTGGGATGAAGGCATATAGGGATAACGGCAAAAACATTTTCGTAGCCGCAACAATTATAAGGGGAAAGCAGATTTTGGCAAGAGTTGACGAAAGGGGCAGAATCGGCTAGAATAAGTGAAGGTTTCCCTCCGTTTGCGGCGTACAATGTCCCAACAATCACTGTTACAGGAAAAAGCAACTGAACTTTTGACCGAGAAGAGAGTCAATGTCGTGATCGGATACGGACACCTCGAAACCGGCGAAATCGGGGCAGTATTCGTTACCAGTCCGCACCAGGTGAACCGGCTCCTCTGGAATGACCAATGCTCGCATAACCTGACGGTCTATTTGACCCGAAAGGAAATCAAAAAAATGGGGAAGCCGGGCATCGTCGTCAAGGGGTGCGATGCGAAAACGCTTGCCGTCCTCGAATCGGAAAACCAAATCGACCGGGAAGAGGTCGTTGCCCTCGGCGTGGTCTGTTCGGGCATTCAGGAACGGGGAAAATTACAGGACAAATGTACTGTCTGCGACGTTCAACAACCGCCGCATTGCGATATTGTCATTGGCGGAGCCGCTGTCGTTGGCGGAGCGGCTCCTGCCGAGGGGGTAACAGACCGATACGCCAAACTCGCTCAACTTTCCTCGATGACGGCCGAACAGCGGTGGGAATACTGGAAAAAAGAGTTCGCCCGATGTATCAAATGTTATGCCTGTCGGCAGAATTGTCCCCTTTGTTACTGTGATGTTTGTGTGGCGGATAAAAACCGGCCGACGCGGATTGACACCTCCGCAACGCTCATGGGGAATTTTGCTTGGAACATTCTCCGGGCATTCCACTTGGCGGGACGCTGTATCGGCTGTTCGGCATGTACGAATGCGTGTCCGGCGGGAATTGATCTCGACTTGCTGAATGGGACGCTTGCCAAGGCTGCCGAAGATAATTTTCAATATCGGGCAGGAATGCAGCGTCATGCCGAACCGCTCATCGGCACCTTTTCACCGGACGATCAGGAACAGTTTATTCGCTAAGGAAGTGTATCAAAATAACATTCACATCTTTACAAAGAGCCGCAAGTGTAACGAAGTGAAACTTGCGGGTGGCAGGCGTGTTCGGTATGCACCCGCCAGTTACGCTACGCTTGCGGCTCTTTGGAACTACGCTACACTTACGGCTCTTTGGATATGTTATTACGATACAGTTCCTAAATGTCCGTGTAGTGCATTACCTTACAGGGGGACAAGAGGGACGATTCTTTGCGAACTTTGCGGTTTCTTTGCGTCCCTTGCGGTTGAAAACGGGGATTGAACCGCAAAGTACGCAAAGGGTTGCGCAAAGTGTGCCAAGAGTCGATTCATTGCGTGTTCGGCACACATCAATAGACAACATTGATTTTTAGAGGTTCCCAAAAACAATTCGCCCTCCCTCACCGCCCGCACCGGGGCCTAATTCGATTCGATAATCCGCTGCATCAATCACCATGTCGTTATGCTCAATCACTATGAGTGAATGTCCCGACGCAAGCAACGATTGAAAGCATGTCAACATCTGCTCCACGTCGGCAAAGTGCAAACCCGCCGTCGGCTCATCCATTAAAATTAATGACCGAGTTCCCCGAATCTGTCCCAAATGAGCCGCCAAACGCAACCGCTGCGCCTCGCCGCCGGAAAGCGTACCCGACGGTTGCCCCAATCGAAGATAATCCAAACCCGCCTCGAACATCAAACGCAACTTTTGCTGTAACTTGCTCTGTCCCCGAAAGAATGTAAACGCTTCACGAGCAGTCATGTCCAACACTTCGGCAATGTTCTTTCCCCGATAGAGAATGTCGAGCACCGATTGCTGATACCGCTTGCCGAAACATTCAGGACAAGGAATAATCTTGTCAGGCAGGAACTGCATATTAATCGTGATACTGCCGTCTCCTTTGCAGTGTTCGCAGCGTCCGCCCGGAACATTGAAACTGAAATGCCGGGCAGTAATGTTTTTCGCTTTGGCATCGACGCTCTCCGCAAAGAGAGAACGGATGTCATCGAAGATTTTCAGATACGTCGCCGGATTGGAAGAGGATGTGCGTCCCATCGGCGATTGATCGATGAGTACAACGTCATTGATGGTTCCCTTTACGTCCACGTTATCGAAAGGCAAACCTTGCACTTCGCATTTCTTATTAAAATGTTGACACAGTGCGGGATAGAGTGTTTGACGAATCAGTGAACTCTTGCCTGCCCCGCTCACGCCGGTGATGACGCAGAGGCAACCGAGCGGAAATGTTACGTCAATGTTTTTGAGGTTGTTGCCTCGGCAGCGGGTTAACAGAGCCCGCATCGGAAGATGCGGATTCGATTCGCCGGTGCTGACGCACCGGGCTCTGTGATCAGTTAAATACTTCCCCGTCAAACTTGCCGCATCGCTTAACAATTCCTCCACGCTTCCTTGAAACACAATCGTTCCTCCTTCGTCGCCGGCACCGGGCCCGATTTCGACGATGTGATCAGCATGCCGCAGCAACAGCTTGTCATGCTCGACCAGAATGACCGTATTGCCGCGATTCCGAAGTTCGAGAATCGCTTCGAGTAGTTTTTCCGTATCCTTTTCGTGCAAGCCGAGTGAGGGTTCATCTAACACGTAGAGCATATCGACCAAACTTGAACCGAGTGCTGCCGTGAGAGCGATGCGGCGTTGCTCTCCGCTGCTCAAAGTCTCTACCGGTCGGTCAAGCGTGAGGTAGTCCAGTCCGACTTGCTGCAAAAAACGCAGTCGGGATTGGAGTTGCTCGACGATCCGTGCCGTCGCTTCGTCCTTGACGGGGAAAGGGGAGTCCGCTCTCATATCTCTATCATACAATCATTTTCTGTAAAAATATACCGTAGCCCATCGAAAAGGAGTCCATCGGGTGTGTCCGTGTAGTGTGTGTCCAAGTTTAGTGGGTAAACGTTTTTTTATGACGTTATCTTCTTTGCGCCCTTTGCGTAAACCTTTGCGTCCTTTGCGGTTAGTTCTTTTCTTAACCGCAATGGACGCCAAGAAAACTAAAAAGACCCATTAAACTTGAACACACCCGTGTACGGCTACAAATAATCACACCCCCAAAACTGTCAAGACATGTTAAAATACTCCCATGCTCACTTGGGAAGCCATCCAATCCAATGCCGTCGCCTTCGCAATACGATGGAAAGACGCAAAAAACGAAAAGTCCGAAGCACAAAGTTTTGTGCGTGATTTTCTTTCTATCTTCGGCATCGACGATGCCGCCGCCGTCGGACGCTTCGAGAATCCCGCCGCGAAAGAAGAAAGTCATGGATTCATGGACTACTTTCTGCCCAAGAAAATCGCCGTCGAAATGAAGTCCAAAGGGAAAGATTTAACTATCGCTTACAAACAATTAAAGGAGTACATTGTTCACCTGCCTATCGACGAAATGCCCGAAGTCCTTATGGTCAGCGACTTTGAGACGATTATCCATTACAATCGAACCACCGGCAAGCGGACGCAGTTCAAAACCAAAGATTTACATAAACATGTCAAACGCTTTGCCACGCTGGCGGGTTATACTGCTCAACGAGACCAGGAAAGGGATGATCAATTTGAAGTCAATGTCCGAGCCGCCGAAAGAATGGCACTGCTCCACGATGAGTTACTCGAACATGGTTACGAAGGACACTATCTCGAAATTTATCTCACTCGCCTGCTGTTCTGTTTGTTCGCTGGCGATACCGGCATTTTTCCGAAGGGCAATTTTTACAATTACATTGCCAACTCCAAAGAAGACGGCAGCGATCTTTCGGACAGAATGTCCACACTGTTTGAGGTTCTCAACATGACAGAAGAGACCAGAGCAAAACGAAAATTGTTGTCCGAAGAGTTAAAACAGTTCCGCTATATCAACGGTACGCTCTTCCAGAAACTTCTTCCGAAAGCAGACTTCAACGAAAAGATGCGGAAACTTCTTTTGGAGTGCCGTAGTTTTGATTGGAGCAGTATTTCGCCTGCCATCTTCGGGGCGATGTTTCAGGGCGTAATGAAAAAAGATTTGCGTCGGGAACTCGGTGCGCACTATACGGACTTGGACAATATACTAAAACTACTCAATCCGCTCTTTTTGGATAATCTTTGGAGTGAATTTGAACGAGTGAAAGCGACTCCTGCCGCTCTCGATAAATTTCATGACAAGATTGCGTCGCTGAAATTTCTTGATCCTGCGTGCGGTTGCGGCAATTTTTTAATGCTTGCCTATCGGGAACTGCGTTTGATGGAATTGGAAATACTAAAAATGAAAGTCAGTACCAGTCAAAAGCGGCTTGACATTTCTCTGCTCTTGAAGGTGAATGTCGAACAGTTTTACGGTATTGAAATAGAGGATTTTCCTTGTCAGGTTGCGATGGTGGGAATGTGGTTGACCGATCATCAAATGAACATTCGGGTATCGGAACAGTTTGGACAGTATTATGTTCGCTTGCCTCTGATGCAATGTGCGACGATTGTACATGGTAATGCTTTGCGTATTGATTGGGAGAGCATAGTGCCGAAGGACGAGTTGTCGTACATTGTGAGCAATCCGCCGTATGTGGGTAATAAATTTAGAAATGCTCGGCAAAAAGAAGATATGCAACGCGTTTTTCTCGACGCTCAAAAATTGGATTATGTTTGTGCCTGGTACAACAAAGCCGTCGATATAATGAGCGGTACAACAATTCGGACAGGATTCGTTTCGACGAATTCCATTACGCAGGGAGAACAGGTTGCTCTTTTGTGGAAACCGCTCTTGGAACGCGGCATAATGATTAACTTTGCTTATAGAACGTTCAAGTGGTGGAACGAAGCAAAGGGGAAAGCCCAAGTGCATTGTGTCATCGTTGGTTTTTCTTTTGTCGATTCTGTACGAAAATATATTTTTGACGGCGAAACGAAAACATCTGTATCAAGGATCAATCCGTATCTTATTGAGGCACCGGATGTTTTTATGGAGAGCCGCCGAAAGCCTATTTGTGATGTACCATTAATGAGTATAGGAAATCGTCCTGCTGATGGCGGTCATTTAATTTTTGACAATAGCGAGTACAAACAATTCATCAAACTAGAACCGCTGGCGAAGCAATACATCCGTCGGCTCGTTGGTTCAGAAGATTATATCAACAATCAAAAACGATATTGTTTATGGCTCGTTAATGTGCCACCGGCAGAATTGCGAAACATGCCGGAAGTAATGAAACGGATTGCCGTTTGCAAGCTTGACCGTGAAAATGCTCGGGATACTGGGCGGCAAAAACTTGCGGAAACACCTGGTTTATTTCGTGAAGTTTTTAATCCAAAAACTTTTTTATTGATACCGCGAGTGTCTTCCGAAAAGCGGCGATATATTCCTATTGGTTTTTTAGGCAAGCAATACATTCCTCACGATACTGCCTTAATCATTCCTGATGCCATGCTCTATCATTTTGGCATATTAACATCGAGCGTACACAACGCATGGATGCGGGTAGTCGGCGGACGTTTAAGAACGGATTACCGCTACTCAAAGGACATCGTGTACAACAATTTCCCCTGGGCGGAGGCAACGGACGAGCAGCAATCAATAATCGAAAAATTGGCGCAGACTATTCTCGATACAAGAGAGCAATTTCCCAACAGCAGTCTCGCCGATTTATATGATCCTCTGACCATGCCAAAAGAATTGTTGAAAGCGCATCAAACGCTCGACAGGGCAGTAATGAAACTGTACAAATTCAAGAGCGGCATGAGTGAGTCTGCTATCGTTGCGGCATTAATGGAAATGTATCAAAAATTGACCGCTCCGCCGACGATGATTCCCGAAGAGGAAACGAAACAAAAACGCAAGAGGCGGAATAAAATCTGAAAAAGCAATCTTACGATGGCAGATCGGCTACCTCTCTTTCCAAAGATTAACACAAAAAAATGGATCAAGCACAAACACGCAGTTATCTCATGAAAAAGTTCGAGGCGATGGGAATTCGTCCCCAGACACGCCTCGGACAAAATTTTTTAATCGACCTCAATCTGTTGCGGCTCCTTCACGAGTCGGGCGACATCACCAAGAATGATGTCATTCTCGAAGTCGGTACCGGCACCGGTTCGCTCACCGCTCCGATGGCAGACAAAGCCGCCGTGGTGATTACCGTCGAACTTGATCCGGTCATGCAAAACCTCGCTAAACAGGAATTGTTCGGAAGGAAAAATGTCCGGTTTGTCAAAACCGACATTCTAAAAAACAAGAACCGGCTGCGGGACGAAGTGTTGGATGTCATTCGCGAAGAACTCGCTCGGCCCGGCGAAGAGGGAGACCAGCGACAATTCAAACTGGTCGCCAATCTGCCGTACAATGTGGCAACGCCGTTGATTTCCAATCTGTTGCTGACCGACATACCGCCGTCGTTAATGTGTGTAACGATTCAAAAAGAACTTGCCGACAGGATTACTGCCAAGCCGCGAAACAAAGATTGGGGAGCGTTGTCGCTTTGGATTCAAGCGCAGTGCAGAGCGGAAATCGTACGCATTATGCCGCCGACGGTCTTCTGGCCTCGACCGAAGGTCGACTCGGCGATCATCAGACTCACGCTTGACGAAAAGCGGCGTAACAAGATTCCTGATTTGAAGTTTTTCAATGAGTTTTGCCGGGCGATGTTTTTTCATCGTCGTAAATTTCTTCGGGCGGAACTTTGCAGTGCGTTCAAACACACGATTCCGAAGGAGCGGATTGACGAAATTATGGACGAAATGCAATTCGACGCAACAACGCGGGCGGAAACACTGCCCCTGAAAACGATGCAGCGGCTGTGTGAACTGTGCCGCCGGGAATTGCTCAAACTGCCGGAGAAGGAACGGAAAATTTTGTAAGTAAAGTGTTCGCGGACGTGGTCATTGCCTACGGAGATGCTATACTTGGAACAGCATGAAAATGCTCTTTGCATCCTTTGCGGTAAAAAAAGATTTAACCGCAAAGAATGCGCAAGGGACGCAAAGAACAGGAAAAACACCCACTAAACTTGGACACACCCCACGAAGAAATGGTGCATCTATCCCCTCTCCTCACAGCGGCGGCACTATTGTATAATTGATGTTGTTGAACTGATAGAGAATCTGTTTCCTTTGCACAGGTTATGGGAAAACGTAAAGCCCCCCCTCCCGAAGAAGGCGCACCGCTGTGGATGTGTACTTTCGGCGACCTTATGTCCCTGCTCCTTTGCTTCTTTATCATGCTCTTTGCGATAAGTATCATTTCGGAGCCGAGATTCCAAGCCGTTGCGGATACGCTCAGACAGGAGTTTAGGGGCCATGCGGGTTCAAGCAATCTGTCGGACCCAAGGGACAAAACAACGACGACCATTGCCGAGTCAGGGGCACGGAACAGACGGATTGCCGCCCTGACCGGCGGACAGCCGACACCGGGGCCGCAAGGGACATCAACCGAAGTCTATGCGATTGTACTCGACGGCATTACGGTGAAAGTCATCCGATTTGAACTAGGGAGTGATCTACTCACAGACCAAGCCAAATGGGAATTGCGGGCGATATTCCCGACATTGCACGGATCGCCGCAAAAAATTATGGTGAAAGGCTATTTTGCGCCCATCGAAGAGGGCGACATCGACAATGGAGGTTATCAGCAAAGCACGGATCTCGCATTTTTTCGGGCACTTCGCGTGATGGACTATCTCGTGGAAGAACTGGGATTGGAACAAGACTTTTTTGAAGTGGTCATCGAACCGACGGGGGCACCGAACCGCACACTCCTGCCGCCGGGCACCCCCCCGGAACACGCAGGGGCTTCCGTCGAAATTCTCCTGCTCAACCAAACATCACGTTCATTGAGGGAATAGGAAAACGAATTGTTCGGGCGAGTGCCCTGGTAAAATTGCTGATTGTTTCCTACTTTGCGGTTAGTTCTTTTTTTAACCGCAAAGGACGCAAAGAAATACGCAAAGTTCGCAAAGAAAAGGAAAAAGACCCACTAAAGTTGGACACACCCGTTGCCTACCTAGTCTGCCCAACTGGACAACGTATCGACGGACTGGCACATCTACTCATCTACTGGGGCTGGGGCTGTCCGTTGACAGGTTTGCTTACACAGCAGACTCTGTTATAATACCGTCAAATTATTTTCGTAACATGCTATCTCTCCTCGATGATCGAAACCGACTGGATTAACCGAACGGAACAAATTCGCCTGCGGATCACTCAACTGAGGGACTCTCTTTGACTACGCCGATAAAACCGAACAAGCGAAAGAATTGGAAACCGAAATGTCGAACGCCGGTTTTTGGGACGACCAAGAAAAAGCACAAAACGTCGTAGGAAAACTGCGCTCCCTCAAAGCCGTCCTGAAACCCTTCGACGAAATGCGTGCCGAACTCGACGACCTCGAACTGATGATCGAACTCGATGACGACGAACTCTCCGCCGAAATACCGGAAAAAGTAAAGCAACTCGAACATCGACTCGAAGAACTCGAAACCAAAGCACTGCTCAATGGTCCCTACGACGGCAACGCCGCCATTGTTACTATCAATGCAAGGGACGGCGGAACCGATGCCAACGACTGGGCAGAAATGCTCTTTCGGATGTACTCGCACTGGGCAAAGGCAAACGGTTACGAAATCGAACTGATTGATTGGCAGGAAAACGAAGAAGCCGGTATCAACAGTTGCGGTTTCGTGGTGCGCGGAGCAATGGCATACGGTTATCTTCGCGGCGAGTCGGGCATGCACCGGCTTGTGCGGATCAGTCCGTTCAACTCGGAAGGAAAGCGGCAAACGAGTTTTGCGGCAGTCGATGTTACACCGGAGATTGACGACACCATCAATATCGAAATCCGTGAGGAGGATGTTCGCGAAGACACGATGCGGGCGAGTGGGGCGGGCGGACAGCACGTCAACAAAACGTCGAGTGCGATTCGGTTGACGCATGTGCCGTCGAACACGGTCGTCTATTGTCAGATGGAACGCAGTCAGCACAAGAATAGGGCGATGGCGTGGAAAATGTTGCGTGCTAAAATGATTCGTGCAGAAGAGGAGAAGCGGGAACTCGCCATGGCGGAGAAGTACAAAAATATGGCGAAGGTCGGTTTCGGTTCGCAGATACGGAATTACTTTTTGCATCCTGATCAGCGTGTCAAAGATGCGCGGACTGGCTTTCAGATGGGAAGTTTTCATCAGGTGCTCGACGGCAACATACAGGGTTTTCTGGAAGCGTTTCTCCGCTGGCGGGTTAAGGAAGATTAGGGAATCTGCTGGAGGGCGGGGGTGTGTAAAAAATTAGCGGGTAAACGTTTTTTTTGTGATTACGTTATCTTCTTTGCGCAACCTTTGCGTCCCTTGCGGTTACAGGGTTGGCGGGAAAAAGAGAGAGTTTACCTAAATATCCCTGTTAGTTTTCCTGTAGGGTATCGAATAGTTTCGTCGTGGTCACGGCGTGCCAAATTCGTAACGAATAGTCCACCATCTTTTCGCACTTCGATACCACCTTTGTCTTA
>Ga0099364_10009860_pt1 | contig 13215 bp, 10 predicted proteins | sample TergutTh196P3_FD_73070 | JGI IMG/M metagenome (GOLD analysis project Ga0099364, IMG submission 73070) | Microcerotermes parvus P3 segment gut microbial communities from Pointe-Noire, Republic of the Congo - Th196 P3 | ecosystem: Host-associated > Arthropoda: Insects > Digestive system > Gut ...
GCCGGCAGAATCCCTGAAAGATGCTGGGGTACCTTCGTCAAAAGACAGGAATGCATCAAAACCATGCGCGCCGGCGCTGCCGGCATTATCAGCGGCAGAACTGGATAAAACCAGCACTGTAGCCGATCTTACGCGGGTTGCTTCGGTGATGCCGGTCCGGTAATCGGCCATTCTCCACAGTGAATCGCCGCTCAGCTGTATGGTTCTTTCCCCAATACCGTAAACACTACCTGAAACCGCAAAAAGAAGGTACAGTAGTACTATGAAATATGCTTTGTTTTTCATGAATCTTACTTCTATATCGGCAAAAATCGATGTGATTTGAAATGAATAAATACGAAAACCCTGCCAATATTGAAAACCTCAAAGCTGTTGCCGGCAGCGTACCCCGGTTACCGGGGGTCTACCTGTGGAAGGATGAAGAGGGGCAAATTATCTATATTGGCAAGGCAAAATCTCTGAAAGACCGTGTTAACTCGTATTTTTCCGGGGGAAAAGACCCAAAAACCGCTGTTCTCATGCATCATGCAAGAAACATTGAAACCATCATCGTGGCAAACGAATACGAAGCCCTGCTTCTCGAATGTACCCTTATCAAGCAACATACGCCTAAATACAACATCAGCCTGAAAGACGGGAAAACTTATCCGGTAATACGCATAACCCATGAAGAATTTCCCCGGATTTTCCGTACCCGGCGCATCATTGAAGACAAAAGCCTGTACTACGGACCTTTCCCCGATTCGCAGAAAGTCGATGCCATGCTGAAGATCATCGATAAACTATTCCCGCTGCGGAAATGCAAAAGTTCATGGCAGCGTGTCAGTTCGCGCAAAAGCCCCTGCCTGTATTACCACATCGGGCAGTGCCAAGCTCCCTGCTGCGGAAAGATTCATGCTGAGGAATACGGTCAGTATGTTGAAAAAGTACAGCGGCTGCTTGCCGGTGAAACCGGGCCGCTTATTATTGACCTGACCGGAAAAATGCACGAAGCGGCAAAATCGCTCCAGTTTGAATGGGCGGCGCAATTACGAAACGCCATCAGAGCCATTGAGGACCTTGCCGGGGAAGACAGTTCCGTGGTGGATTTTGACCCGGAAGGCAGGGATTATATTGCCTGGGCAATGGAGGGGGTGCTGGCAACATTTACGGTTTTTTCCATGCGCGGCGGTAAAATGACCGGCAGGGAACTGTACCGTACCCGTTCTGCGGCGGACGAAGGAGAATCGCTGGAGCAGTTTATCATGTCGTATTATGACAATGCCCGTGTGCCTCCGCATAAGATTTTTATTCAAAGTCTTACTGCAGAGAAAAATTTATTGATTGACTGGTATAAAAAAAGTTTTGGCTATGAACCGGAACTGGTAACCCCGGCGGAAAAACGCCACATTGCAATTATCGCCATGGCCCGTCAAAATGCCCAGGAAGATCTCCGCAAACGTTTGAGGGAACGCGGCGCCGGTCCGGCATTGGACGAATTGGCCCGTGTCCTGCAATTACCGGGCAGGCCGGAACGAATCGAAGGTTTTGATATTTCACAACTTGACGGTAAACACCCGGTTGCCTCGCTTGTCTCGTTCAGAAACGGCGTTCCGGACAAGAAACAGTACCGCCATTTCAGGCTGCGCAGCGTCATTGGCGTAGTTGACGATTTTGCCGCCATGCGCGAAGTTGTGCACCGCCGCTACTCCCGGCTTATCCGCGAAGGCAGAGAACTCCCCGACCTGGTGTTAATTGACGGCGGCATAGGCCAGGTAAACGCTGCCAGGGGAGTGATGGACAAGTTAGGTCTGCTGGACATTGGTATTGTGGGTCTTGCCAAGCGTGACGAAGAACTGTGGCTGCCCAACGCGAAAGAACCGCATGTTTTATCCCGCAGTAGTGAAGCCCTGAAAGTGCTGCAATATGTCCGCGACGAAACCCACCGTTTTGCCACCGGCCTTAACCAGCGGCTGCGCTCGAAAGATCTCTCCTTCCCCGCACTGGAATCGGTAGAGGGCATCGGAAAACAGCGGGCGGCGGCAATCATGCAAGCATACCAGACCATCGAGTCCGTTGCCACAGCAGACCCCCTCGAACTGGCCGAACGCTGCCGCATAAGCAAGTCCGCTGCCAGGGCAGTCCGCGCCGCCGCACAGCTTGCCCTGGAAGACCGCACAGCCCGGCAGCAGCAGCTCACCAGGAAACCCAAGCCTGGCAAGAGCATAGCAGAATCGCTGGCGGCGGAGGCGGCTGAACCAACACCGGGGTATGGGCAAAGCAGTGACTATCACCATACGCGTTAACTTATCTCTTTATTTTTACCACGAACCATCACAAACCATCACGAACATACATGTTTTCGACGGGAAATCGTGGAATTTCGTAGTAAAAGTTCGTGTTGTTCGTGTGGTTAGTGGTTAATATTTCTTAAATTAACGCACATGGTGACATTCACCGTTTTTTTCTTTGGTTTTTTATTAACTGTGTAATAGCAGTAATCATTTTTCGGTCATCTTCAGATAAGTGTTTAAAATTTTGAATTAATGCTCTGATTTCAATTCCAAGCATGGATTTTTCTGCAAAGTTTTCATCACCTGTTACCAAATATTCAACAGTAACACCCAATACCTGTGCGATTTTAACTGCAACATCGGCAGTAGGCATATTTTCCCTTACATTAAGGTAATTATCCAGTGTATGGCGGCTTATCCCAGTTCTGACGGCTAGTTCCTTTACCAACATATCCTGGTAGAGCAATTCTGATTTCAAATTTTCCTTAAACCCCATGTGTTTACCATAAGCTAAATAGCATAATTTGTTGTTGACATTATTCATATATGCTGTATTATTATTAGTTAGATTATGCGAATTAGCATTGCCTATGACAAATGTACCGTACACGAAGCAGCCAACTTCCCCATAACCGCAGGCTTGTATTTGGGCGCGCCTGAAACTTTATCCGCAGGCAGCGCCGCCATTGACCTTAAATCGACAACAGGCGCTACAATCATCGACAAGTCGTTTGCTTACGTCAATGCCGCTGACAATGCAAGCGCAGGAGAATACACCCTGTTGATAGGCGGAGACATCGAAGTTGCCGGAAGCAACAGCCGCGCCCTTATTGCAAACAATGCAAGGCTTACAATCATGGGGATAGGTAAAATGCGGACAATCAGCCTGACATCGCATGGTAGAATGTTTGATGTTGGCGCAGGTCAAGATCAAACCAATCTCAGCCTGATTTTGGGGAACAATATTACGTTGAAGGGTTGGGACGGCAATAACCAGTCTGTGGTATGTGTTCGAAACGGTGCTGTATTTACCATGCAGGGTAACTCAAAGATAACGAAAAATAAAACGATTTTTGACTGCGGCGGTGTGAATGTTTCTTCGGCTTCATTCATTATGAAAGACACTTCTTCTGTATCGGGTAATAAAGCAGAAAACAACGGCGGCGGGGTATTTGTTGATAGTGGTTCTTTCACTATGGAAGATAACGCTTCCGTTTCCAACAATATTGCAAGATATGGCGGGGGAGTATACATTATGGCAGAAGAAAGTGTTTATTCCATGAAGGGCAATACTGCTGTGTCTAAAAATTCTGCAGAATACGGCGGAGGGATTAACTTACGCAGAGGAATCTTCAATATGCAGGGCGGTATTATATCCGGTAATTCTGCCGTTCAAGGCGGCGGCCTGGATATTCAACAACCTCAAGCCGCCGCATATATTTCTAACGGCATAATTTACGGCAATAACGCGGCAGGAAGGTTTGCAAACACCGCAAGCAATTGCGGAGCGGCGTTGTTTATATGGGGTAATAACGGCACAGCCGAGCACGGCAGCTATTCCGGCGGTACCTGGACAGGAGCCGCCATTCCAACTGTAGGCTCAGGATATTACATTTTCCGGGATGTCACTATTGAGGTGTGAACGTTGTGCTGCATGAGCGCGGAAAAATCTTAAAATAAATTTATAAATATAATAATAGTTATGTGTAATCCAATTGAAAATAAAATAATTTACAGAATAATCTATTTGACAAATATAATATATGGTTTATTATATATAATATTGAGATAGAAAATATTCTCAATAATATTGATGACATTGTAATTTTTATAATAATACATGGTTTGAAAATGAATATTGACTAGATTATAGATATAAACTATAAATACATATGGAATTAAACTGGAAGAAAAACACAGCCTTATTTATAATAGGGCAAACAATAACTATTTTTGGTTCATCAATAGTACAATACGCTATTTTATGGCATATTACGCTTAGTACACAATCTGGAACAATGATGACCCTTATTTCTATAGTTGGTTTTCTCCCAATGTTTGTTTTGTTATGCCGTTTTTTAATACTCCTGTAATGGTTATAATACAAACAAAAGTAGAGCAGGAATATATGGGCAGAATTCTTTCTGTATTTACTATGGTAAGTACGAGTATAATGCCGCTTGCAATGGTGGTATTCGGCCCAGTTGTTGATATTGTCAGTATAAATAATGTTCTTATAGTAACTGGTATAATAATGGTATTATTAAGTTTTTCTCTTGTATTTAACAGAACATTACGAAATGCCGGGATTCTTGAAACGTAATAATAAAAGAACACGCCCATCGTCCACGATGGGCGCTTCGCATATGGTTTTACTTCGTATAACGAAGTTGCGGAAAAAGTCCATTTCAAAAACCGGTTTTTTACCGCTTTTCTTTTACCTTTTCTTTTTCCTTCGTTATTTTTGCTTCAAGCTTGTCCATCATTTTATCAATGGCAGCCAGAAGTTCAAAATCTTTTTCTTTGACATGGATTGAAACACCCCAGCGGAAATTAACCGTAGCTTCCGCTTCAAAGTCCTTTTCTTTTTTAAGGGTAACAATGAGATCAACCATCATGTTTTCGGCATTGTGGATACGCTCAAGCTTTTTACCGAGGTATTCCTTTGTACTCTCATCCATACTGAAGTGCAGGGACTTAATGTCTGTGTTCATCTTTTCCTCCTAAATTACTAATGTATATTTAACCGCCGCTGCGGTTTATTGCTGTTTATTCGCCCGTTAACACTCTCGTTAACGGGTGTACGAAGATCCCAGATCAAGCTCCTTGCGGTACTTTGCTACGGTTCTGCGGGCAAGCGGTATGCCGCGCTGATGCAGCAATTCGGCAATTTCATTGTCGGAAAGATTATCATTTTCCTTGCTTATCATTTCCTTGATTATCGCCTTGACTCCTTCTTTTGAAAAGCGTGAACCGGAAGATCCGGTGCCGCTGATTGAATTGGTAAAAAAATGACGAAGCGAAAATATTCCCCATTCGGTTTGCATATATTTTTCGCCGGCTGCACGGGAAACGGTTGTTTCGTGTATGCCCAGTTCTTTTGCAATGTCACCCAGAGTCAGGGGAACAAGGTACTGAGGACCGCTTGCAAAGAAAGGCCGTTGAAATTCAACTATTGCCTGAGCCACCCTTTTGATGGTGTGGTTTCGCATGGCAATAGAATTGATAAATACTTTGGCTTCATTGACATTTTCCCGGACAAAATCCCGTGCCGGACGGTTTGCGGTATCTTTGCTGCGGCCCTTGCGTCTTCCCGAATCAAACTTTTTGAAAAAAGGATCTATACCCAATGCGGGAATAACTTCGTTGTTGATGATAATATTGAAATCACCGTCACTTCTGACCACCCGGATATCGGGAATAACAAATCTGACTTCCGCAGCGGTAAAGCGTCTGCCGGGAAAAGGGGAAAGTTTTTTTATTATGGCAAAACAGGCACGCGCCTCTTCCTCGCTGCAGTGCAATGATTTTGCTGCTTCGGCAAATTTTCCCCGGTCAAAGAGGTCGAGGTGATCCAGCGAGCAGTTAAGGCAGGCAGGTTCATCGCGAATAAGGGCGATCTGGACACGCAGGGATTCGAGGTAACCGGCGGTACAGCAGCCTATGGGCTCAAGCGATTGCACAAGGCTTTCGGCTTCCTGCAGACGGGAAGGGGGAAGCGCCGGAACCCCGGCTTTGTTTTCTTTGAAAAGAGTTTCCGGCGGTTCCTTGTGAAAACCATCATCGTCAAGATTCTGGATTAAAATGGCGGCAATGGCACGAAGCTCGTCATCTGCAGGCTCAAGCTGTAACTGCCAGAGGAGGTGCTCCTGGAGGGTCTCAGGGCGGGTAAGCACGCCTTCCATAAATTGCCGGTGCTTGTCAGAAGCGTCATCTCCTGCTGCAGATTTGTACGTAAAACCAGGATCTGAACTGGCTTCAAAGTATTCCTCAACTTCCCTCTGCACCGGCTCGGCTTCTTCCAGTGAGACAGTACTCGAATCCTTCAAAACTTCCAGCGCAGGGTTTCGTTCAAGCTCCTCTTCGATTTTCTCCCTGAGATTAACAAGCGGTAATTCCATCAATTTTAAGGACTGATACACCTGCGGGTTCATTTTAACCCCAAGCTGCTGCTTTTGAATGAAAGAAGCCTGCATATACTTCTATAGTACTCCCGATAAGGGGATTTGTCGAGAAGAATTTTCTAAAAACGTCAGATGGGGGCCTGTTTTCCAAGGTGTTCGGTTTACAGTGCTGGAACCCCTTACCGAGTAATGATATAATGCACTTGGGAAAGAGAGAGGAAGAAAGCGAATAAGGAGAAACTTTTATGAAGAAAGTACAATTTTTTCTGGTTTTTTATCTGGTTTTTACCATAACAACATGCGAATCCTTAAGATCGGTGGTTCAGGAACCCAACGTATCGTTTAAGTCGGTGGAAATAGATGAGATTAATTTTACCGGTATAAATTTAATTGCCACTATTGAAGTAGAAAACCGGAACAGGTTTTCCATTCCTTTGCCAAAAATCGACTGGGAAATTTTTATCCACGACTCCCCGTTTATTCAGGGAGTTTTGCATAATGAAAGGTCCTTGAGCAGCCGGGGAAAAGACACTGTTAGCATGCCTCTGAGTGTCACTTATGAAGGGCTGTACCGTTCTTTTGCATCTATGATAGAAACAAAGGAAGCAGCCTACCAGATTGTTTTGGGAATAACGTTCCCCATTCCCTTCATTGAAAATACCGTTTACACACTGGACTTTTCAGGAGTAATTCCCCTGCCGCAGCTCCCCACATTAAATTTCCAGGCACCGAGGGTTGCACGGATCGATATTTTCGGTGCTGAGCTGGCATTTGACATCAATGTGGTAAACCCCAACAAGTTTCCCATTCCTTTCCCGGTAATAAATTGGGATTTAGAGGTCGGCGGGGTGCCGATGATAAGAAACCGTTTTTCCAGAGATGGAGCAATAGCCGCAGAGACTTCCGGGGCAGCGACTATCAGCATGAGAGTAGCGTATGCGGATATTTTCAGAGCGGTAAGTTCATTGAGAACTGCAAGAGAAGCCCCAATCAGGCTTTCATTGGATGTCGAGTCCCCCATACCTGCCTTGAGCAGCCTCAGCAATATTGTTACTATCCCCGGAACGCTGCCGATTTTTCGGTAAAACATCGTTTTAACCGATTATTTCACCTTCCATCAGTTCCCAAAACCCTGGAAAGCTGACTGCCGTGCATTCTGCGCCGTCAATTGCAACTGGAGCCTGAGCAGCAAGTGCGGCAGCGGCAAATGCCATGGCAATACGGTGATCGCCGCAGCTGTCAATGGAGCCGCCGGAAACACCGTGTAAACCGCCGCCATGAACAGTAAGGCCGTCAGGATGTTCGGTGCAGCGGACACCCAGTTTAGCAAGTTCCGCCGCCATAACCGCTATGCGGTCAGTTTCTTTGATGCGGGCATGGGCGATATTGACGAGGGCAGTGTCCCCTTCGGCAAAGGCAGCGGCAACAGCAGCGACGGGGAGCAGGTCAGGTACGGCGTTTAAGTCGAACATGCCGCCATGCAAAGGACCCTGACGGGAAATGGTGAGGGAGTATTCCCCCCTGGAACCGGTAATCTGTTCCCACCTGACCGTACAGCCCATGGCAGCTAGAATTTCAAGGAAGTACTTATCGCCCTGGCAATCGTTGGGATCAAGGCCAAGCAGGGTGACAGGGCCGCCGGTAACCGCCGCGGCGCAGGCAAGAAATGCTGCTGAGGAATAGTCACCGGGGACAGAGACGGAAAACGGTTGGTATTTGCCGCCTCCGGGGAGGATTAAACGGGGACACACATCTTTTAAACGGGGACACACATCATTTAAACCTCCCTGCCAGGGAATGTTTTGGGCATTCAGGTAAGCAAGGGTCATTTCGATATAGGGACGCTCGTTGAGCAGGGGGACAGACACATCAGTGACTATGCCGGCTGGGGACAGAGGTGCAGCGAGGAGCAATGCAGACAGGTATTGGCTGGTGGGGCACGAGAGGCTGACCTTCCCGCCTTTCCAGGGTCCCTGAACCACAACAGGAGCACAGCCGTTGCCATGCACTGATTCGGCATGGATACCCAGGCCGCACAGCGCTTCCAGGAGGGGAGCCGCACTGCGGCGTTTCAGTTGATCATCGCCGGTAAGTGTCACCGGGATATTGCCAAGGCCGGCAGCAGCCATGGCAAAAAACAATGTAGTACCGGAATTGCCCGCATCAATTTGAATACGTGAGCCTTTCTGCTTTATTTGTCCATAAGTCCCTTGCACAATATACGAAACAAGGTTTTTTTCACCTGAAGCATCAGGGATGCGGTGTCCAGCAATTGTTGCACCAAGCGAACGGCAGGCAGCAATACAGGATTGGGTATCCAGTGATTCCAAGGGATTGGTTATCGTGGATTCGCCGTCAGCGAAAGCTGCAATAAAGAGCTGCCGTATTGTATGGGATTTAGATGGAGGAACCCGGACGACGCTGGTAAACGCATGAGGTTTGACACGAACAACCATGCAGGAAGATTATCCTGTAAACCCTGATTTTGTCGAGACGCCTGCCCCTCGTGCCTGCATGTAGCAGGCAAACGGTGTGTTACCGGTTCAATAAATTAGGGTTTTTATTTCCTTGTTTTTCCTTGCACTTAGTCCCGCAGAGCACTAGTATTAAAGGAGAGAAAGGAATGATATGGTAGCCCTTGGAAAGCGTGTTCGCTCCCCCATTGTTGACGGGTTGTTTTACCCGGAGGAAAGAGCCAAAGCGCTAACCTACATGAAAAGCATCGGGCTTGAGAAGGGAAAAGGCGGTCAGGCACGGGCAATTATAGCCCCGCATGGAGCATGGGAAATTTCAGGCAGTCTGGCAGGGGCCGCTTTTGCTTCAGCCGGGGGCAGAACCGGGAAAAAAAGCCCGTCGAGGGTGGTGATCATGGGGCCGATCCATGACCATCGTGCAAAAGGCCTTTTTCTGTCTAATTCACATTCTTTTCAAACTCCTTTTGGGGATTTACCGGTTGATCAAGAGGCTACAGAATGGTTAGAATCATATAGTTCGCTTTTTGAGGAAAATGATATTCCTCATTTGCATGAACATTCCATTGAGGTTTTGCTGCCATTTGTGAAATACTGCTTTCCTCATGCGGCGATTGTTCCAATTTTGATGGGAAAACCGCGGGTGCAGGATATTTCTACGCTTGCCCATGCGTTGCGTGCGGTTTTTCAACCGATCATGGAAGAGACTTTGCTGGTTGTTTCGTTTAATTTGGCGATGCACCCCGGAGAAGAAGACGCTCTGCACATGGCTGAGGAGTGTATGAGGCTTTTTAAGGATGACCGGCGAGTCGAACTGTATTCTGCTCTGAGGGACGGGCGAATTTCAAGCTGCGGCGGCGCATTGGTTGCTGCCCTTTTACAAAGCGGCCTAATGGATTCGGCCCGGCCCTGTCTTGCTTCCGAATCGCTGTTGAGCGCACGAGGTGAAAAAGACAGGACAGTGTATTACGGGGCATTTTCGTTTGTATGATTTTTTTAACGATACTATTTCTCTTGTCAGGCGCTCAGTTATTTGCTCAGGGCGGCGGCATGGCTGCCAACGGCGAGTTGGCATTTCGAGCGCTTCAGATCGGCTTCCCCGAAAAAATCAGCAATGTTGCGTTTATTGATGGTGACTGGACAATAACCGCAGGGGGAGAGGTATTTTACTGGGCAGGAGGCAGGATCCTTCCCGCCGCCGAAAGGGACAATACCGATTCCTACAGCCCTCATTCTTTTTACCGAATCCCGGCAAGACCGGTTTCTCCGGATACGTATACCCTCCAATATATCGAAAATATGCAGAGGCGGGGAAGCCGCCAAGCCCGGCAGCAACGGCCGGACAACCACCGGGGGATTCAAGCCATTCTGTACGGCGCTGTTGTACGCACAGAAATTGAAGAGTTGCTTGAGGAAATTCAATTCCTCGGTAAAACAATTAAAGTCCACAGAGACATTGTTGATGCGCTTGGACGGGTTGAGAAATCAATCGAAGAATTGAGAGGCGGCCAGGCTTTTATTGCCTCGCTGGAACATGTTTATGGGTACAACTTCCGGCCAATTGCCGGAACCCAGCGAATGAGTTACCACAGTTGGGGTATTGCCATTGATATACTCCCCAGAAATTACCGCAGCCAAATAATCTACTGGCAGTGGGAGAGGGATCGAAATGAAGACTGGATGCTTGTCCCGCTGGAAAACCGCTGGAACCCTCCCGTTGAGGTGATTGAAGCATTTAGGCAGGAAGGTTTTATCTGGGGCGGTTTATGGGCAATGTATGACAACATGCATTTTGAATACCGCCCCGAACTGCTTGCTTTTACCCGCCTATTGGCAGGTGAAAACAGTACGGAAGAAGTTTCTGCCAACCGCGACCTGCATCATGTCATTCCGGAAAATCTAAGACTGGGAAACAGGTAGATCAAGTAATTGTTTTTTCGCACCGTCATAGTCATACCGTTTCAGCGCGGTTAACGCGTCTTTCAACTGTCTGTTTACTTCCCCGCCAAAATCATAAGATGCCAGATCGCTCAGTATTTCTATGCCTGCATCGCTGTCAAAATTATCCACAGCTTCTGTGGCTCTTTGAATATTTTCTCGAAGATGATCAGCGGAGCCTTTGGCTTTTTCAGAAACAATTTCAACAGACGGGAAAATCAACGATAATTGCCCATGTAATCGTAAAAGCCTTTCCAAAAAGCCGGGAAACTCTTTTATGCAGTATTCGCTGTCTCCATCCTTTGATCGTGTTTCCAGTTTTAATGCGATGTTCGACAGATGCACTGCCCCGACACTGGCAAGGGCGGATTTTATAGCGTGTACGCTAATCGAAAAATTCTTTATATCTCCATTGGCAATTAATTGTGCCATATTGTCACTGTTTTCTTTCAGTTTTTCATGAAATAATTGTAAGTAGTCATGGAACATTGTTTTGTGGCCATTCACGCGGTGCAAGCCAGCTTCCGCATCAATTTCATCAACACTGTTCAGACTGGACAAAAATCCGTCCAGCGCTTCATCGTTTTCGGTTTTATGTTCGGTTTGAACTTCTGATGTTTGGGTGATTTTATCGGATGGCAGCCATTTTATAAGGATTTTTACTAAATCCGGTATCTCTATTGGTTTTGATAAAAATTCATTGAACCCGCTTGTTAAAAACATTTCCTTCGCGCCTTGTACCGCATTTGCCGTTAGTGCTATTATAACAAGTTTTTCGTATTTTCCTTTTAACTTTCTGATTTCGGCAGTTGTTTCAATGCCGTCCATTTCCGGCATCATATGATCCATAAACACAATATCGTATTCATTCTTCAAAATCATTTCGATAGCTTCTTTGCCTGACAATGCTGTTTGTGCATTAATCCCCAGCAACCCCAAAAGACCGGCAGCCACTCTTAAATTAAAATCATTGTCGTCAACTACCAATATTCGTGCTTCCGGCGCGCTTATGGAATGTTCTATATCAAAGCTTTCGTTCTGTCTTATTTCGGCAGCGTCTCCTGCAACCATGGGGATTGTAACAGTGAATACACTGCCTTTTCCGTAATTGCTTTCAACGCTGATACTGCCCCCCATCATTTCAACAAACTTTTTACTTATGGCAAGCCCAAGTCCGGTACCGGCGATATATCTGTTTTTTTCCGTTTTGGATTGTTCAAAAGTTTGAAATAGTTTTGGAATGTCTTCCTTGCGAATGCCTATGCCTGAGTCTTTTATCCGGAAAACAATTTTGTTTTGCTCAGGGTAAAAGTTTACGTTAAAATCGATAAAACCGTTTTCTGTAAACTTGACGGCATTTCCGCAGATATTTATGAGTACTTGCCGCAGCTTTATATCATCGCCGTATTGGGCTTCGGGCATATCACCAAAGTATTCAAATTTAAATTCCAGCCCTTTTCTTTTTGCTGCCAGCATAAACATGGATACTACATTATCTACTAGGGCGTGAAAATCGTAATGAACAGGGCTCAGTTCAATTTTTCCGGCTTCTATTTTTGACATATCAAGAATGTCATTGATGATGGACAATAGTGAATGAGCGGAATTATGTATGTCATTAACATATCCCATTTCTCTTTCGGGGAGATGAGAATTTAGTAAAAGGTCGGACATACCGAGGATGGAATTCATGGGCGTGCGGATTTCATGACTCATATTGGCAAGAAATGAAGATTTGAGTCTTGAGGCTTCGTCGGAACGTTTTTTTGCGGCATACATAAACGTAAGAATGCCGCATAACAGCAGCGTTGAAACCAAGCCTGTCCCGATTAATACATAGATCATGGCATTGGCGTCCTGATAAAACTCCTGAACAGGAACGCCTATATAGATATGCCAATCATTAAATAGTTTGCGGCTGAAGAATATACTGTCAATACCTGTAAAAGAGACGGTTCTGTATGCGTCAAACTCATAACCAGCCCGTAAACGTGTTGCCAATTCTTCGAATCCGAGCTCGTCAAGCGTTCTGCCAAAGATTGAATCATCTATATGAACGATGACACGCAGTCCGGAATCAAGTAATGCGCCATATCCTATGTTCAATAAATGTATGTCGCTTACATAGCTGTGTATTAATGAAAACCGTATATCAAATGCCAGTACACCGAAAGGTTCGCCGTTGGTATCGAATAACACTCTGGAAAGAGACATAACAAGGTTGTTATTCGCAAGGCTGATATAGGGATCTGTGAAAAATACTTCCCCCGGGTTTTCGTATGCACCTATATACCAAGGGCGGGTAGATGGGTCGTGTTCCCAATCAACCGCGCCTTCATCGGAATGGACAAACTCATCGTTAATAACCGCATATATGTAAAGAAAGTCGTCATACTTTACATCGTTTCT
>Ga0099364_10009861_pt1 | contig 13215 bp, 13 predicted proteins | sample TergutTh196P3_FD_73070 | JGI IMG/M metagenome (GOLD analysis project Ga0099364, IMG submission 73070) | Microcerotermes parvus P3 segment gut microbial communities from Pointe-Noire, Republic of the Congo - Th196 P3 | ecosystem: Host-associated > Arthropoda: Insects > Digestive system > Gut ...
ACGGTTTAATGATTTATTAGAAATGGGTATATAATGGCTGATTTTATTGAAAAGGATGATGATATATCAACTTATAAGTATTTCTCTATAGATAAGATGGGGATAGGGTTCTTACCAAAAGCTACTTATAAAGATTATAAACGTATTCCAAGCGATGTTGATTGCGAATTAATTGACGGTGTTTTTTATATGATGGCTTCTGCTAAACCTGATCATCAAAGAGTTCAATTTGAATTAGCACGGCAATTGGGTAATCAATTAATAGGGCATAAATGCAAAGCTTTTACCGACCTTGATGTGAGGCTCTTTCATCACATGGACGAAACGGATACTACAGTAACCCGCCCGGATATTATTGTAGTATGCGATGAATCGAAATATCGTGGAAAAGTAAATTGTGAAGGTCCTCCGGATTTCATTATAGAAATCATGTCGGATTTGTCTGAGAAAAGGGATTTTGAAGAAAAGAAGCTTGAATATGAAAAAGCAGGGGTAAAAGAATATTGGATAGTCGCCCGAGGCATTATTCACATATTTCTATTGGTTGACGGTGATTTTATTGAATCTACGTGTAATTTAAAGAAATCTCCAATTGTCGAAATTTCTACTCTTGACGGCCTTTTTCTTGATTTTCAGCCTATAATTGATGAGTTAGGTTGGTAAATGGTAAATGCTTCTCCAGCTCTTCATTTTATATTATTTAACCATATAATGAAATCAATGACAAATTTACGTTTTTCGTCATTAAGTTGTCTGAAATGTTGAGTTAATAATTTAAGGTCATGATCCTTTTCTTGATTTTCATTGGTCTGTATACATTCCTTTCCGGTTACCGGTTTTTACACAAGGGTTGGATTTATTCCTTTTTTTGGTCAAGGGAGCAGACTTTTAACTTGGGGCTATGCTTTTGGCGGGACATTTGCTGATACATCGGCCAATAGAATAACTCTTACAGATCCTAAAATAGTTGAAGCTCTCACTTGGTTAAGGGACTGGTCCGCCGCAGCGGGGCCTGAAGATATTACAAATTTCATTTCCACATATAATCCACCTAAGAGATCCTCTTACTCTGTTAAGAGAAGGTGAAGCTCGCCTTCAGGCGGACTTTGATCAATACAGGCAGCACAGACGCTAACCTTGTGCAATCTAAAAATAGATATTATGAAAACGCTTGTTTCAAAACCTAATATGTTTTGGAACAAGCTGTATTGGTGACAGATAAGGAAATTAATTAAATGAATCAGTTAGAAAAAAGAAATATGCGGAATGGCATACTTTTTGCCCTTCCCTGGATTACCGGTTTTTTGGTACTGCAAGTGTTTCCAATTTGCTATACATTTTATTTGAGTACCACCAGGTATACAGGACTTGGGAGACCGGTTTCCATAAGGCTGGATAATTATATTTCAATTTTCAGTGATTCTTTAGCCTTTCTTGCCACAACTAATACGGCCTTTTATACATTCTGGCTCATGCCTATTGGGCTCAGCATAGCATTAACTTTGGAAGTGGCCATGAACCAGAATGTTAAGGAAGTCGCTCTATACCGGGCTCTCTTTTATTTACCTTCGGTTCTACCCTCTTTTGCCATGGTCTTTATCTGGATACTTTTTACTAATCCGCAATACGGTGTTCTGAACCGGCTCTTTGTATCTATGGGTCTCCCCTTTATTAACTGGATAGGAAATCCAAGATATACAAAACCTTCTTTGATCATCTTGGCACAGTATAGCACCGGCGGTCCGGCATTAATCTTTTTAGCAGGGCTTCGTAGTATCCCCAAAGATCTCTATGAGTCCGCCGATCTGGATGGAGCAGGACCGTTTAAAAAATTCATAGCTATTACTATTCCTATGCTTACACCGGTGATCCTCTACATCATTATTATGTATATCAGTAACGGGTTACAGGCTTTTACCCAGGCTTTTTTAATGTCCTTTTGGCCTTTAATACTACCCGCTTATATGGGCTCTGCTACTCATATATTTATGATGCGTCAATACCTTCTTACCATACCCCTGGAAATATCTGACGCAGGCTTTATTGACGGAGCTAATGAATGGCAGATTTTCACAGTTTTAATCCTTCCTATCATGAAACCTGTTATCGCAGTAGTCGCCATTTTTGCTGCATTGTCATCATGGAATGATTTTCTGGGCCCTCTGCTTTATCTGCAGAATGAGCGGCTTTACCCTTTATCAATAGGTTTACAATTTTTTAGATCTGAGCATAGAATTGAGTTTAGTGAATTAATGGCTGCTTCCACGCTTGTAGCGCTGCCTGTAGTGGTTATCTTTCTCTGTTTCCAACGCTTCTTTGTGGAAGGTATTACTATTGGTGCAGTTAAAGGGTAAAGCAAATAACTAGATGCAGCATATTGCATTCTCCTTAAAATTTCTGCAAGCGTTTGCATTGCCTTATCTTACTGAGGATGAGTGAACGTTAATAGAAGTCACTACCTTAGTATTCATAAAAAGTAAAATCATAAAAAAGCTTATTGCCGCTGTTAATTGAAACAGGGCAGCGGTGTAAAGTATAAAGAAACTTATTAATAAAGCCGCAATATACATTCCGTATAATGAAAGAACAAATAGTTTATGCGTTTTTTTCTCATAGTTTCTATTAATAGCGTGATGGATTAAGACGTATAAAATCGTTAGCATCAATATAACTGTACTGCTCACACTTAATACGGTATGAGCGAGTAAAATAAGAGGTTCATTTTCCCATGCAGGAATTAATGCCCCTAAAGCAAGTAAAAAACAGCTTGTAATGGTAAAATACTTGATTGATTTTTTGTTTCTTCCAAGATATTTATTAAAGAATAATACCAGGTAAGCACAAAAAGGCAGGGTTAACGCTAAAAATAAAATCAAGTAAAAAATACCGCCATGACTCCAGCCAATAAAAGACATAGGTAGTTCATAAGCTTCATATTTAACTAACATGAAAACATAAAAAGGCAGGTATACGGCAAAAAAATAAAGATACATGAAAATTATTTGGTTTTTAATGCTTTTCATTATTATTTTATAATAAAAAAACCCCGGGACCTATACAAGCCCCAGGGTTTAAATAGTAGATCAATCTACTCAGAATATATCGCAGTTACCGTGTATACTTTGCCTCTCTTTCCTCAATAATTACCGTAGCACCGGAAGCAAGCCAATCTGCAATTCCTGCGTCCCATATCCTGTCAAACTGACCCGGCGGGGCGGTAATTGATTCAGCCAGTAGTACATCGCCTTTATCTTGGAGTGTTCTTACATGGGGACCTGCTTGAGTAAGGGTTATAGGGAGAAAGGGTACAGGCCGGGCATTAACCATGGCTATATGGTCTGCCAGAACTATTAGTTCCGGATCAACTGTATAAGAATTGGCTAAACCAAAAAGGGTCCGTTCCGGAGTATCTAATTGCATGCCATTACTAATTATTACATAGTCAATATTCTGAGGTCCGAACATAGTCCAAAGACTTCCTGTGGGAACCGGCAGTGCACTGGGTACTCCATTGATAAGCTCGTGACTTATCCCTTCTTCTCCAGTTTGGAGGTAAACCCTGATATCATCTCTAGCCATCCAATTAAGGTAACGCATAGCGGCTTCAGGGTTCCTGGCGGACTGGGGAATAAAGATATACATACCTGCGGCATCGTAGCTGTACTTGGTTATCCTGCCGCTGCTATCACTAAAGGGATCTATCGGTAAAATCTCAGCCTGGTCTCCTACATTTGTTCTAAGATCATGCAGAACAGTAACGCTGCCCCTATATGGACTGTCAAAGTTGCCGGCAAAAGATGCTGCTCTGCCGACCCTGACCATGTCATCCATTACAGTATCTGTTGGATGTAGAGGGAAATCCCTGAATAGAAGATCATCATGGTACATACGATTCATAAAGCGGACTCCTTCCTTATATCCAGGTTTAAGGAATGAACGATCCGCTACATAATAAACCCAGCGGTCTCTGTCGCTAAGGTCACGGTCAATAAACGATTCAATTATATTGGCAGCCCGAATAACAATGTTCCTGGATGATATGTAGGGGATAACATTTTCACTTCCAATGCCGCCGGGATCTCGCTGCTTGAATGCCAGCAATGCCTGGTAAAACTCCTCAGTGGTGGAAGGCATGGGAAGTCCTAAAATATCAAGCCAGTCTTTGCGGATAAAAGTGTTGTAACGGCCCTGGAAAATACGCCTGGCGGGAAGATAGTGCATTTGACCGGTGCTGCTATCCCTAAAACGGTTGATAAGATATTGACCCGGCACTGCGGGATCAGGGCCCAAAAAGGTTCTTAAATCCGGCATAAGCGCTTCTGCTCTGGGGGCCATATCAAAAAGACCGCCTAAGTCGCGGAAGTTGTTTACCAGCTCCAAGTTATAGGTAAAGCAGATATCCGGAGCTGTACCTGCAGCCATCATATTGTTAAGAGCGGGGATTTCATCTGCCCGAGGGACGGGTACAAAAGTTATTCTGATGTTCTCGTCCTCAAGCAGTTTTCTTTGAATCCAATCAGTCCAATTATTTCTTGTCGCGTCGACTCCCGTTCCCCGATCAAAAACTTCGACGCTTATTTCCACAGGGCCGCTTGCCCCGGCAGCAGACCCGGATTGTCTGTTACAAGCGATCAGCGAAAAGAGCGCCAGACAACAAACAAATGCTACAATCATTTTCTTCATAGTTTTCCTCCAAAAATAAACCCAATTAATATAGTTTTATGCCCAACAGGGCAGGGGTTCCTAACCTTTTACCGCGCCAATAGTAACGCCTTTAATAAAATAGCGTTGTAACCATGGATAAACCATGAGAATCGGCAGGGTAGCAAACATTACCGATGCAGCCTTCATACCCTCACTTAATTGGGGACCGGCATCACCCAATCCTTCTGCGGCAGATATCTCTATAGAAGTTAAATTGTTGATTATATTGTAGAGCTTTAACTGTATGGGGTGAAATTCCGGCCTTGAAAGGTAAAGTAACGCATCAGAAAAACCATTCCAGCGGCCAACTGCATAGAACAGAGCCAAAGTTGCCAATACAGGGGTGGAAAGGGGTAAATAAATTTTAATTAACACTGTAAGTGGATTTGCCCCGTCAATCTCTGCTGACTCTCTTAGACTGTCCGGGACACCAAAAAAGAAACTCCTTAAAATTATCATATTAAAAACTGAAAGACAGCCGGGCAGGATCAACACTAAAGGATTGTTAAGTAACCCCAGGTTTCTCATTAAAATATAATTTGGAATGGTCCCGGCATTAAAATACATGGTAAGGATGATCATTGTGTTGAAAATACGGCGGCCTTTAAGATTGTCATAAGTCAGGGGATATGCACAGAGGATGGTCATAGCTAAGGCAAGAATTGTAAAAATGCCGGTTAAAAGACCTGTCCAGGCCATGGAACGGGAAAAAGTAGGATCATTAAAGACATAAAAATATGATTCCATAGTAAAATCAACTGGCAAAAAAGATACCCGGCGGTTTATAATGGCTAATGGATCGCTTAAGGATCTGGCAAAGACGTTCACCATAGGCAGAAGACAAATAAGAACAACCCCTAAACAGAGAATGGAGATAATTAAATCAATAATTTTCGCAGTTTTTGTTTTCTTTATCATGAGAGCCTCCTACCATATACCCCGTTCGCCGACTTTTTTTGCCAATGCATTGGCAGTCAGGAGGAAAATTACACAGATCACCGATTGGAAGAGGCCCACGGCTGCTGTATAGGAAAATTGAAAAGAACGAATCCCGACACGGAAAACCATGGTGCTGATTACATCCGCAACCTGCATTACCAGAGGATTCCCCAAAGTAAAGGGCCTGTCAAATTCAGAACTAAGGATCTGTCCCAGATTAAGGATGAGGAGGACCACTATAGTTGGCCTGATACCCGGCAGGGTTACATGCCAGATCTTCCTGAAACGACCCGCTCCATCAACTTCGCAGGCTTCGTAAATCTCTGGATTTATCCCTGCAATAGCCGCCAGGTAGATTATAGTTCCCCAACCCATGCTCCGCCAAATCCCTAAGCCAACGTAAGTACCAACCCATAGTTGATTTTGCATCAGGAAATTAACCGGACCTATCCCTATTTGGCCCAGGAATATATTTACCAAACCATCGCCGGGAGCTAAAAGCATAGTGGCCATACCGCTGATAATTATCCAGGAGAGGAAGTGAGGCAGATAAACCAGGGTTTGAACGATGCGCTTGTACCAATTAACGGATAATTCGTTTAATAATAGCGCCAGGATCACCGGAGCGGGAAACCCGAAAGTTAAATCCAGAAAATTAAGCCACAGGGTATTACGTACCGCATTCTGAAAATCCCTGGCTCCGAAGGCTTGACTAAACCACTTCCATCCCGCCCAGGGAGATTCCCAAACCCCGCGAAACATATTGTAATCCTTAAAGGCAATAACAATATTAGTCATGGGGATATACCGGAAAACAATGAAAAACGTCATGGGAAGGAGCATCATTACATAAAGCATCCACATGCGCTTTATATAACTGCCTCGTCTCAGGCTCCGAACATTGACCTCTTTTTCTTGGCCCATTTCTCTTCTCCTGTCAGGCTAAGCTAAATTTCCTAAACAATACTATCATGCTTGTATGGTAGTGTCAATAGCTTTATTAATTTTTTATTAATTTGAATATCCGAACTTCGCATCATAACATATCATATATCCTACAAACCAGAAAAGCAACCACAAACAACCCCAAACCTCTTCCTCCTTATGCATAGGATCTAAGCCGCTGGTTTTAAATATTTTTTATTATATATGTATATTAAACGAAGCTGCCAAGAGGGGAAAAAAAGCTTAATTCGGCTTTTGTCTGAGATCATTGGTACGGCGTCAGGCCGTGCCAATGCGAGTGAGCCGAATTGGGCTTTTTTTCCCCTCTTGGCGGTCTTAGCGGATAATATCGAATAGTATAAAAAAATTATAACAATCCAGCGGCTTAATATCCGTCAGACATTGCTCTGTTAAGGTCTCTCTGGTAAAGCTCCTGATAAATAAGGCTTCTGTTTCTAAGTTTATCTTTAATTGGCTGAGCAAAAGGTATATGACGCCAGAAAGCTCCCCGGAGTTCCTTGTCCATCCTCTGGGTTCCATCACTTTCCCTTGTTATCCAGATAATATAGTCTTGGATAAAGGATTCCTTAACATCTCCTTTAAACTTCATTTTTTGGAAATACTGGTAATAATTCCCGGTAATACCTTCTTCCATCCAGTAATAGGAAGCTTTCTCCTTGGCAACCTGCCAGCGGAAATCTGCAACTGCGGCTAACATGGCAATTTGCAGATTTTTGGGGAACATTGGGATTGCGATCCGGCCCCGACTGGTGGCCCGATTAAATTTGTCAAATGGTTCCCAGCATCTGCCAATATCACCGTAGGTTGGAATTAGAATAACATATGGAACAATGCGGTTCATGCGGTTTTTATAAGACCTACAGTAGGCTTCCGGGTCTATGCTTTCTATCCAAGCCAATGTATTAATTACATTCTCCCGGGTAGCTATATCATTAGGTGCACAGTGAAAATACTCTTTTAAAAGAACAGGAAAGTGGTTTCCCCGGCTGCCTATGGTCATCTTTGCCATTTGCCTTACAGTATCAAATTCAGCATCAATGGCTTTGACATCAACTTCTATCACACCGGCTTCTTCAACTTTTTCTTTAAGTGTCCTAACATCTGCTTCTGCTTCCTGATATTCTCTGAAGTTAATTTGCAATTCACGATCAAACTTTAATAAATTTTTTATAATTTCCTGAATTTCATTAAAAATCCGCTTCTGGGTTTCATTATAAAAGGAAGAAATATCAGGAAAATCATCTTTAGGTAAGTGCTCGACGACTTGAGCTGTCCGTTCGCTTAATAATCTTTCCAGGCTTGCCCTTTGCTCATCTTTAGCTCTAAGTAACCCTCTGGTTCCATCCAGTTTGCCCTGTGCTTTTTCCAGGAGCTGCTTCATACGGGAGGCAGTATTACCTCTTCCTGCTTTTGCTTCATCTGTGGTAGACGGTCTGATTGTGCCGATCCCTACTCCTTTAAACCATTCATCAAGATAATAAACCGGCTGGTTCAAGTCATTATTTACAATGACTCTAGAAAATGTTTCTTTATTTTCCGGGGTAAGCAAGGTAGGGTGAAGAAGAGCAAAACGCAGGAGATACTTTTTAGGATCTATAAGTTTACCCGGCGCTTTTCTGGCAACTTTTGATAAAAACTCCCAATAAATAGGTATCAACTGCTGACGGTATACGCTTCTGTCCTTGGGATCTTTGGCGTTCAGGAACTTCTGTAGAATCCCGTGTAATCTTTGGGAGCTATCTCCCTCCCCGGCAAGGGCTGCTTTATAATAATTTGGATCATCGAAGGCAAGATGAGGGACTTCTTCAAATAGCTGGGTTATTTCCGGAAAACCTTGAGCATTAAGATCAACATCATCACTTGATTCATTAAGATCATCATCAAGATCTACATCTTCAAGATCATAATCCATATCCACATCGTTATCATTATCATTATCTGTTGATATTTCTCCAAAAAGATGAGAGAAATCCGGAGCTGCTTTACTGGGTGCCTGATTTTTTACTTCAGTTCCAAGAAATGCATCAACATTAGGACTAACTTCACTTGGATAGTTATTTTCTCTTGCCATATTATTATTCCTTTCTATTAGTTATAAGTTTTTTCCACTGTTTTGTCAACTAAAGAAACAGCCCAGGCTTGCATGGCTATGCCAAAGGCTACTGATACATTAAGAGAAGCTTTAGCGCCATAAATAGGTATGCTTAAGCGGCCCAGAGAGGCATCTGCTGCAGCAAGAGCTTTGGGGCTTACCCCCAGCTCCTCAGAACCCACAATCATTATACCTTGAGCCGGAAAAGGGAAATCCTCCAGTTTTATTCCCCCGGTTTCTAAAGCAAATAATTTCTTTTCAGGAAAAAATGATTCTGAGTCCCTGGGATTTGAATCCGTGGGATGCAAATCCCAGGGATTTTCTGCCAATCTTGACCAGGGCAGAATGGAAACGCAGCCCATGGCTGTTCTATGAGAGCGGGGATGTTCAGGGTCTGCACAAAAAGGAGAAAGATATAGTTTTTCCACGCCAAAAGACTCAGCAGTACGGAACATGGCTCCCACATTAAAAGGAGAGCGAATATCTTCAAGGTATACTTCCATACCAGAAAAGACCTGTCTTTTTTGCGGATCAAGGTTACCGGAAGTACAAAAATCCCAATCTGCCGGATATTGGCCTGTTTCCCTGCGGAGAAGATGATGAACAGTATTAAGACTTCGCCGTATTATATCTGCTTCTTGAATTTCACCTTGTTTCAAGACCTCGCGGACAGAAGTAAGGGCTTTTGCAAGCGGCTCTGAGGTTCTGCTAATCCAATAATCCAGTATATTCGATAAAGAAAGCAGTTCTTTTTCAGAAATTTCCCCTTTTAAGAGAAATGTACGTTCAGCTTGTTCAAAAATTTTGGAACTTTTTCGTAAACCCTGGGAATGGGGCAGCCGGGCAAGCCTATAAAGGGGTATCATTTCTTTTGCTCCAAAAAAAAACGGAACCCGCGACATAGGATGTCAAGGTTCCGCCTGTTTTACTTAATTAAATATTTTCCAGGTGTAAATTTTACCGTCGATTCTATCCTAAGAGCTGATCTATCAGCTTGTCTGCTGTAGCGGCTATCACTTCGCTATTCATATAGGAAGGATCGTTGATCTTGGCCTTAAGCTCTTCAACTCTATCCATCCGCACCTCCGGCACTGCAGCTATCAGGTCCCTGACCCAGTACTGCTCAGCTTTCGCTGCTGCTTCTGAAGAGATATTGATTGAATCGGCCCTAAGGGTTTCCTTGGCCTGGTTTGCTCCACCGGCTTTTTTACCCGGTTGAATGGGGTCTACGTAACCTATCCTGTCGATTGTCATGCTCATACCCTACCTATCAAAATTATCGGCACACAGGAATTAAATGTTAACCAATTGTTCGGCCCTGTCTAAAAACCGAAAAATCCTCCCCTCAAGCATATAATCACGGATTTTTGTAAAAAAGTCAAGCGGGCTTATTGGAAAGAATCAATTCCCTTGATTTTTTTACAGGGAAATGATAAATTCTGCCATAATTCTTAAAAGGAAAAGCATGGAATGAAAAACAGCGTATTAATAATAGACGATGATGATGTTAACATAGCGGCTCTTAATCATATTTTAAGCTCTGATTATACATTGTATACGGCAAAAAACGGGATGGAAGGCATTGAACTAGCGGAAAAAAATCTACCCGATATTATCTTACTTGATATAATTATGCCCGAGATGGATGGACATGCTGTATTATCAGCCTTAAAAAGCTCAGAAAAAACAAAAAATATTCCTGTAATTTTTGTAACAGCTCTTAGTACTGCTAACGAGGAGGAAAAAGGACTTGCATTAGGCGCTTCTGATTATATAACGAAGCCTTTTATCTACCCTATCGTAAAATTACGAGTGCAAAATCAAATAAAGATAATAAACCAAATGCGTCTGATCATCGAAAAGGAACTTGTAGAAAAAAGTAACCGCACTAAATTTGAATTTTTTTCCAAAATGAGCCATGAAATGCTGACTCCAATGAACGCCATATTGGGAATTACACATATACTTAAGAGGTCTCATACTACAGGCGAAACAAAGGAAGGTCTGGATGAAATTGAAAAAGCATCCCAAAGTTTATTAGGGTTTATTCATGAGTTACTTGAAATGTCTTAACCCATTCCTCAATTTTCTGTTTTAGTTCATCACTGTCGGCTTTGGCAGGTTTATTAAAATCAATTTCACCAATAAATGTATTCCCATATAACAGGCTTTTAAGTGTCTCAATGATCATCCCCATTCCGCCGGCATGGCAGCAAAATAAAGCTACTTTCTTTCCCCTGATATCAACTTTACTAAGGAATGAACGTATGGCCGGTGCAGGCCCTCCTCCCCAAACCGGTGTCCCAAGAATGATTAAATCCCAGGAATTAGCATTGAATTCAAAAGGCTTTAGATCCGGGTTTTTATTGAAAAACATCTGGGAAAGGCCCCACAAAAAAGTCCCAGCCTTGGACCGTTTTTTATCCTTCAAAGTCTTTATTTCCAGGGTTTCTGCGCCAAGGGAGGATTTAAGAGAATCTGCTATTAAGGCACAGTTTCCTTCCAATGAATAGTAAATGATGATTGTTTTCATGATTTTTCCTCCGGTAATTTATTTTACAACATTTAGAAGAAGAAATCCATCAATTTTTGTTGACTTTTACATGTTACCGATTTACGATCATATACATATATAAAAAGGAGGCAGGATTGCAAAAGAAAAAGCGGCCCTTTTATATAGAAATGATTAAGCAATGGGATTTACAGTTGCTGGTTGTTCCTGCCATTCTGTATGTCATTGTGTTCTTTTACGGACCCATGTACGGTGTCATCACTGCTTTTCAGGATTTCAGGCTGGGCGATACTTTTGGGTTCAGCCAGTGGGCAGGGCTAAGACATTTTATAACCCTTTTTAATGACCCAAATTTTCCGCGTCTTATGCGTAATAACATAGTTATGGGGCTTTTACGTATTATTATAGGTTTTCCCATTCCTATCATTTTCGCCCTGCTGCTTAATGAATTACGAATTGTCTGGTTTAAAAAGACAGTTCAGACAATCAGTTATTTGCCCTACTTTGTAAGTTGGGCGGTTATTGCAGTTTTAATGTTCGACTTTTTTGCATTGGAACAAGGAGCGGTTAACGAACTTTTCGTCGCTTTCGGCATCCTGGATGAACCCAGGCACTGGTTTGGTAACAGCGATTATTTCTGGGGGCTCTTTATTACGACCCATATCTGGCAGAGTATGGGCTTTTCGGCAATAATTTTTATCGCAGGTATTAGTGCCATAGACCCGGAGCAGTATGAAGCTGCTGCCATAGACGGGGCTGGCAGGTTCAGGCAAATGTGGCATATTACACTTGCAGGGATAAAACCTACTATTACCATCCTTTTTATTTTAACTGTAGGTTCTCTAATGGCAACAAGTTTTGACCAGGTTATGATGCTTACAAGAATGATGGAAAACTCATTCCTCCGGGAGACAGCAGACATTCTGCAATCTTATGCCTTCCGTGTCGGTATAGGACAGCGAAGATTTAGCTTCGGTTCAGCAGTCGGGCTTTATACTACTTTAATAAACTTTATCCTTTTAGTTTTGGCAAACTGGATTGCCAGACGTAAGGGTGAGACATCATTATTCTAGGGGAGTGCATAATATGGCTATGGCTGGCGGACGTTCTGTACTTGATAGAATAATAGATGCATTAATAATATTTATTATGCTGTTTGTTATTGCATCAATCATTTATCCGTTTTTAAACGCCCTTGCAATATCATTTAATCATGCTGAAGATACTGCCCTGGGTGGTATCACCTTATGGCCCAGACGCTTTGCCTGGGAAAGTTATCGTAATGTGATAGCAAATCCCATGATTTGGCGGGCATACTTTGTTACTTTGTACAGAACTTTACTTGGAACAGTTCTGGCTGTTTTTGTAACAGGCGTTCTTGCATTCGGACTTTCCCATTCTAACCTGGTGGGACGCAAGTATTATTCTATAATACTATTAATTCCCATGTATTTTGGAGGCGGATTGATTCCGACCTTCTTAATGTTTCGCGCCATGGGACTTTTTAACAATCCTTTAGTGTTCATAGTACCTAATTTAGTAGGACTCTTTAATGTGATTCTGATGCGTACATTTTTTCAGTCCTTGCCTGGGGCGCTGGAAGAATCGGCAAAAATAGACGGGGCAAACTATTTACAGATCTTTTTTAAAATAATAATCCCTATCAGTATGCCTATTATTGCGACTATTGCACTATTTGTCGGCATTTTCCACTGGAATGACTGGTTTTTTGGCACCATATACATAGTTGATCGAGCATGGCGGCCCATGCAGAATGTCTTGTTGGCAGTAATAAACGAGGCAGCGGCAGCAGAGCAATTGGCAGCTATCCAGGGCGGAGCAGCGGCGGCGGCTTTAGGAGGGCTAAGAAGCAGGCCTGTGAATGTGCGGTCCGTTACTATGGCAACTATGTTTATTACAATTTTTCCGGTTATAATAGTATATCCGTTTTTACAGCGGTTTTTTATTAAGGGTATGATGATAGGGTCTATAAAAGGATAAC